>Ga0183099_1000259_pt1 | contig 43932 bp, 44 predicted proteins | sample Biomet1_FD_127788 | JGI IMG/M metagenome (GOLD analysis project Ga0183099, IMG submission 127788) | Microbial communities from bioreactor (seeded with anoxic lake sediment) at LBNL, California, USA - Biofuel metagenome 1 | ecosystem: Engineered > Bioreactor > Anaerobic > Unclassified ... | reverse complement strand
ATTGGTGGCTTGCGGAATAGGTCTGGGAAAATCTGCCGGCGATGCGGAATTAAATGCAGTTACAGCCCTTAGACATAGTCGCAAAAATAAAAATGGTGAATGGTTTGTGATTATGGACGATAAAAAAATCATAGGTCCTTTGGGTGAAAAAAATCAACTTACCTATGATTACTATTCTGAAAAATTACAGACAATAAGTGAAAAAGCATCCGTTAGTGTTACTAATTTAAGTAAAATAGAATCAGCAATACAAAAATACGGGCGCAATACAATTAGTGCTCGAGAATTAGCAATTTCCTTACAAATAATACCAAGAAGTGCAAGAAGAATACTTCATAAGTTGGTAGCTGCCGGGCTTGCTAAGGAAATTGGCGATGAAAATCCTAACTATCGTGGAAGGCCGCGTAAAGTTTTTGTAATTGATTTAAATGACTAAAAGTGTGGTGTAAAAAAAGAGAACGCCTATGCGTTCTCTTTTTTTATTTAAACCAATATTGAGCTTAGTTGTGCTGAAAAAATAGTATTGACATATAAAAGACATGGTATTACACTTATTTAGAGACAAGACCGTTAATAGACCTAAAGTGTTCGCTAACAAGTCTTGTATATACTATATTTACACAAATGGGGAGGAAATTATTTTGAAAGAAAAAGCATTTGCATACATTGACCAACACAGAGAAGAGATGTTGGCATTGTGGAAAGATTTGGTGGATACAGAAAGCGGCTCTTATTATTCAGAGGGCGTAGACGAAGTTGCCAACAAGATTGATGTAGTATTGAAAGAAGAGGGAATTAACAGCACAATTATCGAAAATGAAAAAGCAGGTAATGCTATAATAGCCGAATTTGTCGGTGAAAAAAAAGCTCCTGTAATGTTTTTAGGACATATGGACACAGTATTTAAATATGGAGAAGTGGCTAAACGGCCCTTTACTATTAAAGCTGATAAGGCTTATGGCCCTGGTGTATTAGACATGAAGGGCGGTATTGTAATTGCTTTATTTGTGGTAAAAGCATTAAAAGCAGCAGGTTTCTCAGAACGTCCTATCAAAGTTGTATTTGCCGGTGACGAAGAAATTGCTCATGTTAATTCTAATGCTGCAGAACTTATTATGGAACAAGCTAAAGGCTGTATTGCCGCCTTTAATTTCGAGACTGGGTTTACAGACAACTCTTTTGTTACAGGCCGAAAAGGCACTGCTATTTTTAAATTAAGAGTACAGGGCGTAACAGCACATGCAGGAAATGATCCAAAACGTGGGCGCAGCGCAATTTTGGAAATGGCTCACAAAGTAATTGATATACAAAATTTAACAAATTGGGACAAGGGTTATACCTTTAATGTTGGCACAATAAATGGTGGGACAATTTTCAATGCAGTTCCCGGAGTCTGTGAAATAGACGTGGATATTCGTTATCTAGATCCTAATGTTGTTCCTGAAATAAAAGAAAAAATAGATGAAATAGTTGAAAAAACTTACATTGAAGGAACGAGAACTGAGTTGGTAGATTTTCATGTAGGAATCTCTGCTATGCAAACTACTGATGGTGTAAAAAAACTATTTAAACTGTTGGCTGAAACTAGTGAGGAAAACGGGTTTGGTAAAGCTACAGACAAGTTGGTCGGAGGCGGTTCTGATTCGGCTTATACGGTTATTGCCGGTGTCCCTACAGTTTGTTCAGTTGGAGTAAAAGGAGCAAACAATCATGCACCGGAAGAATACGCTGTTGTGGAAAGCATGTTTGAACGTGCCAAACTTATCATTGCTACCGTACTTAAATTAAAAGAATTTAAATAATATAAATGGGGGAACACGATGAAAGAAGATAAGGATGAATATAAACTTACCTGGAAAAGCTGGGTTGCATTAATATTTTTGTGTGTAGCATTTTCAGGTATTTTTGCTAAAAGCCCTACAGCACTAAGAGCATTTGATTTTACCGCTTTATTAGGAAAGTTTGGTACCATAGCCGGAAGTAAAAATGTGTTTTTAGGTTCAGGTGGTATAGGTGCAAGAGAGGGTCTGCTTTTTGCCATAACACTTATTCCTACTGTCATGTTAGCACTGGGATTAATTCAGGCATGTGAGGCCCTGGGAGCTTTGCGTGCTGCAGAAAAGCTTTTCCGCCCGCTGCTTAGACCTTTTTTAGGGATACCAGGAGTGGCAGGGCTTGCTTTTGTGAGTAGTTTTACCAGTTCAGATGTGGGTGCTGTTATGAGTAAGGATTTGGTGGAAACCGGGCTGATGACTGATGATGAACGCACTATTTTTGTTGGTTACCAATACGCGGGCTCAGGAACTATAGGGAATGTTATTGGTGCGGGAGCACCACTTTTAGCTATTTCGGTCCTACCTATTGGTATGATTATTTTATTAATTATATGCGTTAAAATTATCGGGGCTAATTTACTAAGAATGTATTTAAAGTTCTATCGTAGAAAACATCCTGTAGAAGGAGGCAACCTATAATGGAAGTTGAAACTAAGAATATTTCCGTAGTTGAAGAATTCATGAAAGGTGCTAAAAAGGGATGGTACATTGGGGTAGAACTTATTGGACCAGCCATGATTATGGCATATGCTTTAATTGAATTCTTAAAAATCAGTGGATTAATGACAATTATTGGTAATGTATTGAATCCGGTTATGGCCCTTTTTGGCTTACCGGGAGAGGCAAGTGTTGTGCTTTTGGCAGCTTTTTTTGCTAAAGCAGCAGGTTGCGCAGCAGCTGCCACTTTATATATGAATGGGCAAATTGATGCAGCTCAGGCTACAATACTATTCCCTGCTTGTATTACTATGGGTACCTTGATTGGACATTTTGCGCGCATAGTAATGGTTTCTAAAAGCAATAAACTATTCTATCCTGTGTTGTTAGCTACTCCTGTTATTGATGCCGTAATAGTTATGTATTTGACTAAACTAGCCTTAGTGTTTTTTTGATTTTTCAAGGGACTCTTATTGTGATACACTAATAGGTAGTTAACATATTAGAACGACAGGAGTCGGTGCAATGGCTGAGTTATTTGTCAAAGGGATTAATGGTCAGATGTGGGTAAACCATGAGCGTGTCCTAATTTCTAAAAAAGGTGTTCTGCCTACTTTGTTATTTGGTAAAGGGAAGGAACGCATTATAGAATTGTCACATATTCAAAAAGTTGATTTTCAATCTGCGGGTTGGTCTTGTAACGGATTTTTGCACTTTACAATAAAGGGGACTGAAGAAAAAATTACAGATATGGGCAAGGCCAGAAAAGACGAGAATGCCTTGGTCTTTAACGGTGAAAATAATCTTGCGGCTGTGAAAGTACGTAACTTTATTGAGAAAATAATAAACAATAGAAAAGCTGCTGAATAAAAAACAAAGGTAAACACGTTAAGTGTTTACCTTTGTTTTTTGTATATATTCAATTTAATATTGCAATTAAGAGAGGTGCCATTACTGCTGTAGCAATGCCTACCAGGGCAATTGCTAAGCTGCCAATTGCCACTTGCAAAGTCCCGTAAGGAATACAACTACTGGTGCCAAGCCCGTGGCTAGAGGCACCTAGAGCTAACCCAATAGCTATATCATTTTTAACCCCTATAAGAGCAAGTATTTTGTGACCAAACATAGCTCCAAATATGCCTGTACAAATGACACAAGCTGCGGTTAAGGCAGGAATGCCTCCGATGTTTTCGGAAATGCCCATGGCAATAGCTGTAGTAACAGATTTTGGTACTAGGGATAAAGCTATTTGGTCGGAGGCACCAAATAGTTTAGCTAAAAATATAACAGAAATGATACCGCTACAGGTACCAACAAATACTCCGCCTAATAATATAGCGTAATGTTTTTTGAGAACAGCCCAGTTATGTACCAAGGGTAGAGCTAAAGCCACAGTGGCAGGACCAAGCAAAAAGTTAATTATATCACCACCGATTTGGTATTGCTCATAAGTAAACAGACCTGTATAAGAAATAGCAAGAATAATTAGTACGCAACTAGTTAGTAGTGGCGGCAATAAGGTTAAATTAAATCGCTCAGAAATATATTCTCCTATGCGATAGGCTACAATAGTTATTGCCAATCCTAACAAAGGTGAAGTAAGGAGCATTTCAGGCATTTTCCTTCCTCCTTCGGCGTAATAAAATATCAACGAATAAACCGGTAGCTACAATTACGATTATAGAACTGAAAAAAATTGTGGCGAAAATGGCGAACCATTCTTTTAAAATAGCATTTTTATATAGTAGGATGCTAATACCGGCAGGAACAAAAAGCATCCCCATTTTTTCAATAAGTACGGTACAGGTATCTTCTACCCAGTTGATTTTAATAACATTGGTAAGTAAAGCAATGGTTAATAAAATCATTCCCAAAAGTGCGGGAGGAAGGGGTATGTGCAAGGCACCAATGATCCAAGTTCCAACAAATTGAATGAAAAGCAAAATTGCAAAGCCGGTTAATAAGCTGTGTGAATTCATTATTTTCTCCTTCGAATTTCAAAACATGTAATTATATTTGTTCTGAATGGTTTAAATTATAGTGTAGTAAAGATTAATTGTACACTTTTGAGTACGAAAGTCAATGGTTTTAGTAAAACTGCAAACTTTCTGATAATTAGCCCAAAATTTTAAGGATAATTAATTGCGTTAACCAATTGTAATAATAGGTTGACTGAAACCAATGATGTTTATATAATAATAACCATATCATAGTGATAAAATATGAAAAAAGGGAGCGCTAAAAAATGAACTTGGATTTGCTGGCAAAAACAATTATAGATGGAAAAAGAATTAAAAGGGGGGAAGATTTAGAGATTTTTCTTACTGGTGATTTAGGCGAACTTAGAAATGGGGCTGATTTATTACGTGAACATTTTTGTGGTAAGCAAGTTGATTTGTGCACTATCATTAATGGGCGCAGTGGTAGTTGTAGTGAAAATTGCAAGTATTGCGCCCAATCAGCATATTATTGCACAGATATTGAAGAATATGAATTTTTAGACACTGATATAATAGTAACGAATGCTTTAGCTAATGAAAAGGAGGGGGTTAATCGCTTTGCTATAGTAACCGCTGGACGTGGTCTTACAGGAGATGATTTTGAAAAGGCCTTAGAAGCTTATGCTACAATGAAAAAAAATTGTAAAATATCTCTTTGTGCCTCCCATGGTTTTTTGACGGCAGAACAATTTAGGCGGCTGCATAAGGCGGGTGTGGAAAGTTATCATGAAAACATTGAAACTTCCAAGCGATACTTTCCTTTTATATGTACAACCCATACCTATGATGAAAAAATAGCTACTATTAGAACGGCCCAAGCAGAAGGATTATGTGTCTGCTCCGGTGGTATTATTGGAATGGGCGAGACCTGGGAGGATAGACTTGATATGGCTATTAGTTTAGCAGAATTAGGCATAGAGTCTATTCCTATTAACGCGCTAATGCCTATAGCGGGAACGCCTTTGGAAAATCAGCCATTGCTTTCTCCGGAAGATATTTTACGAACTATAGCCTTTTTTCGTTACATTAATCCCACGGCTAATATTCGTTTGGCGGCCGGACGCAAGCTTTTGCCGAAAAATGGGGCAGATGCCTTTACAGGGGGAGCAAGTGCAACAATTACCGGGAATATGCTTACTACTTCCGGTTCTAGCATTCAAGATGATATAAATATGCTCCATGAAATGGGGTTTAATTTAGGCAAATAAAAAAGCTGCGTACCGTATTTGGTACGCAGCTTTTTTATGAAAGTACATTAATATATGATTTTTTACCTTAGAAGCTTAAAAGTCAAAAAAACAAAAAAATGTTTGACTTTTTGACTTTTGGGCGTTAAAATAAAAACCAGGAAGCGGTGAATAGCTTCCCGGTGAAAAGTCATAGTTTAAAAACAATGTATAAGCAAAGCAGGACAATGATGCCTAAGAGACAAGCGCACAAGTAAGCAATGTTAACAAAGCGATGCATAAGAACTTCTTCATTTAATAGGTTATAACTACGCTGAATAACATTAATTTTATTGTTGATGTTTTCCCGCCACACTGAGGTACGTAATAAGTGCATATATCTAGAGTATACACGAGCGTTAAAAATATCCTCAGTAACCTGTAAGGCATTATCAATGTTGCTGGTTAAGCTACTCATGTCGGCCATAAGTTCCATGAGGTTATTGCGTATTTGTCTGTAGGTGATTAGTCTATTGCTGCGGCTGGATTTATTGGCGGCATCAATTTCAGTGTAAGTTTGGTCAATGGCTTTATTAAGGGCGTCATCATAATAGCGCAATTCCAAAAATTGTGCATTGGCAAATTCCAACAAATCAGGGAGATCCATACTGCCTGTCTCATCGTAGATAAGAGCTGAATCCCAGGTGAGATAGGCTATATCACTACCATAGGAGAACCTATTAGCTAGGGTGTCTTGGCGAGTTTCAGCACTGAGCTTCGTCCTATCTTTCATTAAGACGGGAGCGAAATCCCAATTTGGCATTTTATCGCGAAAGTAGTAGACGACAAAATCTTCGTAAAATTCAGATTGACGCATTTGGGAACATGCAGGCTCAATGGTTTCTAAAACTGCATCAACGTATTCTTTGAAGGTGTCATTAGGCATTATATCGACGGCGATAGTAAGGTCCAAGTATTCTTCGTAGGTAATGTCATTAGGGACGTCAATGTTAATAATTAAGCTAATTACGCCCAAATCAAAAATTCTGGCCTTAACTTCTGCTAGATATGTAGCATTGGCGAAATCCATTTCATGAGAACCCAGTTCTACAAGAACGGGGGGGTCTTTGAAAGTAATGGAATCAGTAGAGACTTTTTCTAGGCGCAGCCGGGAAGCAATTTTATTTCTGCTAGCCCAAAGAGCTTCAACTAAGTCTAGGTTGATTTCATCTGCAACATCAAATAGGTGGTAGATAAACATAGACGAATTCATAAAGGCCTCCTTGTTTATTAAACATTAAGTAACTATTGAATTCGCCATGAAAGTAAGTTTTCCTGCGAAAAGCATAAAAATGAAGTAAAATTATATTAAAGATTAAATATTTTGGAGGTGTTTATTATGAATGTAGAACGTTACGATGATGAGGTCAAAACTTTATTTGAGGCTGCTCAACAGCAAGCTGTTATGAATTATCATCAAGAATTGTCAACAAAGCATTTTTTAGTTGCTTTGTGTGGGCAGCCTGATGGATTTTTCAAATTCTTATTGACTAATATAAAAGCTGATGAAAAGGCATTTACTGCTGAGGCAAAAGATTTATTAAGAAAAATACCCTCTGTTAAGGGGCAGGACGGTTTGACTATGAGTATGGGCCTAGCCAGAGTCTTGGGTAAGGCAGAACAAGATGCAGGACAAGGAGAAATTAATATTGAGCACTTACTGGGAGCTATTGTCGAGGATGGTGATAGCGAGGTTGTGTCTTTATGCAAGAAATACGGTTTGACCAAGAAAATAGTTAAGTCGTTGTATGCACAATATGCAGGAGGGCAGTCAGACGATGAAAGCAGAAAAACTTTGGAAAAATATGGTCAAGATTTGACGTTAAAGGCTAAAAAGGGCGATCTTGATCCTGTTATTGGGCGTGATGAAGAAATCCGTCGTACCATTGAGATTTTGTCCAGGCGTAAAAAGAATAATCCTGTACTAATAGGTGAACCGGGTGTTGGCAAGACTGCTATTGTAGAGGGGTTGGCCCGCCGCATTGTAGCTGGTGATGTGCCTGAAATGTTAAAAAATAAAACTCTATATGCTTTAGATTTGGCATCTTTGGTGGCAGGTGCTAAGTTCCGCGGCGAGTTTGAAGAACGATTAAAAAAAGTACTGAAGATAGTTTCCGGTTCTGCCGGTCAAATTATTATGTTTATTGATGAGCTTCATACTGTGGTGGGAGCAGGAGCTGCTGAAGGTTCTATGGACGCAGGCAATATTTTAAAGCCCATGTTAGCTCGTGGAGAGCTGCGTTGTATAGGTGCAACTACATTGAATGAGTATCGTAAATATATTGAAAAAGATAGTGCGTTGGAACGTAGATTTCAGCCTGTTATGGTTAAGCAACCAAGCGTAGAGGATACGATTTCTATCTTACGTGGTTTGCGTGAACGCTACGAAGTTCATCATGGCGTGCGTATTAAAGACGCCGCTTTGGTAGCTGCTGCCGTGTTATCTAACCGTTATATTAACGATAGATTCTTGCCTGATAAAGCAATTGATTTGATGGATGAAGCAGCTGCTAGGTTACGTACCGAAATAGATTCTTTGCCTACGGAATTAGATGAAAGCAAGCGTAGAATTTTGCAGTTAGAAATTGAAGCTCAGGCTTTGAGCAAAGAAAGTGATGCTCAATCAAAAGCTCGTGCCGCTAAAATACAAGAAGAACTAACTGAACTAAAAAAGGCTAATGATGTATTGACTAAACAATGGGATGCTGAAAAAGGTGCTATTGCCAAGGTCAGGGAAGTAAAAAAGGAAATAGATAATGTAAAACAAGATATGGAAAAAGCCGAACGTGACTATGATTTAAATAAAATGGCTGAGTTGAAATATGGTCGTTTGCCTGCTTTAGAAAAACAATTATCCGAAATGGAAGTTAAGAGTAAAGAAGGTAAAAGTCTCTTAAAAGAAGAAGTCGATGAAGATGATATTTCTAAGGTAGTTAGCACTTGGACAGGCATTCCTGTTCAACGTTTGGTGGAAGGAGAACGTGATAAGCTTATTCATATGGAAGAAATTTTACATAGACGAGTAGTAGGACAAAATGAAGCTGTAACTGCAGTAAGCGAGGCGGTTGTTCGTGCCCGTGCCGGCATTAAAGATCCTGCTAGACCTATTGGCTCCTTTATTTTCTTGGGACCCACCGGTGTAGGCAAAACTGAGTTAGCGAAAGCTTTAGCAGAAGTTTTGTTTGACGATGAACGTAATATTATTCGAGTAGATATGAGTGAGTATATGGAAAAACATACTGTTTCTCGTTTAATTGGTGCTCCTCCCGGATATGTTGGCTATGAGGAAGGGGGACAATTAACGGAGGCAGTACGCCGCAAACCATATTCTGTAATTCTCTTGGATGAAATTGAAAAAGCTCATGCAGATGTGTTTAATGTTTTGCTGCAAGTTTTGGACGATGGTAGGCTAACTGATGGTCAAGGACGCATAGTAGATTTTAAAAATACGCTGATTATTATGACCAGTAACTTAGGCTCTGCTGAAATTATGCGTAAGCATGGTGATATTTCTCGTGAGGAAATTCAAAGTATGCTTATAAAATTTTTCCGTCCGGAATTCTTGAACCGCGTTGATGACATTGTCGTATTCAAGGCATTGGAACAAGTTCAAATTAAGGGTATTGTAAAACTTATTTTGACAGAGTTAGGAGAAAGACTACATAATCAAATGGAACTGACCCTTACTTATGATGATTCAGCGTTGGAATATTTAGCTAAGGCAGGTTTCGACCCTGATTTTGGTGCCCGTCCACTAAAGAGATTGATTGTGCATACGGTGGAGACTATCGTCAGCAAGAAAATTGTTGCCGGAGAAATTAAGAGTGGCGACAAAATTGAAGTAGTTTATGAAAATGACGCAATTGATGTAAAAGTGCTGTAAGTGGCTGCGTTGTTAGGCTCTAGTTTGTTGTTTAACTTAATGCAGTTGTTGAGTAGTGTAGTTTTAAAACAGGAGAGATGGCATAGCCATCTCTCCTGTTTTTATATATATAATTCTTCCTTTGTTTTAAAGGCATTAAATTGTCTTGCATACAATTTTAATATTGTGTGTAATTGGCTAGCGCTGTATAATAGCTAAAATAAACGTGGGGTGAAGAGGATGGAAAAAAAAGAGCAATATTTATTGGGGGTAAAGACGGCATTACCTGTAATTCTGGGAATTTTACCGGTTGCTGTAGCCTTTGCCGTTCTAAGTGAACATAGTGGTCTTACAATGTTAGAAACTATTTTAATGTCGACGCTAGTTTTTGCCGGTGCTAGTCAAATTATGGCGGTGAGTATGTTGGTGGCAGGAGCAGGCATTTTACCAATAGTTTTAGCAACTTTTATTTTGAATTTTCGCCATGTAATAATGGGCACTTGTGTTATGAATAGAATGCTGGCTACGCCTATGTGGAAAAGAGCAATCTTATGCTTTGGGGTTACTGATGAATCTTTTGCTATTTTCACTACGACAGAAGAGACGAATAATACCCCTTATTATTTTGCAGGGGTGATTTCCGTAACATATAGCACTTGGGTGCTTGGAACTATTGCAGGCTGTGCAGCTTCCCAATTTTTGCCTGTATTAGTTTCACGCAGTTTGGGAATAGCGCTCTTTGCAATGTTTATAGGTTTGGTAATACCAAACGTTAGAAAAAATATAGAACTTGGCTTTCTAGTTCTTCTTACGGCTTTCTTAAATGTTATCTTCAACTGTTTTATGCCTTCAAGTTGGGCGGTAATTTGTGCGACCTTAACCGGAGCCTTTTTGGGAATATTTTTTGTAAAAGAACACCAAGAGGAGATAACAAAATGAAGATATTTTTCTTAATCTTAGGAATGGCTTTAGTTACTTATTTTGGTAGGATACTGCCTGTATTATTTTTAGGGGAAAAAACCAATCGGCCTAGAGTAGAAAAGTTTCTTAGTTTGATTCCCTATAGTGCTATGACAGCCTTGGTTTTCCCAGGGGTATTATCAGTGGATAAAGATTTCATGGCTATTGGTGTGGTGGGTGCTTTAACGGCATTAACTTTGAGTTGGTTAAATATGTCCATTACATTTGTAGTTATTGGTGCTATTTTAGTAAATATGCTAATGTATGCAATGTAACAGGGAGGAAAACCTATGCCTATTAATTCTTTCGAAAATTATCCTATGAGTTGGAAACCGGTTATGGGACCGGATAAACATCCATTGTATCTTTATTTAGCGGATCAATTGGAAAAGGATATAAAAGAGGGAATACTCTTGCCGGGAACGAAACTGCCACCACAAAGAGAGCTGGCAGATTTTCTCGATATCAACGTTAGTACCATTACCCGTGCTTTTAAATTATGTACGCAAAAGGGGCTTTTGAATGGAACTATAGGCAGAGGCACCTTCGTTGCTTATAATGCTTTAGAGTGTTTTAAAATGTTGCCACAGTCTGATAAGGATTTAATAGAAATGGGATCAATGGCACCTGCATGCACAACGTATAAGCAGTTATACGATGTTATGCAAACGTTGCTTATGGAGCCGAATTTTGGCCAATTGTTACACTACGGATTGGATCAAGGCGCTGTTTGGCAAAAAGAAGCAGCAGTTAAATTTATTGCTAAGATGGGGTATACTACTGCGGAAGATAAAGTGTTGCCAGCTGCTGGCGGACAAAATGCTATTGCAGCTATTTTAGCCGGATTGTTTTGTGCCGGCGATAGCATAGGTGTTGATCCACTTACTTATCCGGGAGTAAAAAGTGTTGCTAGTATGTTAGGCATTAAATTAATACCTCTTGCTCAAAAGAACGGCGAGATTTGCGAGGCAGGCCTTATTAAGGCTTGTAAAAATGATCATATTAAAGGTGTATATATTATTTCAGAATTTCAAAATCCTACGGTGCATATGATGTCTGATAAGTGCAAGCAAATGCTGACAAAAATCGCTATAGAAAGAGATTTGCTCATTATTGAAGATGGGATTTTCTGCCTTTTTTAATGATAAAACTAGACCGGCGACAGCTTCTTATGCACCTGAAAACACTGTTTTTATCGCTAGTTTTTCTAAGGCTATAGCGCCAGGCCTTAGACTTGCCTATATTGTTCCACCAAGACGTTACTACAAGGCTATGCTTGATGCTCTCTATAATATTAACTTAACACCATCACCATTGTTACTTGAGTTAGCTGGGCGTGCATTAGTATCTGGGAAAGCAGAACTTTTGATTAAAGAACAGAGAAATATTGCCGTTGAGCGTAATATCATTCTCAATAAAATTTTACTAGGCTATGAAGTGTGGGGAACAAACAATAGCCTTTTCCGGTGGCTTGTTTTACCGAAAGGGTGGACAGGTACTAGCTTTGAGGCAGAAGCGTATGCTCATGGGGTACAGGTTTACGCTGCAGAAAGGTTTGCGGTAGGAAATATAAAACCTATAGCAGCTGTAAGAATAGCGGTAGCTACACCATCTTCTAAGGATTTTGCAATGGGATTAGAAATATTAGCAGGAATTTTAAACGAGAAAAGTATTTAATTCAAAATTTAACCTAATATTAAAAAAACGGTATCTTGAGCATATATTGCTTGGGTATCGTTTTTTTTAATATTTGACATAATCACAGGATATGGATAAAATGATAATGATTATCAAATTAAAGACGAGGAAGCTAAAGAAATGGAAAAGGCATTTTATAGAACTAAACAGGCAGAAAAAATATTGGCTTATGTGCAAAAGATGTCCGGCGAGCACATTACTGCCAAAGATATAGAAAAGCATTTTGTCAGCTTAGATGATAATATCGGATTAGCAACAATTTATAGGCATTTAGATCAAATGGTAGCTAAAGGCGTAGTAAAAAAATATACGGTAGACAGAAATACGGCAGCTTGTTTTCAATTTTCGCCACCGGATAAAAAATGCTCTGAGCATTTTCATTTTAAATGTGAAAAATGTGGCAAGCTTATACATTTTGAATGTGACGAATTTGCTAGTATACAAGAACATCTAGCAAAAAAACATGGCTTTGCGGTAAATTCTTTAAAAACTGTTTTATATGGATTGTGTGATGAATGTAATAAGAAAAATGGGGGAAAATAATAATGAAACGTTTGTTTTTAGTGTTAGCATTGGTTATGTCAGTGGGTTTGGCAGGTTGTGGTAATAAAGTCGCAACAGATAAGAATAAATTGCAAGTAGTTACAACAGTTTTTGCCACTTATGATTTTGCTAGGCAAATTGGTGGAGATAAGGTGCAGGCCACACTATTGGTCCCCCCCGGGGCAGAAATGCATGCTTATGAACCAACCCCACAGGATATAAAAAAGATTAAAGACAGCCAAGTATTTGTATATGTAGGCGGTGAATCTGATGAATGGGTAAAGAAAATTTTGTCGTCGGTTGATAGCAAAAGCTTAAAAGTTATTAGATTATTAGATACAGTAAAGCCGGTGGAAGAAGTTGTAAAACCAGGAATGACAGAGGAGAAGAAAGACACAGAGGGACTAGGAGAAAAAGAGTATGATGAACATGTGTGGACCAGCCCGGAAAATGCCATGAAAATAAGTGCAAAGTTGGCAGAGGTTTTTTCTGCCGTTGATAGTGCTAATAAACCCATATATGAAAAAAATTATTTAGCTTATGCAGCTAAGCTCACTGCTCTTGACAAGGAATTCCAAGATATTGTTGCTCATGGTAACAGGAAGGTGGTCGTTTTTGGCGACCGGTTTCCTCTGCGTTATTTTGTAGATGCTTACGGGTTGGATTATTTCGCTGCCTTTCCTGGATGTGCTCGCGATACTGAACCAAGTGCGTCTACGGTAGCTTTTCTTATTGATAAAGTAAAAACTGAAAAAATACCGGTAGTTTTTCATATTGAATTATCCAATGAAAAGATTGCCAAAGCTATTGCGTCTGCTACAGGAGCCAAGGTTTTACAATTTAATACTTGCCATAATGTACCAAAAGCTCAATTTGAAAAGGGCGTTACTTATATAAGCTTGATGGAAGAAAACGCTAAAGCTTTAAAGGAGGCTCTACAGTAGTATGAGTTTAATTAGTTGCAATGATGTTACTTTTGCTTATGAAGGCAAAAATGTAATCACAGGTTTAAACTTTACCGTAGAAAAAGGCGACTATCTTTGCATCGTAGGCGAGAATGGTTCCGGTAAAAGCACGTTAATTAAAGGAATATTGCAGCTAAAAACAGCCAATAAAGGGTCTTTAACATTAGGGGATGGGTTGCAATTAAATGAAATTGGCTATTTGCCACAACAGACTAATGTGCAAAAAGATTTTCCTGCAAGTGTGTGGGAAGTCGTGCTGTCCGGTTGTTTAAACGCATTGGGATATAAACCATTTTTTTGCAGTAAGGAAATAAATCGTGCCAAGGAGCAGATGAAAACATTGCATATTAGTAATTTGCGTGATTGTTGCTACCGTGATCTTTCCGGTGGACAGCAGCAAAGGGTACTTTTGGCCAGGGCTTTATGCGCAAGCCATAAGCTTTTAGTATTAGATGAGCCGGTAACGGGGCTGGATCCGGTAGTAACAATGGAATTTTATCATTTACTTAAGGAAATAAATCGTACCCAAGGAGTAAGCATTATTATGGTAACACATGATATCAAAGAAGCAGTTAGTCAAGCTGACCATATTTTGCATTTACATAATAAACAATTATATTTCGGTTCTGTTAAAGGATATATGGATACGGCTATAGGTAAATTTTTCTCCGGAGGTGGACAGGATGGCTGCAATCTTCGTTGAAATGTTTTCTTATGATTTTATTCTGCGAGCGTTAATAGTTGGCGTCTTAGTTTCCTTATGTTCTGCGTTATTGGGAGTAAGTTTAGTTTTAAAACGTTATTCTATGATTGGTGATGGGTTATCACATGTAGGTTTTAGTGCACTAGCCTTTGCTATGGTGCTTAATGTAGCACCATTATATGTTGCGATTCCGGTAGTAGTGTCCGCGGCCTTTCTGCTTTTGCGTCTTAGTGAAAACAGCAAGATTCGCGGAGATGCCGCTATTGCTATGATATCCAGTGGTTCCTTAGCTCTAGGTGTATTTGCAATTTCAGTTACTAAAGGTATGAATGTAGATATGAGCAGCTATATGTTTGGTAGTATTTTGGCCATGGATCATAGTGATGTAGTTCTTAGTATTTGTTTATCAATTATTGTGCTTTGTCTATTTGTAGTTTTTTACAATAGAATTTTTGCAGTGACTTTTGATGAAAATTTTGCTAGAGCCACTGGTATTAATGCCGAGGTATACAATGCGCTTATAGCATTTTTGTCAGCAGTAACGATTGTTTTGGGCATGCGTATGATGGGGGCTCTTTTGATTTCCAGCTTAATTGTTTTTCCTTCACTATCTTCTATGCAGGTATTTAAAACTTTTCGGCAAGTGATTTTAAGTTCTGCTCTGCTTTCCGTCATATGTTTTTTTGTGGGGCTATGTGTATCTTATTTGTGGTCTACTCCTACAGGGTCAAGTGTTGTTATGGCCAATATTGTGGCTTTTTCAATTTTTTATGTTTTGGGAAAAACAAAGGGGAGAAGAAGTTAATAACAATTATGTCACAATTATATGTTAAAATGAAAAACATATAATAAGAAGCGACAAAAATTGGAAAAGGGGGAATACCCTATGATTATAGGTATTGGTTGCGATATAATTGAAGTCAGTAGGATAGAAAAAGCACTTGGTAAGCAGCAATTTGCAGAAAAAGTTTTTACTGAGCGGGAAATAAAGTATTGTGCTGCACGTGGAGTGCAACAAAGTCAGAGCTATGCTGCTCGTTATGCTGCTAAAGAAGCGGTAGCTAAGGCACTTGGCTCAGGATTCCGTGGTGGTAGTTTACAAGAAATAGAAGTAATAAACAATAGCATGGGCAAACCTGAGATAAAATTAAGTGGTAAATTTGAATCTTTTGCTAAAGAAAAAGGGTGCATAAAGATTCACTTGTCACTAAGTCATGTTAAAGCGATGGCAGTTGCGCAAGTTGTATTGGAGGGAAAGCTATGAAGGTGCTGCTAAAGGAAGCAATTCGTAAAGTAGATGCTAAAGCTATAAAAGCAGTGGGCTTAACAGAACTTGTACTCATGGAAAATGCTGGGCGAGCTGTTGCTGATGCTGCTAATGTTGCCTTGGAGGGCGCTGAAGGCAAACAGATAGTAATTTTTGTGGGCAAGGGCAATAATGGTGGTGATGGCCTTGTAGCGGCTAGATTATTAGAAAATTTGGGCGCTTTTGTTTATGTTGTTATGTTAAATAATGCTAAAGAGTTTGGTGGCAGTGCTGCCCAAGAGCTGAAAATATTAAAAAGCTGTAATGCAGAAGTTTCTGTCTGGACGTCTTCTGAGCAAAAACAGAGCAGAATTTTTTCCCTGTGTGCGGAGGCTGACCTCTTTATAGATGCCATGTTAGGCACAGGTTTTACTGGGGAGCTAACGGGTAATTATCTAGAAGTTACAGAGCTTATGGAACAATTGCCTATCCCGGTTATTGCAATAGATATCCCAAGCGGCGTAGAAGCCAATACAGGGCATGTTTCATCAAGGGCAGTACATGCACAGATAACGGTTACTATGGTAGCACCAAAGCCGGGACTATATTTATATCCAGGTGCAGCTTACAGCGGTAATGTTATTGTGGCAGATATTGGCTTGCCAGCAAGTCTTTTGGACGGAACAAATAGCAAACAATATTTATTGGACGAGGAAATGATTATGGGGTTGTTGCCGGTGCGTGCGGCCAATTCTCATAAAGGAATGAATGGACGCATTAGTGTAATAGCAGGGTCTTTAGGTTTTACCGGGGCGGCTGCTTTATGCAGTGAAGCAGTAGTGCGAGGCGGCGGAGGTTTAGTGAATTTACTAGTGCCACAAAGCCAGCAAGGTATTTTAGCTACAAAGCTAACTGAAGTTATGGTAAAAGGTATTAATTCGGAAGAAAATGGTTCCTTAAGCGAAGCAGCACTTTCGCAAGTGCAATTAGAACTTACGAAAGCGGATGTTTTGGCTATAGGTCCGGGACTTGGACAAAATAAAACAACGCAGGCCTTTGTTCGTTCTCTTATTAAAAATTTGCTAATACCGACAGTTTTAGATGCAGACGCATTAAATGCCATAGCAGGATATACTGGAATTTTAAATAATATACCTGCTAAAATAGTTACCCCTCACCCCGGCGAAATGGCTAGGTTAACGGGACTTGGGCAAGACGAAATATTGGATAATCCTCTTAAAGTGGCGGGGGAATATGCGAAAAAATGGCAGGCGGTAGTAGTGCTTAAATGTGTCCCAACGGTGATTGCCTTGCCAGACGGTAAAGTTTTTATGAACAGCACAGGTAATGCTGGAATGGCTACAGGCGGTTCGGGCGACGTGTTAACGGGTATTATTGCAGCATTGTTAGGGCAGGGACTTTCTATAGGTGATGCCGCTATTTGCGGGGTTTACATTCATGGATTAGCGGGGGACCTAGCTGCGGAAAATGGTACCATAGGAATGAAGGCAAGTGATATAGTGACTTGCTTACCGCGAGCCCTGCAGAGCATTTTGCCTTATTAAAACTACGGGTAATGGTTTACAAGGGGTTTTGTAGGTGTTAAAATGTCAAGGGAAAAGAGGTGGGTTGACTTTGTTAAAGCGGATAATGATTTTATGTGTATTGGTGATGTCTATTATGGGAGTTGGTTGTGCGAATGCGGCAACGCCTCAAATAACGGCTATTAATTGGAGCGTTAATAGAGAAAACAACCTGCGCGTAGTTTTAGATTGTACTCAGTTGACTAATGCTAAAGCTGAATTAACAGATACGTCATTAACTATTATAGTAAATGGCAAGTTAAAACCAAATATTGGCAGGAGGTATTCTTTTGCCGGCTCAACGGTTAAGAGTATGAATGTATCAGCTCAAGATGACAAAACAATCCTAATTCTACCACTGAAAAGACCGTTGAAAAGTAGCGAGTACAAGTTATTCGTGTTAAGGAATAATCCCGGGGCTAAGCGTCCTGATCGAGTAGTCCTTGATATAGTCAATGGTAATGGAACCCAAGGAGAGCAGAAAAATAGCGGAATAGCTAATTGTATTGTACCAACATATTCTGTTGTGGGAGGTATCCGTGGTAAACACATTACGCTGGATCCGGGACATGGTGGTAGTGACCCGGGAGCTCACGGTTCAGTAACAGGTGTGCAGGAGAAGAGTATTACGTTGCCTGTTGCGCAAAAGGTAAAGGCTCTGTTGGAAAATAAAGGCGCTATTGTATCAATGACAAGGACTACAGATGTAGATGTATGGGGCTCAGATGCTACTGACGTCCAAGAACTACAGGCAAGAGTAGACGTGGCTGAGAAAAATAAGGCAGATTTATTTATAAGTGTGCATTGTAATGCAAATACTAACAAGGCTATTGGAGGCTTTTCAACATACTATAATCCCAAAACACCATATGATGAAAAACTTGCTGACTTTATACAAGATAGGCTGTTAAAGACCGGAAATTTTAGAGATTTAGGGACTAGATCGGCAAATTTATATGTAAATAAGCACAGCAGCATGCCAGGGGTTTTGGTAGAACTGCTTTTCCTTAGCAATGAGCGTGAAGAAAAACTTTTGCGGAGCAACTGGTTCAGAAATAAAATGGCTCAAGCTATTGCTGACGGAATTGAAGATTTTTATAAACAGAATGGGGGTGTCAGCTAATGCAAATTAGAAAAAGGTTGATTCCTACCTTGATAGTAATGTTGTTTTGCTTGTTTTTGGTGTCCGGCTGTGATCAGAATAATGCTCCGAATACAACAAATCCTACAGCTCCTTCAACGAATCAGACTGATAATGTTAAGCCAGTGGTAGACAAAAAAGTTGTTTTGTACAGAGTGCCAACAGATGGAACCCAGTATCTTCTGCCGGAAACGAAAACGATTAAGGTTACCGATAACAATTCCGTTTTAGCTACCTTAAAGGCTTTAGTAGAGACTGCGCCTCAAGATGATACCATGGAGAATGTATTTCCCAAAGGTACTAAGGTACTAGGCGTAACCGTTGAAAACGGTTTGGCCACAGTTAATTTTAATAAGGAGTTTACTACAAAGACAGATGGAGAATACACTACGGTGATGATGGTTAACGCAGTTGTAAATACACTAACCCAATATCCTAACATTAAAAAAGTCCAACTTTTGTCTGAAGGAAAGAAAATAATTGTCCTTGGGCAGATGGATTTGGAAGAGCCGTTGTCTAGAAACGAAACATTTATTAAAAAAGCTAAATAAAACAAAAAAGGGGCTGTAACGAAATAAGGTAATTTCTTTTAAAAAGTCACAGTTCCCTTCAGGCAAGTCTATGAAAGGAGCCCGACGAATGCTCGTTAAGAGCAATTGCCGGGCTCCTTTCTGTTTCAGGGCGAATCTAATACACTTACCTGTTTGCTTAAATTAATTCTTCTTCAGCAGGCTTCTTTAACTGCAAATAGTCTTGTCCCAAGCCTTCCAGACTGAATCCTGTTATGCAGTTTCCTCATATTAAATCCAAAGGCAAGCATAAGTAGTTCTTTGTAGACGTTTTCTTTTCCCCGCCTTAGAATTCTCTTGTATTTAAAATCTTCTTTCATAACCCCAAAGCTTCCTTCTACTTGTATGGAACGGTTAATTCTCAATAGTATACCTTTAGGGCTTGAAAATAACTGCATGTTCTTTTCTTGTAGTTTTAAATAATTATCTGCAATAAATATCCTCTTGCTCTGCATTGGTCCGTGTTCTGCAACACTTCTCTGGCATTCACTTCGTTTGCTGCAGTAATTGCAGTTGGAACACTGGTATACTTTGCTTTCCCTCATGTATCCTGAACTGTTCTTCTTAGTTGTCGTACCAGCATATCTTAGTCTGCGTCCTTTGGCACATATATATTCATTTTTAGCCTCATCATATTGCATGTTCTCAGCTCTGCCTATCTGTTCGGCATAGCTTCTTTTTTTATTCACTTCGTATGTTTTAGGCTTAATGACAGTAAGATATCCGTTTCTGTCCAGCCAGGCAAGATTTTCTTCGCTGTCATAGCCCGCATCTGCCACTACATGCTCAATTTTTCTTCCGTGTAATATTTCCAACTGCTGTAAAAAGGGGATTAATGTTCTTGTATCGTTAGGGTTGGCAAATATGCCAACCCCTAAAATATATTCGCTTTGCACAGCAAATTGAACATTGTAAGCAGGTTTAAGCTGTCCATTGCCCATATGGTCTTCTTTCATCCTCATGAAGGTTGCGGCGTTGTCTGTTTTGGAATAACTGTTCCGTTCTCCCATAATTCCCAGATGCGCTTCATACTCAAGGCGCTTTTCAACGACAGCTTCACACTCTTCATGAATCCTTTGCAGAGGATGCTTGTGTTTTCCTGAACCATGCACGAATGCAATATCACTATCTCTGCATTCTTTGGATAAATAGTCTAAAAGTTCTGTATCACCTAGGGCGGAAGCGTCAACTCCTATTAATGCCAGAAGTTTTTGGCAGACTGCAGACAGTTTCTCTTTTAGCTTTCCCAAAGATTTAATAACGTTCTTTTTCCATACGAAAGTATAGCGGTTGGCATTTGCTTCAATTTTTGTACCATCTATGAATGCTTCTTCAAACGTAATAGAATCGTATTCGGAAAGCACTTTAATGAATTGTGCAAATAGGTTGTTTAACACCGGGACTGTCAGGCGCTTAAAGAACCGGCCAAAAGCCATATGGCTGGGAACTCTAAAGCTCTGAAGCAGCCATTTGTACTGGAGGTTGACATCGCATTGTCTTTGTAAGCCGCGGAGAGAATATATTCCTTCCAACATTCCAAAGACAAAAACCTTGAAGAAAAGAACGGGGCTAACTGCAGATTTTCTCCCTTTAGGAGAATAGAGATGCAGCAGCTCGGTATAGTCGAGTTCCTCCAATACTGCATCCAGTAGCCTGACCGGTTCATTTTCATTGATCATTAACCCGAAATCCAATGGCAAAATAATTTGCCTTGGAGCCTGTATTCTGTTATAATTTTTAAGGTTGGTTTTCTTACTTATCATAACAAAATTATACCAGCTAAAGGGATCCTTCGGGGTCCTTTTTGCTTATAAAAATAGCGTGCCAGAATTCGGACACGCTATTTCTTTTGGGCTATTTAGTTACAGCCCCATATATACTAAAAGCTATTAAATTAGAGCAGCTATTTCAGGAAAGGCTTGTAAGCTGCGTGGAAGAATACCATGCATATATGCTATAGCTATACCATAGTTAGTAATAGCAACTTTTTGCTCCAGTGCGTGTGCAATGCGGTGTTTCATCTCTTTTTCATTTACCATACAAGCACCACAATGAATAACTAACTTATACTTACTTAAGTCTCTGGGAAATTCAGTTCCGCTGGAGAATTCAAAGCGAGGGTTTTTGCCTGTATAGTTTTTTATCCAACTTGGCAGTTTAACAGTACCAATGTCATCACATTGTCTATGATGTGTACAGCCCTCAGAAATCAGAATTGTATCCTCATCTTCAAGCCTATCTAACATTTTAGCACCAGCTACAGATGTAGCCAAATCGCCTTTATAACGAGCAAAGAGAATAGAAAAAGATGTAAGAATAATATCTTCAGGTGTATCTTTAGAAACCTGAGCAAAGGCTTGGCTATCAGTAATAACCATTTTAGCTTTTTTCCCTAGGGAAGCTAAGGTTTGTTTTAGTTGTGGCGTTTGAACAACAATTGAAACTGCATGGGCTTCTAATATATCACGAACAGTTTGTTGTTGTGGTAAAATTAAGCGCCCTTTAGGAGCAGCTGAATCCACAGGAACTACCAAAACTACAAAGTCTTCAGGTTCTAAAAGATCTCCAACAATTTTAAGGGTCATATTGTCAGAGGGGACTATATGCGCAATCCTTTCTTTTAAATAATTAATGTTTTTTCTAGTAGAAGAGCTTATTTCTATACTGTATGGAACATATTCCGCCGGGCAGTTTGGACGTTGAGTAATAAGGTCGCATTTGTTGAAAATAACTAAGAAATTTAGCTTTTTAGCTTGAAACTGAGCGAGAATAGCTAAGTCTTCAGCACCAATACCAACTGCGGCGTCTACAACTAAGAGTGCGATATCTGTTTTGTTGAGGACTTGATAGGCTTTTTCCATACGTTTTAGACCCAGGTCACCTTCGTCATCAAGGCCCGGGGTATCTATTATCATGACAGGTCCTAAGGGGAGAAGTTCCATGGCTTTGTAAACAGGGTCAGTGGTAGTTCCCTTTATATCTGAGACAATAGCTAAATCTTGTCCTGTTAAGGCGTTAATGACACTGGATTTACCGGCATTACGTTTACCAAAAATACCTATGTGGATGCGCTCGCCAGATGGTGTAGAATTAAGAGACATGATATCAAGACCTTTCATAATTATAGTTTGTTAACGATTGTCTGTTTTTATAAAAAGGGCGCCATCGTATTTACGATAGCGCCTTTGCTGCTTATTTTACTAACTCTAGTTTAGGGTTGGGGAAGTATTGACGACCAGCTTTAGCACAAGGTTTGCCATCTAATAATACAATGTCAGCAGTAAAATTAATGTTGCCATCAAAGAAACTACTACCTACGGCATAAGTGTCAACAGGTATTTTGGCCTTTTCAAAAGCAGTAACTTTTTTAGCATCAAAGCCACCGGAAACAATGATTTTCACATAATCAAAGCCTTCCGCATCTAAGGCTTTACGTACATTTTGTACTAATTCCTTACAAACACCGGTAGGGGCAAAATTGCCCATAATAGGTACAATACTTTTATCTACCATACTTCCTGAAGTATCCAATCGAACGCCTGCTAATTTTTTACCTAATTTACGTGCGACAGCAAGGGAAGTATTTACACAATCATTGTCAAAATCAACTAAAGCTATGCGTGCAATTGAAGGATCAACATGTTTATCAAACGCAACTGTTGCTGCTACTGTGTCACCATTATATGTAGCAATTAGTGCATGAGGAATAGTTCCTAAACCAACACCACCAGACGCTTTTGCATTAGCATCTGTGGAAAAGCCTTTAATCCGCCAATCATGGCGGCATATCCGTCTTCTTCCTGAGTAACATAAGAATCATAACGGGCAGGGAAGAAAAGGACGGATTTACCATTAGCAGCTTCTACAACTTTGCGGACATTAGTAGCAATACGACTTTGTCTTGCTAAAATACCCAAGTAGATAGTTTCTAAATGAGCAAAATCAGCTAAATCGCCTTCTATTGTCAGCAGTGTTTCCCAAGGAGCAATTGTATCGCCATCATGCAGAGCATGAATAATAATATTTTCAGGATTGTGAGCACAAGTCTTAATAAGGGCAATAACTTCATCAATACCACAAAGGATTTGAGTTTCCCTTTGGAAAACTTGCATTAATACTCTTGGGTGGTGATTATCAGAATTTAAAATCTCTTCTGTACGCAAAAAGTAGGCATCACTGTAATAACCGGTTTTAATTTTTTCTACAGGAAAATTGAAATGTGAAACGGGTAATCTGTTTGTCATGATAGTGCCTCCAGTAATTTGCATGTTGGTAGTACGTAAATAAAAACTTGTAATGATTAACAATTATGATACAATAAATACGTCTTAATATGCAAGCTATTTGTAAAAAATGAATGGGAGATGTTTCAAATGTCGCTTGTTAAACATAGCATTTTAATTTTATCTGCTCCTATTGGTTCAGGACATCAATTAGCTGCGAGAGCGTTAGAAGAAGCTTTTTTTAAATATCCGGAATGCAAAATTACACAAGCCAGTGCTTTTGATTTTTTTCCTAAAATCATAGGGACGATATTTCTAAAATCTTATCTTTTAATATTAAAATTTTTTCCTGAATCCTATGCCTTTGTATATAAATGGGGGAATAACCCTTCCGGATCCTTGTGGCTACGGAACATAATTAACAGAATTTTAGCACAGCTTGCTGCAGGGTTTTTGAAGAAAGTGCGTCCTGACATAGTTATAGCGACACATGCCACACCAGCAGGAATTATTGACTTATATAAGAAAGAACATCCAAAAATTTTCTTAGCGTCAGTGGTTACTGATTTTACTGTACATAAATGGTGGCTTTGTGATAGAACGAATGCCTATTTTTTAGCCGCAGCGGATATCAAACCAAATGTAGAGATAAAAAAATGGCAAAAAGTATTTTATTATGGCATACCTGTGCGCAAGGAATTTCGTGAGGAATATAATCGTGATTACGTGCGCATGAAATTTGGCTGGAAAAAGAACGAACGAGTGTGTTTGCTTATGGGTGGTGGTGATGGAATATTACCCATGGAAGATCTCATTACAGCTGTAGTTAATAATTATGATGCAACTATAAAGTTTGTAGCTATAACAGGTAGAAACGTAGGCTTAGCTAGGCAACTGAGACATTTACCCTTTGATGTTAAAGTGTTTGGTTTTATTGATTCTGTGGCTGAATTAATGAATAGCGCAGATTATCTTGTTACAAAAGCAGGTGGACTAACGGCAGCAGAAGCGTTGACTACTAGGGTGAAATACATTATTTATAACCCATTACCTGGGCAAGAAGAGGCTAATGCGAGCTATTTGGAGAGTATAGGCGCGGTTAAAATAGGACGCACGCCTTTTGAAGTAGCACGAGCCGTACGGGAATATGACAGGGCTGACAATATCTTCTTAGGAGCAATGGGAAAACCTCTGGCAGCAGACTATATTGCCGAAGCTATTTTAAGAGAAAATGATTAAAGCACTTGACCTATGAGGAACTTCCTTCTATAATATGGGTTGTTTACGCAGAAAAATTCGCAGCTTAGATTTAGCAATGTATGAGGTGACACAATGGAAAAGTATTATCTTGCCGCTTTGGCGTCGGCCTTAGGCTATGGGGCACCAAAAAGAGTGTTTCAGTTGGCTGATTATTTTGGCTCGTCTAAAGAAGCCTATGAGGCATCTTTAGCTGAGGTTTTTGCTAGTGGGATTGTTAAGGGAAAGCTACAACACTATTATAGTTCTCATTGGGAAAAATCATTACCTGATTTTTTGGCCGAGTATTGTTCAAATAGTGGGACAGAAATTGTTTCTGTCAAAGAGACTCTTTACCCTAATGCCTTAAAGACTATCAATTCACCACCGGCAGTTCTGTATGTAAGAGGTAAATTGCCACGTGGGAAGAACCTATTAGCAATAGTTGGTTCACGAAAAGCTACTCCTTATGGTCTTAAGGTTGCCGAGGAATTTGCGGCAACCTTAGCGATGAAGGGTATTGTGGTAGTAAGTGGCGGTGCCATAGGTATTGATGCTTCTGCTCATAAGGGAGCATTAAAGGTGCAAGGGGCAACTGTTGCGGTCTTAGGTTCAGGTATTGATTTGCTATATCCTGCTAATAATAGTAAGATATTTGCATCCATACTGGAAACAGGAGCTGTTATTTCGGAATTTGCCCCAGGTGTGGAACCTTTGCCAAGGCATTTCCCTATGCGTAATCGTATCATTGTAGGAATGTGCAGAGGGGTTTTGGTTGTGGAGGCTGCACAAAAAAGTGGTGCTATGATTACTGCAGATATGGCTTTAGAGGAAAACAGAGATGTTTATTGCGTCCCTGGCAACATATACTCTTCTACAAGCAAGGGAACCAACAATCTTATTAAAGAAGGTGCTATGTTAGTCGATAGCCCTACAGAGATTTTAGAAGATTATTGCCTTGTCCGGAAAACTAATAAGCCGCTTAAGATAGAAAATGCTAATTTATTTAATGTTCTTCCGACACAAGATGCAGAAGAAGCTAACGCAGTATTGTCAACTATGGCTCCTGGTGAATCTTTGACGCTAGAGGAAATAGTGATAAATTCCGAAATGACGTTGGCAAATGTTAGCAATGTTTTACTCAATCTACAGATAGGTGGATTGGTTCAGCAACAACCAGGTCAAAGATATATGCGTATTTAAGGAGGATATTTCATGACGAAAAATTTGGTGATAGTGGAGTCCCCGACTAAATCCAAGACCATTGAGAAATTTTTAGGTAAAAATTATACTGTGCGCGCTTCCATGGGACATTTACGCGATTTGCCAAAGAGTCAGTTTGGTGTCAACATTGAGGAAAATTTCGAACCTAAATACATAAATATCAGAGGCAAAGGTGACTTAATTAAAGAATTGCGTTCCTTAGCTAAAAAAGCTGACAAAATATATTTAGCGACTGACCCTGATCGCGAAGGGGAAGCAATAGCGTGGCATTTAGGTCATATTTTGGGCGTTGATCCAAAAGACAAATGTCGCATTGAATTTCACGAAATAACTTCTAAAGCCATAAAAGATGCTCTTAAACACCCTCAGGCAATTGACATGGATAAAGTTGATGCGCAACAAGCTCGTCGCATTTTAGATCGTATTGTTGGTTATAAACTTAGTCCCTTATTATGGAGAAAAGTTCGCAAAGGCTTAAGCGCTGGCAGAGTTCAATCCGTTGCTGTAAAAATAATTTGTGATCGCCAAAAAGAAATAGATAGTTTTATTTCTGAAGAATATTGGACAACATCAGTAACTTTACATGAAAAAGGTAAGGTTACAAAATTTGAGGCCGAAGTTACTAAAATTAGTGGCAAAAAATTAGTTATTAACAATAAGGCCGAAGCCACTAAAGTGGTTAAAGATTTGAAAGCAGCCACTTATCAAGTTAAAGATAGTTCGGTAAAAGATCGTGAGCGCAAAGCCGCGGCCCCTTTTACTACTAGTAGTTTACAGCAGGAAGCTGTACGCAAGCTTAATTTCACCACAAAAAAGACCATGATGGTTGCTCAGCAACTTTATGAAGGCGTTAATGTAGGGAAAGAAGGCTCTGTTGGTCTCATTACCTATATGAGAACAGATTCTGTGCACTTGGCGGATTCCGCAATTGCTGAAATTAGAAATTATGTTGAAGAGGAATATGGTGAAAGTTATGTTCCTGCTAAAATCAATGTTTTTAGCAGCAAAAAAAATGCTCAGGAAGCCCATGAAGCTATTCGTCCTACATCGGTATTGCGTACACCGTATTCCATTGCCGCTTTTTTAACTAAAGATCAACTAAAACTTTATTCTTTAATCTGGAATCGTGGTGTAGCTAGCCAAATGTCCAACTCAGTGTCTGAAGTAACTTCATTAGTTATTTCCGGAGGAAAATACGAATTACGTGCCAGTGGTTCTACTATAAAATTTGACGGCTTCTTAAAGCTTAGTGATAAAAAAGAAGTTGCAGAGGAGAAAACCAAAAAAGTTCCTCATTTAAAAATAGGGGTAAATTTGGAAGTTGCAAAAGTTAATGACGCTGTGCAACATTTCACCGAACCACCTGCATATTTTACAGAAGCAACATTGGTAAAAGAATTAGAAGATAAAGGTATTGGTAGACCAAGTACTTATTCGCCGATAATTCAAACGATTTTGGCTCGTGGATATATTGCTAAAGATGGCAAAAAATTAATGCCTACTGATTTGGGCGTCGTGACCCATGAATTATTAATACAATATTTCAAAGATTTTATTGATGTACCTTTTAGTGCGCATTTAGAGAATGAATTGGATGCAGTCGGTGAACATAAAGCTGATAAGAATGAAGTATTAGCAGAGTTTTATGGCCCTTTTGCTAAAGCATTGGATATTGCTGATAAAGAAATCCCTATTGTAGAACTTCCTGTTATTGTCACAGATATACCTTGCGAAAAATGCGGACGTATGTTGGTTGTTAAAGATGGGCGACATGGAAAATTTTTAGCCTGTCCAGGTTTCCCAGACTGCCGAAATACTAAGCCTATTTTAAATAAAATAGGTGTTAAGTGCCCACAATGCGGTGGGGATATAATTGAACGCAAGAGCAAAACTAGACGCATATTTTATGGTTGTTCCAATTATCCTAAGTGTCATTTCACTTCTTGGGATAAACCCTTAGACAGTACTTGCCCGAAATGTGGAAGCATTCAAGTGGAGCGTACTGACCGTTTAGGAAAAAAACTTGTACATTGTAGCAATGAAGAGTGCGAACTTAGTTCAACTAAGAAGAAAAAAGACAAAGATAAAGAGGTATAAGATGACTATTCATGTAATCGGCGGAGGGCTTGCTGGCTGCGAAGCAGTTTGGCAATTAATTAGTCGCCAGGTCCCTGTAACCTTGCACGAAATGCGTCCTGTAACCCGCAGTGCTGCACACAAAACCGATTTTTTCGGCGAACTTGTGTGCAGTAACTCGTTGCGGGCTAATAATGTTGAAAATGCTGTGGGTCTACTAAAAGAAGAAATGCGCAGATTAAATTCTTTAATCATTGCTATGGCTGACGAATATCAAGTTCCTGCCGGTGGTGCATTGGCTGTAGACAGAGAAGGTTTTGCACTAGCAATCACCAATATCATAAAAAATCATCCTCTAGTGACGGTTGTAACAGAGGAAGTAAAGGAACTAAACTTTCCTGCTGAAGATTATGTTATTGTTGCTACAGGACCATTAACCTCTGAGGCGTTATCCTTAGCAATTAAAGAATTGGTTAATGCGGATTATTTTCACTTTTTTGATGCTGCGGCGCCAATTGTTCAAGCTAATACTTTGGACTACAGTAAAGTATATAAGGCATCACGTTATGATAAAGGGGAAGCAGCTTATCTAAATTGTCCTTTTACAGAAGACGAATACAAATTTTTCTGGCAAGAATTATGCAATGCTGAAGTTGCCGAGGTAAAGGATTTTGAAAAAGGCATGGTATTTGAAGGATGCATGCCTATTGAAGAAATGGCTACACGTGGTGAAGATACTATGAGATTTGGCCCATTAAAACCAGTTGGTTTAGTTGATCCTAAAACAGGGCAAGAAGCTTATGCTGTAGTTCAATTACGTCAAGATAATGGTGCTGGTACTCTTTATAATATAGTAGGATTTCAGACCCATTTAAAATGGCCTGAACAAAAGAGAGTATTTGGTTTTATTCCAGGTTTAGAAAAAGCTGAATTTGTGCGTTATGGTGTCATGCACAAAAACTCATATATTAATTCACCAATGCTTTTAAATAAGCATTTTGCTCTAATGCAGGATGCACATATTTATTTCGCTGGTCAAGTTACCGGGGTTGAAGGGTATGTAGAGTCAGCAGCTTCAGGTTTAATGGCAGGTATAAATGTTGCCAGAATAGTTCAAGGAAAAGAGCCCGTAGATTTTCCGGAAGTTAGCGCTCATGGAGCTTTGGCAAAGTATATTAGTAATCCTAATGTAAAAGATTTCCAACCAATGAACATTAATTTTGGAATAATTCCTCCTTTAGAAAAACACAAACGCATGAAAAAAAGAGAAAAAAATGCTATTTTAGCACAACGAGCATTAGATGCATTAAATGAAATTGTTAATGACTTGTAAATTTTTTTCTCTTGTGTTAGGATAAATTGTTAGAAATTAGTGCAAGGGGTATGCCATGACTAAAAAAAATGTAATGGATAATTGGGTAGCAGGATTTTTAAATTATCTTAATGTTGAGAAGAACTGTTCGGCATTAACTATAAGCAATTATTCTGCTGACATGGCACTTTTTCAAGATTTTTTATTAAAACGTAAGCAGAAGTTATGTTGGAAAGAAGTAGTAATTCTTGATATTAGAGCATATTTAGCGCAGCTTAATGAGTGCAAATTTGCTCGTCGCACAATCGCAAGACGCATCTCGAGTCTAAGATCATTTTATAAATTTCTATTACGAGAAAATGTAGTTAAAACAAATCCATTTGTAAAAATTAGAACACCAAAACTAGATAAAAAGCTGCCAATTTTTTTAGAAGAATTTGAAATTAATGAACTGCTTAAACAACCTGATGGTAGCCTTCTTGGCTTACGGGATCAAGCAATTTTAGAAGTGCTATATGCCACTGGTTGCCGTGTTTCTGAACTAGTTGGTTTAACGCGATCGCGTATTGACTTAGCTAACCAATATGTTTTGCTTTTAGGCAAAGGAAATAAAGAACGGTTGGTTCCTATAGGACATACTGCAGTTAATGCCCTAGAGAATTATTATGTAAATAGTCGAAAAAAATTAATGTGTAAATTTTCTACAAAAGAGCACGACATGGTCTTTGTGAACAATCGAGGTACACCTCTAACAGACCGTAGTGTGAGACGCATTTTAGATAAAAATGTTTTAAGCTTATCATTGCAAAAACATATTAGTCCACATACAATACGGCATACTTTTGCTACACATTTATTAGAGCATGGTGCTGACTTGCGTGCGGTACAAGAGCTTTTAGGACATGCTAGTTTATCAACTACTCAGATTTATACGCATTTAACAACAGAAAGAATAGCTACGGTGTATGAGAAGAATCATCCCAGGGCATAAAACAAAGGGAGTGGAGAGATGCTTGATTTATTGGAAAAAACTCGTGTTATAAACAAATTGCTACAAAATTCAGAAGTGTTAAGCTATGAGGAAATGGCTGATGTACTAAGAAATGTTATTAAGTCAAATATTTATATTGTTTCCAATGACGGTAAAGTGCTAGGATATGCACTGCTTGGTGACTTTGAATGTGAAATAATGCTTAAAAGTGTTTTAGAAAAAGGCCTTTTCCCACCTTCTTACATGAAGTGGCTTAGCAATGTAAAGGAAACCTCACCTAACCATACATTACATAAACAAATGTGTGCTTTTAGTGAAGGAACTCCATGTATTTTTGAAAATAAATATACTACTATTGTACCTATTTTTGGTAATGGTGTACGTTTAGGAACATTAATTTTGGCTAAATTTGAAAAAGAATTTGACGATGGGGATTTATTGCTTTCAGAGTATGCCTCGACCGTAATAGGAGTACAACTGTTACATTACAAAGCTCTAAATATTGAGGATGCTGCCCGCAAAAAAGCTATGGTGCAAATTGCATTTTCCAATTTATCATACTCAGAACTTGAAGCTATTACAGAGATACTAAATGCACTTCAGGGAAATGAAGGCCTTTTAGTTGCCAGTAAAATAGCTGATCGTGCAGGAATTACCAGATCTGTAATAGTTAATGCTTTGCGAAAGTTTGAAAGTGCAGGGGTCTTGCAAACCGAATCCTTGGGAATGAAGGGAACCCACGTACGCATTCTTAATGAATACTTGCGTGAAGGGTTACTTAACAATAAGAAATAAATTTGAGGGGGGTCAATTTGCTGCGGCATTTTGGCCCTTTTTATAGGTGTTATAATGAAAAATGCTATCGCTTGTTTTGGTGATTCTCTTGTATATGGCTTTCCTTTTGGGAAAGAACAATCTTGGCTGACAAAAATTCACAAGTTAGACCATGATATTACATTGCTCAATTATGGGGAATGCGGTGCCACTTGTGATGATATTTTTGCTAACATGAAGCGTAACGTGCTAAAAGCTGAAGTGAAACACATTATGTTTCTTGGTGGTGTAAATGATGTTCTACAAAACCGCCCTATTAAATTTGTGATGTGCGATGTGGAACAGGCCATTATGTGGGCCAAGGGTCAAGGTTATATTTTTGCTCTTGTTTTACCATGGTTTACTGCAGAAACTTCTCTGAATACAAAAATAAAAGAATTGCGTGAAAAATTCTGTGCTCAATTTAGTACAACCTGCCAGATATTTGATTTGCAGCCAGCGATTGGTTTTAACGTTAGAGAGTTATCTTTTGCGTATTTAGATGGTGTTCATCCAACGATTGTTACATATGATAAGATAGGCAAATATGCTAGCTCACTAATAGAGATATGGCTGAGAGGGGGAAAGGCATGACGTTATTTTTAGTGTTGGCGTTAATCCTTACATTTTGTACGATATTGCCATACTTCTTTTATCGGCGAGTATTTCCTAGTTTACGTAGTTATCCTTGTTTGGTGTTATGGATAATACTTTCTTGTTCGTTTCTGGTAACTCGTTCTTTCCCGGTTACTTGGCCTTTGTCTTTCGTTAGAGCTTGGACTATGGTTTCCGGTTATTGGCTGATTTTCAGTTTCTACTCTTTTTTAATTATAATCTTATGGTTTTTATTAGTACTATTCCTGCGTTTCTTCACTAGAGGGGATATTAGCCGTTATCGCAAAAATTTTATTTTAGTTATGTTAATGGGGGTGTTAATTGCTTGTGTTTATGGCACGAATAATGCACATAACCCTAGAGTTATACATGAAACAATTGTTTCCAATAAGTTATCCTCGCCAATGACAATACTATATGTTAGCGATTTGCATTTAGGCAGATTATTGGGCAAAGAATATTGCGAAGATTTAGTGGAACGCATTAATAAAGAGCACCCTGATGTTGTTATTATTGGCGGTGACATTATTGATGACCAGTGGGATTATGTAGCAGCAACAGGAAGTTATAAACCGCTTGGCAAGTTGCACAGTAAATATGGTACCTATGCAGTTTTGGGAAATCATGATTATTTTACACCGAATACAAAATTAGAAATAACTGCCTTAGAAGCTTTAAACGTAAATATTCTGCGTAATCAAGCAGTACATATTGGTAAAATTAAATTGGCAGGGCTAGACGATTATTCTCATAACAAAAGTGACAGTAGTCTAAAACTTTTAAGCAAAGGAAACGCTAATGAATTTGCCATAGTTGTAGATCATCAGCCGCGAAGAATGGAAAAAGCTGCAGCTTTGGGATATGATTTATATCTATCAGGGCATACACATGAGGGACAGGTATTTCCCAATAACCTTATTGTAAAATATATGTATGCTTTGAGCTATGGGCGTGGGCAATTTGGTAACATGGTTGCTTATGTAACTAGCGGGTATGGCCTTTGGGGCGTTCCTATGAGGTTGGGTTCTAACCCAGAATTAGTAGTGCTGGAATTGAAAGCAAAATAAGCAATGTAATGCTCCGTATTAAATGCAGTAAATATATATTCTTAAGGAGGCGTCTATGTATATGGATGTAATTTATGAGAAAAAAGACGGGTTGGCATGGATTAGGTTAAATAGACCTAAAAGTCTAAATTCTTTCAATGATACCTTGGTGGAACAATTACACCAAGCTCTCGACAAAGTAGCTTCTGATAGTGAAGTTAGGGTTGCAATTATTACAGGGGAGGGTAAGGCTTTTTGCGCAGGGGGAGATTTAACGTACTTGGAGACATTAGCTGGTCCTACAGCTCAAAAAGCATTTATTGAAAAAGTAGGGCAGCTGGTACGGAAAATAACAACTATTCCAAAACCCATTATTGCTATGGTTAACGGCGTAGCAGCCGGTGCCGGAGCCAATCTTATGTTAGCATGTGATTTGGTATATGCTTCTAAAACAGCACGCTTTGCCCAAAGTTTTTCTAAAGTCGGGTTAGTTCCTGACTGCGGTGGATTTTATTTTCTTCCTAAAACAGTTGGTATTCATAAAGCTAAAGAGCTTATGTTTACGGCTGATATTATAAGTGCAGATGAAGCAGAGCAGCTTGGTATGATTAACCATTTATGTTCAGCGGAAACTTTGCAAGAAACAACTGAGCTTATGGCTCAGCGACTAGCTGTATCTGCACCTGTTGCTTTAGGCTTTATTAAAGAAATCCTGAATAAGACTAATATGGAGTTAAGTGATGTACTATTTACCGAAGCGATAGTTCAGCCACTGTGCTTGGGTTCAGCAGATTGTGCCGAAGGTATAGCCGCTTTTAAAGAAAAGCGGACACCAAAGTTTACAGGAAAATAGAAAATGACGAAAGGGTTGATATTCTACGGAATATCAGCCTTTTCTTTTACTTTTGCAACTAAATCCTGTATAATGGTGTGTATACATTTTAAGAAATTAAAAATTCAACTATTTCACGTTTGTTTTATAAGAGATTATAATGGCCTTTTGCAACAACTTAAATAGTTTAGTTATTAAATGGAGGTAAGTATGTTAAGTTTAGATTCTGGAATTCTTTTTCGCGTACCGGCATTACTTATTGCCATAACTGTCCATGAATATGCTCATGGACAAGTATCATATTCCTTAGGAGATCCTACACCCAAATTAGAAGGCCGTTTGACAATGAATCCCTTGGCTCATTTAGATATTCTCGGAGCTATAATGCTGGTTTTGGTTGGTTTTGGTTGGGCTAAACCTGTCGGCGTTAATCCTTCGTATTACAAAAACTATAAACAAGATATTATGAAAGTAGCTTTTGCAGGGCCAGGCGCAAATTTGCTTTTATGTTTTCTGGCAACTTTTTTGATTTTATTCCTTGGTAAACTAGGATTTTTATCACAAGGAGTGTATCAATTTTTGCGGTGGTTGCAACTATACAATGTATGGTTTGCTTTCTTTAATTTAATTCCGATTCCGCCTTTGGATGGGTCAAAGATTTTGATGGCATTGCTGCCTAGTCAACGAGCCTATGCATATGAGCAAACAATTGCTCCATATAGCATGTATATTTTAATAGCTATATGTTTTACAGGTATAGTTAGCACTATTATCACGCCCTTTGTGACTTTGTATATGGGTCTAGTAAATTTAGTTTTAGGTGTATTATTCTAATAAAAAAGAGGTAAGTGACATGGTAAAAGATCGTATTTTTAGTGGTATGCAACCTTCAGGACGTTTTCATTTAGGAAATTATATGGGGGCATTGGAAAATTGGGTAAAATTACAACATGATTATGAATGTATTTTCTCTATTGTGGATTTGCATTCTTTAACATCTTCCTACGATGATACTTCAAAATTACAAGAAAATATTCAAGAAATGGCTCTTGACTGGTTGAGCGCAGGTCTTGACCCGGAAAAGAATATTATATTTATTCAATCACATGTAAAAGAACATGCTGAACTTTCTTTGCTTTTGGGTATGTCTACACCTTTATCTTGGTTAGAACGAGTACCAACCTACAAAGATAAATTGCTGCAACTTGGCAGTCAGGGTAAAGATATTAACACTTACGGTTTCTTAGGTTATCCTGTGCTTATGGCCGCTGATATTATGCTCTATAAAGCTACAGCAGTGCCTGTAGGTGAAGATCAGTCCGCACATTTGGAATTAACCAGAGAGATGGTGCGTAGATTTAATAATCTTTATAAAACCGATTTATTCCCGGAACCACATGCTGTTTTTTCAAAATCTAAAGTTCTTCCGGGGATTGATGGTCGTAAAATGAGTAAATCTTACGGCAATACTATTCCTTTTGGCGCAGGGCCAAAAGAAATGCAGGAACGCATCAATATGATGATAACTGATCCAAAACGAATTAAGAAGACTGATAAGGGAAATCCTGATGTCTGTATAGTTTTTGCCTTCCACAAGGCATTTAATGAATCTGAGGTCGCAAATATTGAACGTTTATGTCGCGCCGGTGAAATAGGCTGCGTTCAATGCAAAAAATGCTTAGGGGAAAAGATGAACGCTTTGTTGGCTGATATTCACACTCGTAGAGAAGATTTGAAAAACAAACCGGGATATATTAAAGAAGTACTTGATTACGGTGCTAAACGGGCTCAAGCTATTGCTACGACTAACATGACTGAAATTAAGCAAGCAATGAATATTTATTAAGAGCAGGGGCATTTATGGGCATTTATAACATCCATATACAAGATTTCGACGGACCTTTGGATTTATTGATTCATCTTATAGAAAAAGACAAAATAGATATATATGATATTCCTATCGTTTCTGTTACAGGGCAATACATTGCCTATATCAACGAAATGAAAGAATACAGTATTGAAGTCGCCAGCGAATTTTTGTTAATGGCAGCATCTTTATTACAAATAAAGTCCAAGATGCTTTTACCAAAACAATTGGTTGCTGCTGATGATGAAGAGACTGACCCGCGGCAGATGTTGGTAGAAATGTTGGTGGAATATCGAAGAGTGAAAAATTTGGCTGCAAGGCTGCGAGAAAATTTGGCGCAGGCATCTTTGTGCATTTCCAGAGCGCCAATGCATATGCCTAATTTTCGTCGTAAAATAAAACCCATGACTTTAAATGATTTATTGACGGCGCTAGCAGGACTTATTGCTGAGGAGGATATAACAACTCAGATTATTGCGCGACAAGAATTTCATGTTCAAGATAAAATGAGTGATATTATATCGTTATTGCATCTTAATAGTAAGGCAATTGCTTTTAGCAAAGCTCTTGATAAAGTGGGAAACCGCAGTGAGAAAATAGCTGCCTTTCTAGCTGTTCTAGAGTTGTTACGTTTGAAAAAAATTAGCATCCGTCAAAAAGAAGCCTTCGCACCCATATATTTATTTCTACGGGAGGAGTAAAAAATGTTTGAAGTACAGATGCTTGGCCAGTTGGAAGCTCTGCTGTTTGCGGCAGGTGAACCATTGTCTGACGATAAGATATCTTCTGTAATGGGCTTGACGCTTGAAGAAGTGAAAAATATACTTGCAAAGTTGAGTCAAGAATATGAAAATGAAGCTAGAGGTTTGACTGTACGCAAGGTTGCTGGTGGTTATCAGCTTATAACAAAACCTGAGCTAATTGATACAATTCATAAACTTATCACTAAACAGGAAGTAAAACTTTCTAATGCCGCGATGGAAACATTGGCCATTGTTGCTTTTAAACAACCTGTGACCCGTTCTGAAATGGAAGCTATACGTGGAGTTAAGGTTGATGGCGTAGTTAATACACTTTTGGACGCTAATCTTATTGCGGAAGCTGGGCGCAAGGATGCCTTAGGTCATCCTATTTTATATGTAACTACTGATTTGTTTTTAACTACCTTCGGGCTAAATACATTGAATGACCTTCCGGAAATTCCAGAAGAAATATTGGAAGCCAAAGTTGAAGAACTGCAAGAAGGGGCTCTTTTTTCCGCAGATGGAGCTCTGTTGCCGCTAAAAGATGAAAAGTTAGAAATAGATAATGTTTCAGCAAAAGTTGAAGATACGGATATAATAAAGGTAGACGTGGTTAAAGAAAATAGAATAAAACCGGGGTCCTAAGATTCCGGTTTTTATTTTGTAGTTTCGATTATTGTACATATAGTGCCAAGGATATCATGTTTTTTTTGCTGAAAAGTATGCTTTAGTAGCTTTGATATGTTAAAATAACAATGTGTAAATAAACACTGTAAAAAATGATAACCCCATGTCAATCGTATATAAAAGTTATTGACACCTTCCCTTACGAGGGGAGTACAGAGGAGGAAATAATGGAAGTTAAGAATATAGAAGTTAAAGAGGAAAGACTACAAAAGGTTATGGCTGCTGCAGGAATAGCCTCAAGGCGCGAATGCGAGAAGATTATTTTGGCAGGCAGAGTTAAAGTAAATGGTAAGACAGTTACAGAATTAGGAACTAAAGTTGGACAGAAAGCTTTTATAACCGTAGATGGAAAAGGATTGAAACAAGAACATAAGATGTACATTCTTATGTATAAACCCCGCGGAGTTGTAACTACAATGGTTGATCCTCAAGGTCGTCAAACAGTAGCTGATTTATTTAAGCGACATTCCTGAGCGTTTATTCCCTGTAGGACGACTTGATTATAACACTGAGGGTTTGCTCTTGCTAACTAACGATGGTGAATTAACTCAAAAACTTACTCACCCGCATAATGAAATTAATAAAACCTATAATGTTGTTGTTCCGGGAATGGTACCACAAGAAAAGCTGGATATTTTGCGGTTGGGAGTCCGTCTTGATGATGGTTTAACCGCGCCGGCAGTTGTTACTTTGTTAGGATACGATACAGAGAAAAATCTTACTAATTTTACGGTAAGAATTCATGAAGGACGCAATCGTCAAATCCGTAGAATGTGTGATTTTATTGGATATCCGGTACGCCAGCTTAAGAGAACACATATGGCTAATTTGAATTTAGAAGATTTGAGACGTGGAGATTATAGAGAACTTACTGATGGCGAGTTAAAAGAACTGTTAAAGGCTGTGGGGATGAATGTGTAAAGTAATAGTTGTAGGTGGCGGTGCTGCTGGGATGCTGGCAGGAATTGCGGCTACTAAACAGGGAGCAAAAGTAATTGTTTTCGAAAAAATGCCAAATATAGGACGCAAGCTGCTAATAACCGGCAAAGGTCGTTGTAACATTACAAATGCTTGTACTACGCAAGAATTGATTAAGCAGTTACCCGGTAATGGACGTTTCTTGTATGGTGCTTTCAGCCAATTTTCTAATCATGATATGGTGGAACTTTTGGAGTCACACGGACTTAAAACAAAAGTGGAACGTGGTGGACGTGTGTTCCCGGTTTCTGATCGTGCAATGGATGTAGTGGATAAACTTAGAGAAATTTTTAATATTGCCGGCGGTAAAATATTACCAAAAAAACTAGTGCAGGAGATTTTAGTACTAGATGGTAAGGCTATAGGGGTCAGGTGTACTGATAAAAGTTCTGAATTAGCAGATGCCGTGGTCTTAGCAACAGGTGGGGCTTCCTATCCAGGTACAGGATCAACAGGCGATGGATACAACATGGCAGAAGCTTTGGGGCATACAATTGTCCCTCTTAAACCTTCACTTGTGCCGTTAGAATGTGAGATGGATTATATTAAACCTTTGCAAGGTTTATCATTACGAAATGTAACTGCTTCTATTGTCTATAAAAATGAAGTTTTGGGGCATGAATTTGGCGAAATGCTTTTTACTCATTTTGGCGTTTCAGGACCTATTATACTTTCTTTAAGCAAGGTAGTGGCCCAAGCTAAAAAAGATGGTAAAGATTCTTTGGATTTATTTATAGATTTAAAACCTGCCTTGTCATTGGAAAAGCTTGATGCTAGGGTGCAGCGCGATTTTGCTTTGTACAGCCGCAAAAAGTTGACCAACGGTTTAAAGGATTTATTGCCTTCGAGCTTGGTTCCTGTTATTATTGATGCTGCTTGTTTGCAGCAAGAACAGGATATAAATCAAATAACTAAAGAACAAAGAAAAAAATTCGTGGAAACCATAAAGAATTTTTCTGTACCCATTATTGGAACAAGACCATTATCTGAAGCTATTGTAACAGCTGGTGGTATTTCTACTAAAGAAATTAATCCTAAGACACTTGAATCCAAATTAGTTAAAGCCTTGTTTTTAGCCGGTGAAGTAATTGATGTTGACGGTTTTACCGGTGGATATAATTTGCAAGCAGCTTTTTCATCTGGGTTTGCAGCTGGTACAGCTGCTGCTACAATATCTAAAAACGAGGTGTAAATCAATGATAAGACCTGTAATTGCCATTGATGGTCCCGCCGGAGCCGGTAAAAGCACTATAGCCAAGATGGTTGCTGAAAAACTTAACTATATTTATATTGATACAGGGGCCATGTATCGTGCAGTAACCCTAAAATTTTTAGCCGCTAATAAACCGTTTGATGAGAAATTAGTTACTAAAATTGCCCAAGAGATTGATATTACTTTTCGGGCGGAAAAAGGTTATAATCGTGTTTACATTGATAGTAACGAGGTAACAGAAGAAATTCGCAGCACAATAGTTACAAATAATGTATCTAAAATTTCTGCTGTTGGCGGTGTCCGAGATGCTATGGTTAGTGCACAAAGAAAAATGGGTGCTAGTGGTGGAGTCGTTATGGATGGACGTGACATTGGAACGGTGGTTTTTCCTAAGGCAGAAGTAAAAATTTTTCTGACTGCAAGCGTGGAAGAGAGAGCAAAAAGACGTTATTTAGAATTGAAAAATAAAGGGCAAAATGTTAAATTAGAGATTTTGGCACAGGAAATCGCATTAAGAGACAAGTTGGATAGCGAGCGGAAACTGTCTCCGTTACGTTGCGCAGAAAATGCTCATTATTTAGATACCTCTGATTTAGATATTCCTACTGTTGTTGATAATATTTTGCGCTTATGTAAGGTGAGCTAAAATGTGGTATTATTTTGTACAAGTTTTTTTTCGTGTTATTTTCAAAATATTGTTTCGCATTGAAATAATTGGCAGAGAAAATATTCCTAAGACAGGGCCACTGATTGTGGCTAGCAATCATGCCAGCTTGTTGGATCCTCCTCTTGTAGGCGCTTCTTCTACGCGTAAAGTCTGTTTTATGGCTAAAGAAGAACTTTTTGTGCCTATATTAGGAACTATTTATAAATCACTAGGTGCTTTTCCCGTAAAAAGAGGGGCCTCTGATCGAAACGCTATAAAATGCGCATTAAATTTGTTGAAAACAAATAAAGTTTTAGGGATTTTTCCTGAAGGGACTCGTAGTAAGAATGGTGAACTTGGTCATGCTGGCTCCGGTACTTTGGGTTTAGCAGGTAAATTTAGAGTCCCCATAGTTCCAACGGCTGTAATTGGCAGTAATTTAAAATTGCAAAAATCTTTTTGGCCCAAAATAAAGGTGGTTTTTGGGAAACCCATATATTTCCCCCAAGACAGATTAGTTGATAAGGAACTTTTGCAAGAAATGACTGAAAAAATGATGAATGAAATAGGAAAGATGTTAAAAGATAATAGGTGAAATGCATGAAAATTATAGTTTCAGAACATTGTGGATTTTGTTATGGTGTTAAACGTGCAGTTAAGATTGCACGTGACGCCGCAAAAGAGTATAATAATGTTGTTGCAACTCTAGGTGAACTAATACATAACCCTAGGGCTATAGCTGACCTTAAAAAAAATGGTGTAGATTGCAAGGCTTCTATAGAACAATTTACTAAGGGCGATATAATTATCATAAGTTCACATGGTGTAGGACCAGAAATTTATGCACAAGCTAAGGCAAAAGGTCTACATATCATTGATGCAACTTGCCCTCATGTGCTCAAAGCGCAAAGAACAGCTAAACAACTAGCTGATGAAGGACGCTTTGTGATTATTGTGGGCGAAAAAAATCATCCTGAAGTTCAAAGCATCAAAGCATGGGCAGGAAAAGAATCTATAGTGGTGGAAACAGCTAATGAAGTTCAAAACTTGCCCGTTAAAGCCTTGTATGGTGTTGTAAGCCAAACTACCTTTGAAGCAGATAAGCTAGATATTGTTTTGACAGCGTTAATAACTGCTCATCAGGGTAACTATCGAATCGAAAAAACAATTTGTACTGCTACAGCTGATCGGCAAGACGCAGCAAAAAAGTTGGCTAAGGAAGCCGATGCTGTTATTGTTCTTGGTGGCTATAAGAGTGCGAATACCAGGCATCTTCTGGACGTGGTAAAAAAAATAAATGCCAGAGCTTACCATGTTGAAAATGCGGAAGAAATAAGTCCTGCAATGCTTGAAAATGTAAATATACTAGGTATTACTGCCGGTGCATCAACGCCGCAGGAGATAATCAAGGAGGCTATGGTTAATATGGAAACAATGGAGAGTTTGTTGGAAGAAAAAGAAAGTGTGCATCTACACATTGGCATGGTAGTAGAGGCAACCGTGGTAGCAATTACGGGAGAAGAAGTAGTTGTGGACTTCGGTTATCAAAGTGAAGGAGCTGTCGCTTTCGACCAATGGGCTTTAGGTGGAACCAGAGAGACACTAGCTTCTGAAGTTAATGTGGGAGACAAGGTTGTTCTTAAAGTTATTGGTAGTGAAAACCAAGATGGTTTGGTTGTAATGTCCAAAATCAAAGCAGTTGCTGACCAAGTTTGGACTAAACTGCCTGAAATGCTAGAAGCTAACAAGGTATTGGAAGTAAAGGGTTTAAAGGCTGTTAAAGGTGGCCTAACTGTTTCAGTTGCCGGTGTTACAGGTTTTATTCCTGCTTCACATTTGGACTTAAAACGTGTTGATAACATTCGCGATTATGAAGGCAAAGATATGCAAGCCGAAGTTTTGGAATTTAATCCTGAAAAGAAACGTTTGGTTCTTTCACGCCGAGAAGTTTTAAAAAGAGAAAAGCTTGCTAACAGCCAGGCTTATCGAGAAGAAAAAGCAGCTAAAATGGCTGAGCGCAAGGAAGCTGAAGCAGTATCTTTAGCAGCATTGGAGGAAGGCACTACAGTTAAAGGCGTTGTTAAAAGCGTCGTAGATTTCGGTTTATTTGTTGAGATAGCACCTTATCTTCAAGGATTGGTACATGTTTCTGAGCTATCTTGGGAAAAAGGTGTAAAACCTGCTGATTTGTACAAGCCAGGCCAAGAAGTTGATGTATATGTAAAAGGCATTGATAAAGAAAATGCAAGGGTAAGTCTTTCTATAAAACACTTACAAAAAGATCCATGGCAAGCAGCTGTTGCTTCTATTACTGAAGGCGATATCATAACTGGCAAGGTAGTTCGCTTTTTACCTTTTGGAGCTATTGTGCATATAAATGAAAAAGTTGAAGGCATGGTGCACATTTCTGAAATTGCTGCGGAACGCATTGAAAAACCTGAAGATATATTGCATTTAGACGAAGAAGTAAAAGTTAAAGTTCTTAATATTGACACGAAACACAAAAAAGTTGGCTTAAGTATAATCAAAGCTAAGGAAGATGCTGAAAAAGCACAAGTTAGTCAATATATTAATGATACACCGGAACTGACACAAGATCTTGGAACAAAATTGAACGTGACTGAAGAATAATTTCAGGAGGTAGCGATGGACAGCAGGGAAGCACGTAAAATTGATCATATAAAATATGCTTTGGCCCTGCCTGATGGTCCACTTGCTACTGGTTTTTCAGATGTTCATATAATGCATAATTGTTTACCTGAGCTAAATAGGGAAGCTGTTGATTTAGCTACCAATTTAGCAGGTATACAGTTAGAACGTCCTATTATTATTAATGCCATGACAGGCGGTGGAAAGACGCTTAGTGATATAAACCGCAAAATTGCTATTATAGCCAGAGAAACTCATTGCGCCATGGCGGTTGGTTCTCAGTATGGTGCTATAATAGATAATACTAATTGGGAAAGTTATAGAATTGCCCGTAAAGAAAATCCACATGGTGTAATTTTTGCAAATGTAAGTGCTTTGGCTACGGTTGAAGAAGCGAAAACTGCCGTGGATATGTTAGAGGCACAGGCGTTGCAAATACATCTTAATGTAGCACAGGAATTGGTTATGGCCGAAGGAGATCGTAATTTTTCAGGTTTTCTTTCTGCTATTGAGTCTATATGCAACAATCTGACAGTCCCTGTTATTGCCAAAGAAACAGGTTGTGGCATGGCAAGAACACAGGTTAAGGCTTTGGTAAATGCTGGGGTTCGAATTATTGATATAGGTGGAGCCGGTGGTACAAACTTTCCCGCAATTGAGGCTGCTAGATATAAAGAAACAAATCATGAATTGAATGATTGGGGTATCCCTACTGTTATTTCTTTGCTTGAAGCTGTTCAGGTTTTTGGTAAAAACAACGGTATAATAGCCAGCGGGGGACTACGTTCAGCATCAGATTGTTTAAAAGCATTTGCCTTGGGTGCGAGTGCTGTAGCTATGGCTGGAAATTTGTTAAGAATTTTAAATGAAGGCAGCATAGAAGCTGGTTGTGCTTATTTAATCAGGCTGCAGTCCGATTTACGAGATCTTATGGTCCTAACTGCCAGTGCGCGTGTACAAGATATTGGTAAAACACCTGTATATTTTACTGGAGATACTTTTCAAGCCATAGAAAGTTTGAAAATTAAATAGCTTTTCCAGGGTGCATTAGGATTGCACTCTATTTTTTTGTCAAAACGGATAATTTCGTGCTATAATACTAGTTACAACTTGCAGATAGGGGATATATATGAAAGGTTTTATTTCTGCAGTGCAACCGGAAAGCTTAGGAGACTTAGCAGGTATCCAAAAAGGCGAAAAACTTTGTACTGTAAATGGTATTGCAGCAAAAGATATAATTGAATTAAGCTTTTTGCTGGCAGAAAGTAAAGTGGAGCTTCTTATTGAGGATGCTATGGGCATCACACGTAAGGTGCTTATTAATAAAGAGCTTGATAAGGATTTAGGGTTGGAGTTTAGTTCTGCAGTGTTTGACCAGGTTTGCTGTTGCCATAATAAATGTACATTTTGTTTTGTGGATCAAATGATGCCGGATTTGCGTAAAAGTCTTTATGTACGTGATGATGATTATAGGTTATCTTTTTTGTACGGCGGATTTGTCACCTTAACTAATCTTAGCGATAGTGACTATGAACGTATTATTAAAAATCACATGTCGCCGCTTTACGTTTCTGTACATGCGACTGATCCAGCGGTGCGAATAAACATGATGAAGAACAAATATGCTGGCGATATTCTGAAAAACATTAAACGTCTTACAGATGCCGGCATTGAAATACATACACAGGTTGTGCTTTGCCCTGGATTTAATGATGGAGCGGTTTTAAAACAAACCTTTGAAGATTTACTAAAATTCTATCCTATGATTAAAACCTTAGCGGTAGTTCCCGTTG
>Ga0183099_1000258_pt1 | contig 43941 bp, 35 predicted proteins | sample Biomet1_FD_127788 | JGI IMG/M metagenome (GOLD analysis project Ga0183099, IMG submission 127788) | Microbial communities from bioreactor (seeded with anoxic lake sediment) at LBNL, California, USA - Biofuel metagenome 1 | ecosystem: Engineered > Bioreactor > Anaerobic > Unclassified ... | reverse complement strand
GATGATGTGGCTTGTGTGCATTATCACGCCGCCTATGTTGATCAAGCACGTCTCGGTTTTGCCGTCGCGCATTTGTTGGATAGCAAAGCACCGGCAGTGCCGGATGCGGATGACACATTAATGTCGGTTGCCCGTCAGATTGCAGATGGTTTATCGAATGCTAAACACCCGTTAATTATCAGCGGCACCACCTGCGAAACGCCAGCATTGCTGGATGCCGCAGCCAATATCGTCAGCGCACTACGCCAGAAAAACCCGGATGTCAGTTTGTCGCTCGTGGCAGCAGAAGCCAACAGTGTGGGTAGTGCCTTATTAGGCGGAAAAACAGTAGAGCAAATGCTGACTGCGGTGGAAGAAGGCCATATTGACACATTGATTGTCATGGAAAATGACCTGTTCCGCCGTGCGCCGGCTTCCCGCGTTAAAGCCGCGTTGAAGAAAGTTCAACAGCTGATCGTGCTCGACCACCAGCAAACCGAGCTGGTCGCTGCGGCGGATTGGGTATTACCAGCTGGCTCGTTTGCAGAAGCAGACGGCACACTGATCAACAATGAAGGTCGCGCACAGCGCTTCTTCCAAGTGTTTGACCCAACCTATTACGACAACACCCGTTCCGTCAAAGACAGCTGGCACTGGTTACACGCGTTGAATAGCTTGCTGGTGCACCGCCGCATGGATTGGGGGGTGATGGATGAGCTCATTAATCGCTGTATCGATGCTGTTCCGGCACTGCGTGCCATGGTTGATGCCGCCCCGAATGCGAAATTCCGCATTAAAGGTCTGAAACTCGCCCGTTCGCCACATCGTTATAGTGGCCGAACTTCTATGCGTGCAGATATTGATGTCAGTGAACCACAAGCAACACAAGACAGTGATTCCGCATTCACCTTCTCGATGGAAGGCTACAGTGGCAGCCGTGAAGCTTTCCAGCAAGTGCCATTCGCTTGGGCGCCGGGTTGGAACTCGCCTTCTGCCTGGAATAAGTTCCAGGATGAAGTCGGTGGTCACTTGCGGGCCGGTGATCCGGGCACACATTTGTTTGATAGCGGTCTTTCTGCCGTCACACCGTATTGTGCTGACATCCCAGCAGCTTATACCCCAAGCAGTGCGCCACGCGTCGTCGCTTACTGGCAATTATTTGGTAGCGATGAACTGACTCAACGTTCCGACGTTATTCAGAAACGCATGTCCGCACCCACGTTGTATCTCAGCGAAGATGACGCCGCTCGTCTGCAACTGAAAGATGGCTGTACCGTGAGTTTTGTCTGGGATAGCCAACGTTTCGAGCTGCCACTGAAAGTGAGTCATCATTTGGCGGATGGTCTGGTGGGTCTGCCTCTGGGCGTCACGCCATTTACCACGGCTATGCTGGCAACAACGATTGAATCATTGCAGGAGGTCAGAACATGACAATATCTGCAGAGTTTCTCGATCTGCTTATTGCAGTTGGAAAAGCCCTGATTGTGCTGCTCGTGGTGGTTGGTCTTGGCTCGTTTATGAGCTTTATCGAACGCCGCTTGCTTGGCCTTTGGCAAGATCGTTATGGCCCCAATCGTGTTGGCCCCGGCGGGATCTTCCAGCTCGTTGCCGACATGATCAAGATGTTCTTCAAGGAAGATTGGATCCCGCCATTCGCAGATCGATTGGTCTTCGTATTGGCACCGATGATTGCGTTCTGTTCATTCCTGATCGCCTTTGCGATTGTGCCGGTCACACCTGACTGGGGAGTGGCTGATCTCAATATCGGCATTCTGTTTTTCTTTGCCATGGCAGGTTTAGCTGTGTATGCGGTGTTATTCGCCGGTTGGTCGAGTAACAACAAATACTCGCTGCTCGGTAGCCTCCGCGCGTCTGCACAAACCCTCAGTTATGAGGTGTTCCTCGGGTTATCGCTGATGGGGATCGTCGCGCAAACCGGTTCGTTCAACATGCGCGACATCGTGGAAGCACAAACACATGTCTGGAATATCATTCCGCAATTCTTCGGTTTTGTGACTTTTGCGTTTGCAGGTGTCGCAGTGACTCACCGTCATCCATTCGACCAACCCGAGGCCGAGCAAGAACTAGCTGATGGTTATCACATCGAATATTCCGGCATGAAATGGGGTCTGTTCTTCGTCGGTGAATACATCGGTATCGTGCTGATTTCCGCACTGCTGGTTACGCTATTCTTCGGCGGCTGGCATGGCCCTTGGTTGCCACCGGTAGTCTGGTTTGCCCTGAAAACTGGTTTCTTCATGATGTTATTTATTTTGTTGAGAGCATCGTTACCTCGCCCTCGTTATGACCAGGTGATGTCGTTTGGCTGGAAAGTTTGCCTGCCTCTGACATTACTCAATTTGCTGGTAACGGGTGCAATGGTGTTGTTGGCGCAGTGAGGGAAAGACCGTGAAAATAAAAAATATAGTAAATGGTGTCGGAACCCAGCTTCGTAGTCTGGCCATGGTGTTCTCACATGCCTTCCGTCCGCGCGATACGCTTTGTTATCCCGAGGAAAAGGTACCTTTAGCGCCACGCTATCGTGGTCGTATCGTACTGACCCGCGATCCGGATGGTGATGAACGTTGTGTGGCCTGCAACTTATGTGCAGTCGCCTGCCCGGTCAGTTGTATTTCATTACAGAAAGCCGAACGGGTTGATGGACGTTGGTATCCGGAGTTTTTCCGGATCAACTTCTCGCGCTGCATCTTTTGTGGCCTCTGTGAAGAAGCGTGCCCAACTACGGCGATTCAGCTTACCCCTGATTTTGAGATGGGCGAATTCCGTCGTCAGGATATGGTGTATGAAAAAGAAGATTTGTTGATCAGCGGCCCCGGTAAATATCCGGATTATAACTTCTATCGTGTCAGTGGTATGGCGATTGATGGCAAGCCGAAAGGCAGTGCCCAGAAAGAAGCTGCACCGATTGATGTGAAGAGCATTCTGCCTTAAGGAGCCGCTTGATATGGAACTCGCGTTTTATGGATCGTCGGTAGTCGCCATATTGGCTACCCTCGGGGTCATCAGCGGAACCAATCCGATGCATGCCCTGTTATATCTGATCGTGTCGCTGATTGCGGTCGGCATGATTTTCTTCAGCCTCGGTGCCAGCTTTGTCGGTGCTATGCAGGTGATTGTCTATGCCGGCGCCATAATGGTGCTTTTTGTGTTCGTGGTGATGATGCTGAATTTAGGCACTGCACAAGAACAAGAACGGCAATGGATGAAACCCATGACCTGGGTTGGCCCACTGCTATTAAGTGCAGGTCAAATGGCGGTGTTTTACGTGGCATTACATGGCATTGAAGGCACCATTACCGGTGAGCCGATTACCGCCAAACAGGTTGGTATTAGTTTGTATGGCCCGTATGTACTGGCGGTAGAGCTGGCTTCCTTGTTACTGCTGGCAGGTCTGGTAGCGGCTTATCATCTGGGTCGCGAAACCCGCCGCGGTGACATTATTTCCACCCGTAACGAGGAGGATGACGCATGAATGGCATTCCCTTTGAACATGGTCTGATCGTCGCAGCCATCCTGTTCTCGCTCGGTTTATGCGGTTTGTTACTCCGTCGCAATCTGCTGTTTATTCTGATGAGCATCGAAGTATTGATGAACGCCTCTGCGGTGGCCTTTGTGGTCGCTGGTAGTCGTTACGGTCAGGTAGACGGGCAAATCATGTACATTCTGGTGATCAGCCTCGCGGCCGCCGAAGCCAGTATAGGCTTGGCGCTGTTGATGAGAATGTACCGTCGTCACCACACGCTGAATGTCGATGCGGTTAAGGAGATGCGCGGATGAATCTGTTATTCCTGACTTGTCTGTTCCCGTTTGTCGGTTTTCTGATCCTCGCATTTTCTGCAGGTCGCCTGAGTGAGAATCGTGCGGCGTTGGTAGGTGTCGGTAGTATCGGCCTTTCCGCGCTGACGACCCTCATCGTCGGCATGCAATTTCTGCAACAAGCCACTGCAGGCGCGATTTACAACCAGACCCTGTGGCAATGGATCAACACCGCCACCCTGAAAGTAGGCTTAGTGCTGCATCTCGATGGTCTGTCACTGACCATGTTGGGTGTGGTTACCGGCGTTGGTTTCCTGATCCACCTGTTTGCATCGTGGTATATGCGCGGTGAAGAGGGTTACTCACGCTTCTTTGCTTACACCAATCTGTTTATTACCAGCATGCTGTTTTTAGTGCTGGCCGATAACCTGATGTTCGTCTATCTCGGGTGGGAAGGTGTGGGTCTGTGCAGTTACTTGCTGATCGGTTTTTACTATAAAGATCGCAATAACATTGCTGCGGCGATGAAAGCTTTTATCGTCACCCGTGTTGGTGACGTGTTCCTCGCGATTGGTTTGTTTGTGCTTTATCGTGAATTAGGCACCCTGAACATTGCCGATATTCTGGTGTTAGCACCACAGAAACTAACCGCAGGTGACCCAACGATCGAGTTTGCCACACTGATGTTGCTGGGTGGTGCTGTGGGTAAATCAGCTCAGTTGCCATTACAAACCTGGTTGGCAGATGCGATGGCAGGCCCAACGCCGGTCTCAGCATTGATCCACGCGGCAACCATGGTGACAGCAGGTGTCTATCTGATTGCACGTACACATGGCTTGTTCCTGATGGCACCGGATGTTTTGCATCTGGTCGGCATTGTGGGGGCAGTGACATTGGTACTGTCTGGTTTCGCGGCTCTGGTGCAAACCGATATCAAACGTATTCTGGCTTACTCCACCATGAGCCAAATCGGTTACATGTTCCTCGCGTTAGGCGTGGGTGCCTGGGGTGGTGCGATATTCCATCTGATGACACATGCGTTCTTCAAAGCATTGTTGTTCCTCTCAGCCGGCTCGGTAATTATTGCCTGTCATCATGAGCAGAACATTTTCAAAATGGGTGGATTGCGCAAATCCATTCCGCTGGTGTATGCCGCATTTTTGATTGGCGGTTCTGCACTGGCTGCCCTGCCCTTTGTCACCGCTGGTTTCTTCAGTAAAGACGAGATCTTGTTTGCCGCTTATCAGGGCGGTTATTCCGGTCTGTTATTGTCTGGTTTGGTCGGTGCATTCCTGACCTCGCTGTATACCTTCCGTCTGATTTTTATCGTGTTCCACGGTGAAAGTAAGCTGCAGGCACATCCGGGGCATGGCCTCAGCCATCATTTGCCATTGTTGGTATTAATGCTGCTGTCTACCTTTGTCGGCGCCTTGATCACGCCACCGTTAGCAAGCGTGTTCCCTGCGGTCAATGAAAGCCATGACGGAAAGTTACTGATTGAATTGCTCTCCGCAACGATTGCCATCGCGGGTATTGCGTTGTCAGCATTCTTGTTCCTGGGTGAACGTAAACTGGCAAGTCAACTGGCTAATTCGCCTATCGGCAAACCGCTGAGCGTGTTGTGGTTCAATGCCTGGGGTTTTGACTGGCTTTATCATCACTTTTTTGTCATGCCATATCAGGCAATTGCACAACTGTTACAACGGGATCCGTTAGACAGAATGATAGCGCTTTGTGCTCTGGTTGTTGGTGCACTGAATCGTCTAAGCGTGCAAATGGTAACCGGAAATCTGCGCTGGTATGCCGCCAGCATGAGTCTGGGTGCGCTGGTCGTGTTGACTTTGTTGTTGGTGTACTAGGAGGCCTGTCGTGAGTTTACTCTGGTTAATACTGTTACCGTTTATTGGCGGCTTCCTCTGTTGGTTGGTGGAATTCACCCACAAAGGAACCAACATTCCGCGTTGGATTGCCTTGGTGACTATGTCACTGCAACTGGTGTTATCGCTCAGTTTGTGGCAATCGCATGATTTTTCACTGGTGCTGCCAGGACAAGGCAACTGGACACTCGATTACCAGCTGCCGTGGATCCCCCGCTTTGGTATTTCCGTTCATTTAGCCATGGATGGGATTTCCCTGCTGATGGTGTCACTGACCGGTTTGCTGGGTATTTTGGCAGTCGTCTGTTCCTGGAATGAAATTCAGGATCGTGTCGGTTTCTTCCACCTGAACCTGTTATGGATCTTAGGTGGTGTTATTGGCGTGTTCCTGTCACTGGATCTGTTCCTGTTTTTCTTCTTCTGGGAAATGATGCTGGTGCCGATGTACTTCCTGATTGCGCTGTGGGGACACAGTGGCTCTGATGGGCGTACCCGTATTTACGCGGCAACCAAATTTTTCCTGTACACGCAGGCCAGTGGCTTGCTGATGCTGCTCTCTATTCTGGCATTGGTTTTTATCCATTTCCGGGCAACCGGCGTGTTCTCTTTCGATTACACCCAACTGCTGGGAACCAGCATGGCGCCGGAAGTAGAATTTATGCTGATGCTGGGTTTCTTCGTCGCTTTTGCGGTGAAGATGCCGCTGGTGCCACTGCACGGCTGGTTACCTGACGCACACAGTCAGGCGCCAACTGCTGGTTCCGTCGACTTAGCGGGGATCTTGCTGAAAACCGCAGCCTACGGTCTGCTACGCTTTGGTATTCCGCTGTTCCCGAACGCCTCTGTAGAGTTCGCGCCCATCGCCATGACGCTGGGTCTGATCGGCATCATTTATGGTGCGGTGCTGGCATTCAGTCAAACCGATATCAAACGCTTGGTGGCTTACACCAGTGTTTCGCATATGGGGTTCGTGGTTATCGCACTGTATGCCGGCACGGCAACCGCCATTCAGGGTGCCATTGTGCAAATGGTGGCGCATGGTTTGTCTGCGGCAGGCTTATTCATCATGTGCGGACAACTGTACGAACGTCTGCACACTCGTGATCTGCGTGAGATGGGCGGCTTATGGCATCGTCTGCGTTACCTGCCGGGAGTGATGTTGTTCTTCTCAGCCGCTTCGCTGGGGTTACCGGGCACCGGTAATTTTATCGGTGAATTCATGATCTTGTTGGGCAGCTTCCCATCCGTGCCGACTATCGTCATTGTGGCGACCATTGGTCTGGTACTGGCATCGGTCTATTCATTGGTGATGTTACAACGCGCTTGTTTTGGGCAAGGTAAAGTAAATACCCCCTTGCGCGGACTAAATCTGCGTGAATTCAGTATTTTACTGCTGTTAGTTGCCTTGCTGGTTGGCCTTGGCGTTTATCCACAGCCTGTGCTGGATGTCAGTGGCATGACGGGAACACTGTTACAACCTGACAGTGCGCTTGCCGTTACCGGTCAGCCTTAGGAGAGATCTATGTTTAACTTTGCACAATTGATTGCTGAAATACCGCTGCTATTGACGGCACTGACAGCCATCGCCGTGATGCTGTCAATTGCCTGGCAGCGTAACCACCGTCAGGTTTTCCTGATTACCGTCATTGGATTAAATGCAGCATTGGTCAGTCTGTTAGTCGCCAGCCATGCAGTGCCTGTCATTGTGACACCATTGCTGATTGTTGATTCGTATGCGGTATTTTATACCGCGCTGATCATTATTGGCTCACTGGCGACAGTGACGCTAGCTCGGGCCTGGCTGAAAAAATTCCCCGACAACCGGGAAGAGTTTTATCTGTTGCTGTTGCTGGCATCAACCGGTGCTATCGTTATGGCACAGGCACATCATCTGGCTGCGCTGTTTATCGGTATCGAATTGATGTCGCTGCCACTGTTTGGTCTGGTCGGTTATGCGTTCCGCCAACGTCGTTCTCTGGAAGCCGCGGTTAAATACATGGTGTTGTCAGCCAGTGCGACCGCATTCCTGCTGTTCGGTATTGCCCTGATTTACGCACAATGCGGCAGTCTGGACATTTCCACTATCGGCGCACAGCTGTCTAAATTACCCTCCACCGAAACCGCCCACGTTACCTTGCTGATTGTCGGTTTGGGTATGATGGTGATTGGCTTTGGTTTTAAATTATCACTGGTGCCATTCCATCTGTGGACACCTGATGTTTATCAGGGCGCACCGGCTCCAGTAACAACCTATCTGGCGACTGTCAGTAAAATTGCCGTCTTTGCCGTGTTACTGCGGTTGTTCTATACCATTCCAGCAACCGATTCGTTCTTCTATCAGCTGCTGGGTGGTCTGGCCTTTGTTTCGATAGTCATTGGTAACTTACTGGCACTGCTGCAAAGTAACCTGAAACGTCTGTTGGGTTTTTCATCCACCGCGCATTTCGGTTATTTGCTGGTTGCCCTGATTGCCTGCCGTCTTGGTACATTATCGTTCGAAGCCGTAGCGCTCTATCTGGTGATGTATCTGCTCACATCAGTGGGTAGTTTTGGGGTGGTGAGTCTGATGTCCAGCCCTTACCAAGATAAAGATGCTGAAGATCTACCCGCTTATCGTGGTCTGTTCTGGCGTCGCCCGGTGTTAACGGCAGCGATGACAGTGATGTTCCTGTCACTGGCCGGCATTCCGATGACGTTAGGTTTTATCGGTAAGTTTTATATTCTGGCGGTTGGTATCCAATTCCACTTCTGGTGGCTGACCGGTGCGGTGGTGTTCGGTAGTGCTGTCGGGCTTTATTACTATCTGCGCGTGATCAGTATTTTGTATCTGCGTACCCCCGGCATGCCATCACGCGATGCCAGCAACGACTGGGCACTCACTACCGGTGGTTTTATGGTGCTGCTCTCCGCCATTTTGGTGGTCGCACTGGGTATCTATCCGCAACCCCTGCTTGATCTGCTGCCACTCGCACAACTCGCCACACCTTAATCTTCTCTCCGGCACATTTCCTGTGAAGTGTGCCAGTTTTTTATGCATCCTCCCTGCCTAATTCATCTTATATTGGTATTATTGATACCGGTTACATAAAACCACTAAGCCTTGAACAAGCTGCGTTCATACGAAGGAATAGCCGTGTTATATAAAAATATTGCTAAAAAACTGCGGTTTCGCATCAATTCCGATGAGTTTGCCATTGGCGATGTCTTACCGACTGAACGACAACTGATGGAAGAATATCAGGCCAGCCGGGTGTCGATCCGCAAAGCCATTGATGAATTAGTAGCAATTGATCTGATTGAGAAAAAACAGGGCAGCGGCACCTACATCAAACAAAAAGAAGTCGTGCATCTGATGGATCAGCTACGCAGTGGTCTGGAAAGTTCGCAGGAAATAGGACAAACCATCACCAGCGATGTTCTGGAATTCGCGATTGTGTACCCCGATGATGAAATCGCTAACCGGTTAAAAATCAACACAACCGATCGCGTGTATTACACCAAACGCTTGCGAAAAATTAATGATCGCCCGCAGATCATCGAAGAAAGTTTTATGCCGGTGAACTTGTTTCCCGAGCTGACTATCCGCACCTTAGAACGCTCAAAATTTGAATATATTGAGAAAAATTTGGGTCTGATTATCGAAGGCAGTTATCAGGAATTTTCTCCGGTAATACCCGATAAAGAAGAAGAAAAATTACTGAATCTGCAAGGTCGTGAACCGGTACTGCAAATCACTTCGCTCTCTAATTTTCAAGACGGCACAATTTTCGACTATAGCATCATGAAATTTAAGGCCAGCGAATATCTGCATGCGATTTATGTGCGCCGTGAAACACAAGGACCATTGCTGTCACAAAAGAAAAGTACAACAGACCATGATTCGCAGTTGCATGCGTCAACTGAGGAAACACTCAAGTTCTATCCCGTACAATAGCGTTCACCTACCATTAAAAGGAAACAAAGAAGATGAACAACTTTAGTTTTCGTAACCCTACCAGAATTCATTTTGGCAAAGGCCAAATCGCAAAAATCAAAGAAGAGATTCCGGCAGATGCCCGCGTGCTGATCACCTATGGCGGTGGCAGTATCAAAAAAAATGGTGTTTTAGAGCAGGTCTATGCGGCCTTAGAAAACATCACTTTTTTTGAGTTTGGCGGCATCGAACCTAATCCGCATTTTGAAACATTAATAAAAGCCGTTGAGCTGGTAAAACAAGAAAAAATTACCTACCTGCTGGCAGTGGGTGGTGGCTCAGTAGTTGATGGCACGAAGTTCATTGCGGCCGCAGCTGAATATCCAAATGATCCGCTGGAGCTGCTGCCGACTAAAGGCTCTCAGATCCGCAAAGCGCTGCCGTTAGGCTGTGTGCTGACATTACCGGCCACCGGTACTGAAATGAATGGCAACGCGGTGATCACCCGTTGGACAACCAAAGATAAGACCGGGATTTTTTCTGAATTGATCCGCCCGGCTTTCTCGATCCTGGATCCAGAAACCACCTATAGCCTGCCTGCACGCCAGGTTGGCAACGGTGTTGTCGATGCAATGGTGCACATCTTAGAACAATACATGACTTACCCGGTCAACGGTAAGGTGCAGGATTATTATGCCGAAAGCCTGCTGAAGATCTTGATGGAAGAAGGTCCGCAGGCACTGACTGATCCGATGAACTATGACGTGCGCGCCAATATCATGTGGGCGGCAACACAAGCCCTGAATGGTACGTTGAGTCTGGGTATGCCTGGTGACTGGTCAATCCATGCCATTGGCCATCAGATCACGGCGTTGTATGGTTTGGATCATGCACAAACCTTGGCGATAGTGCTACCGGCAGTTTGGAGTTACAAGAAAGCGCAGAAAAAGGCCAAATTACTGCAATATGCCGATCACGTATTAGGCATTAAAGCAGCTAATGACGACCAGTGCGCAACGTTAGCGATAGAAAAAACCCGCTCGTTTTTTGAATTAATGGGGGTACCAACGCGCTTCTCTGCGTATGGTCTGAATGCAACAGCCATTCCCGCTATCGTTGAAAAATTAAGACAGCATGGCCGGTTAAAACTGGGTGAACACGGTGATATTACACCGGATGATGTTGCACAATTACTGCAGTTAGCCCTATAAAAAATGCCACCTATGCGGTGGCATGACTTAACCCGAGAACAACTTTCCCTCATCTTCTGTTTCAGCAGGCTTCACCGCAAGCAAAGCCTGCTGAACAGCGATTAATGCAACTCAGGCCAGTAATCTTTATTGGCGGCAATCAGATCATCCAGAATCGCTTTCGCCACGCTGGCGCTTGGCACGGTTTTCGACAGCGTGATAGCCTGCCACAATTTGGTGTAGGATTTTTCCATCCACGCCTCAACAACCAGTTTCTCTACTGCAACCTGCTGATTCATCAAACCCAGCTGGAATTGTGGGATCTTGCCAATTTGCATTGGTTCCGGGCCGGTATTACCGACCAGACATGGAATTTCCACCATCGCAGTCGGGTCAAAGTTAGTGACAGAGCCTTGGTTTGGCACAATCAACAGCATGCGTTCTTTGGTGTTGTAAGCAATAGCACGCGCCAGATCCACGATGTAAGACGCATGCTCATCGATATGCAAAGAAGCACCGGCTGATGAACCTTGTTCAGCAATTTTACGGCATTCACCAAACACATGTTTTTCACGACCATCCATGACTTCGTTAGCACGGGTGTATTCTTTATTAGAATGTTCCACCACATAGTCAGGGAACAGGTAATACTTCAGGTATGTATTTGGTAAGGTATTGGTATCTAATGCGAACACATCTTTCGCTTTAGCAAAGGTATCGTTCCAGCTTGCTTCTACATGCTGAGAATCGATATTTTTGTGCACCACATAACCGTATTTTGCCACATGCTCTTTCAGCTTCGGCATCAGATCATTACCCGCTTGGTCACGAATGTCACTGTACCAGCCGAAGTGATTCAGACCGTAATATTTCACTGTCATTTCTTTGCGTGATGCCAGACCCAGAATTTCTGCCATCCGCACTTCAATACCCACTGGCATGTCACAGATATTCAAGATCTTAGAGTTAGGACGCATACTACGGGTGGCTTCTGCCACAATCGCGGCAGGGTTCGAGTAATTGAGCATCCAGGCATTCGGAGAATATTTCTCCATGTAATCCACCAGTTCCAGCACACCGCCGATAGAGCGCATACCGTAAGCGATACCGCCTGGGCCGCAAGTTTCCTGACCCACAACACCATATTTCAATGGGATCTTTTCATCCAGCTCACGCATCGGATATTTGCCCACACGGATATGCGCCATCACGAAATCTACACCGCTGAATGCTTCACGTGGATCAGTGGTATAAGAGAAGATCACTTCCGGCGCTCGTTCTTTAATTAATACAGCACACGCTTTACCGATAGTTTCCTGACGTGCTGCATCATTGTCATAAAATTTCAGTTCTTTAATCGGAAATTTATCCAGATTATCTAACAGCATTAAAACGATACCCGGCGTAAAAGTACTACCACCACCAGCAACTAATACAGAATACTTTTTCATGTTAATCTCCAACTACGACTAATTAATTATTTAACTATTCAGACTTTAACAATTCAAATTTAACTACTATTTAATCATTAAGCATTTTTCATCAGATTTTCCATGCTGTCGCGAACCTGTGGCACCGACAAACCAATAATTACTTGTATTGCATCTTTATTTCTAACCACACCGTGTGCGCCAATTTGACGGAAGGTAGCATCGCTCATGACTTGTTTTTCATCTTTCACGCTGATGCGTAAACGGGTCGCACAGTTATTTACTTCAGCAATATTTTCACTGCCACCCAATGCTTCTAATAATTGCAGTGCCTGATCATCAAACTGACTGCCTTTATTATCTTCACTCTGAGCACCCTGACGGTTTTTATAATCCGCTTTGGTGAATAATTTAATATCTTCAGCTTCTGCTTCACGACCCGGTGTTTTTACATCAAAGCGAATAATCAGATGTTTAAACACAAAGAAGTAAATGACGGTAAATACACTGCCAATCATGATTTGCATAACAACATTCATGGTGTGGTTGTGGAACATCGGTAGCCAGTTCTGCACCATGATTTCCAGTAAACCACCACCCATGTTGCCGACGATGCCATTCATATACATCACCGCAGCCATAGTTGCCGCCAGTACGGCATGGATGGCAAACAGGAACGGAGCCACGAACAGGAAGGTAAACTCCAGTGGTTCAGTAATCCCCACCAACACCGCAGTCAGTACTGCAGGGATCAGCAAACCCGCCACTTTCTTTTTATTCTCTGGTTTTGCTGTCATGTACATCGCGCTGGCAATACCAATGGCACCAAAGATTTTCGAGTTACCGTGTAAAGCAAAAGCGCCTTGCGGAAACAATTTGATCAGCGGTTCAGTGGAGTTACTAAATTCTGCGATATGTTGGATCCAGTAAGCCTGAATGCCACCTTCTACCACTGCCGGGCCAAGCACGAACGGACCGTAGATAAAGTGATGCAAACCGGTCGGGATCAGAATACGTTCCAGGAAAGTGTAAATCCAAACGCCCAATGCCCCGGCCTGACTCAGAAATTCCTGCAGTGACGCAATCCCACCCTGCACTTTTGGCCATACCAGTGCGGTTAAAAACGCCAGCGGCAGCATCGCAATAAAACCAATAATGGTTACGAAAGCCGTACCTTGGAAAATACCAAGATAATCAGGCAGTTTTTTATCAAAATAGCGGTTATGAACATAAGTCATAATTGCCGCAATAAAGATAGAACCGATAATACTGGTATCTAATGTTTTAATACCGGCAATATTAGTTAACCCACTAACACCACCAATTGGCTGATTAAAATTAACCCCAAAATCAGCGCCCCAGGTTGTTAATATGGCAGCAATAAAATAATTAAATGTCAGATAAGAAACCATTACTGCTAAACAAGCCCGAGCAGGCGCCGTTTTAGCTAAACCAATTGGCAAACCAATGGCGAAAATAATTGGCATATTACGAAATACAGTCCAACTCCCCTCTTGAATAATCATCCAGAGTTTAAACCAGACCGTATCAGAATTAGCAATTGAACCCACTAACTGCGGGTTGGTTAATAATATTGATATACCTGCAACGATCCCCGCGAACGGGAATAACAATACGGGGGTAAACATCGCGCCGCCGAATCGTTGTAATAATTTTAACATTGTTGTCGCTCCTCAGTTTCCAGCCTCAGTGACGTGGATCGTCATCTCCATCGACATGTTCTTTTTTATGTTTCTGTCGTTGAAACTTTGCGTGTCAGTCATGATGTTGTGCAGTATCAATATAGAACCAATGTAACCATAAAAAAGCGACAAAGATCACAAAGGTATCTTATTGGTATTAATGATTGGCTTTTTGGTATCTAAAAAGAAAGATATTGAAGAAATAGAAGCAGATCCCAACAAAATAGGTATTAATTATTCGAAAATAAAAAGACCTATTTAAGCAGAGAAGAAATAAACACTAGATGGAAAATGAATAACTGATAGGAAAGGAAAGCAGAACAATGGGTCGGAAAAATAAGACAGGCAGGAAAACCTGCCTGTTAATGAGATCAGATATCTGATTCTTCAATTAAGGTGGGCCAGCCCATCGCCGTCTGGCGATCAGCTTCCAGCTGCAATTCCGAGGCTCGCAGGTAGTGTTCATTCAACCAACCCAGCGGCAAACGTAAAATCAGCTGTTCATCTTTCGCTTCGATACCAAATTTAGGCACCGAACCTTCGGTACGACGCATACAAAGAATGATCGCAAAACGCAGCAACCGAGCAAGTCGGGTTGCCTGACGCAAAGAAACAGCATTCTGTTTCTCCAGCACTTCCAGTTTAAAGCCATCGCGCTGGTTATAGACCAGAGCAGACAACAACTGCTTCTGTGCTGGAGTAAACCCAGGCATATCAATATTATCAATGATATAGGCAGCATGCTGCGGTGCTTTTTTATACTCGATACAAAGCCCGAGTTCATGCAACATCGCCGCCCAGCGCAACATCGGACGCCCATATTGTTCGCTCAGATGCCACTCTTTCTGTACTTGCTGGAAAGCATACAGTGCGGCATCTCGTACTCGTTCAGCCTGAATACGATCCATCTGATAGCGGGTGATCAAGCTGTCAGCAGCCCGTTCACGTACATCACAACTGCGGCGCTGGCCGATCATGCCGTAAATTAAACCTTCACGTAGCGCACCACCCGCCAGCGTCATGTTTTCGATTTGCAGCATTTCAAAGATAGCAATCAGGATCGCCAACCCAGATGGGAATACGCTGAGTCGTTCCGGCATTAAGCCTTGCAACACCAGCATATCAAGATGGCCACAGGTGATCGCTTGCGCTTTTAGCTCATATAATTTCGCCAACGTAACGCGTTCACTGCGCCCTTGCGCAATCATGATCTCCTGCAACGCCTGCACGGTACCGGATGCGCCCACGCAACTTAACCAACCCAGCGCCCGGTATTCTGCGGCAACTTCTTGCAGAACAGCTTTAGCCGCCTCAATAGCAGCAGTAAAATTGGCCTCGTTCAGCAGGCCGTCGGCAAAATAGCGTTTGATCCAAGTGACACAGCCCATATGCAGACTGTTCAGCAGCTTGGCATCATTACTTTCACCAATCACCAGCTCAGTGCTGGCACCACCGATATCAATAACCAGACGATTGCCTTCCCCACTCGATGTCCAAGAGACACCTTGGTAAATGGTACGGGCTTCATCTTCGCCGGAAATGATCTCGATTTTATGTCCCAGCACCTGTTCCGCGATGTGCAGGAATGAATCAACATTCCGCGCCAGCCGCAAAGTGGCGGTGCCAACCACCCGAATATTCTCACGCGGCACATCCTGCAATTGCTCGGCAAACAAGCGCAGACAGTCCCAGCCCCGCGCCATCGCCTCAAGGCTCAAATTGTGTTCATTATCCAGTCCGGCAGCCAGACGTACTTTACGTTTGACCTTGGCCACCGTGCGGACGGCACCAGCCACTTCCCGCACCACCAGCATGTGAAAGCTATTCGAGCCAAGATCAATTGCAGCATATAACGGAGATTGATCCACGTGAGACATCCTGTCGTTAAGATTTATTACCCGGGCGACGACGACCAGCAGGCTGGCGATCACGCATGTTACGATTCACTGGCAGATATAGCTAATAGTCCTTTTAGACGGCATTTTCGGTTTATTTGATATTCCAGTCACTTACTCACTTTATAATAAATTTTATATATTTTATTATCAAACGCCCATTTTATATATTAAGTGATAACTTTTTATTCCTACATTGGATAAAAATTGAATTATATATAAAAATGAATTGACAGTTTGAGATAATATAGAAAACCCGTAAATTATTTCCAGAAAATGTCAGATCCGATAATCAAAGCTCAAAAACTCGAAGATAATCACGGAAAAAAGATTCTTCATACTTCCGATACCTCAAGATATAGGATTTTTGAAAACGGTTTTTGACCAATTAACTATTTTTATAAAGTAACTTTCTAAAATTTCTGTTCATGGAATATAACCCTTTAATCGATATCATTAGACGTGGTGAAATATCGGGTATGTTTTTCTTCATGTTTTTTGTGTTTGATAGGACAGTTATCGGTCATAACCCCTGTATTCCTATATCTATGGAATAACCAAATTCAAAGAAACATAGCCCTGAGTTCAAAACTTAAAATAGGAAATTTGCCAAGTTTCCGGCTCATATACAGCTTACATTTTATCATTATATAGGATTTCTTTACGGGGATTTCTGGGATTGGAAGGCACAGAAACCTCATAAGCTGAAAGTTTTTTGATTATAGAGCCTCTCAAGCATTCTTTATTTAGGTTAATATATTTAAAAATCCTTAATTATAAGCCAGATAGCGCAGAAGGCTATCTTTGAGAAGGTAAAGGCTGCAGAACCTGAGCTTATTTCTCTGGTGTTCAGGGAGGAAACCGATTGCGGCACTTCCGCCAGTAAAGGCAAGAGAATCATGCTAAAAGAAGAACTTGTGCAACCCCTGCAGGAAGAGCCATAACTCTTGCAGGAAAGAAACTTTTCAGGAACTCTATCACCCCAGATAATCAAAGAAACAGGAGTCCGGGTAACTGCAGTGTTCCCCTTCCATACATCGGCTTGATACATAACAGTTGTTAAACAGATTACATGGATTTGGAATACCCTGCAAAAGGCTTTCTTGTACGTTTTATTGTGGCCATCACAATTGATTCTATATCCGTAATGCTTGCTTCAATCTGAGTCTTAAGAGGGTCTTTATAAATCAAATCAATCGCCAACTCGGTATCAGAGGACAGGGTAATAAATCTCGTATTCCCATAGCCTTTAACCTTTTGAGCATGGATCAATTGCTTATCGTCCAGGTCTGAGATTCTTCTAGAAATGTGCCCTTCACTTGTCGGTGATTCGTTCACTGTCTTACACACTGCCTGATATACACTAAGAACAGTGCCTGTGTTCGGTGACGAATCTAGTTTTTCAGCTTTGACAATTCGGTTACATAAGTAAATAGCAGTGATTAAGTATTGGTCATGCTTCGAAAATTTAGTCATCATTTCCATCGTTGCTGTATTCGTAATTTCCTGCTCTGCACTATCAATATGTTGAGTAGTTATCCGTTTACAACGCTGGTCTGAAGCAATCTTTCCTGCAACATGAATTGTATCAATTGCCCTGCGAGCATCTCCATGAAACCCTTCTGCTACACGCTTGGCACAATATCTGATCTCAGCTTCTGTGATTGCGCCAGGTTGAAACGCTTCAATTCGATCTATTAAAATCTCGCAAAGCTCATGTTCTGTATAATCCGGAAACTGCAGATATACAAACCCAGCAGAGGATTGTACTTTATCATCTAACGAGTTCAAAAAGTCTTTTTTGTTTGATGCGGTGATGATCCCTATGGTAGAGTTTGAAGACTTAATCCGTTTATTCTCCATTGCTCTTGACAACTGGTAGAGAACATTGTTGGGGTCCTTAAATTTGTCAATCTCATCGAAGAAAATGATCAGTGCATAGTAATCGTAATTGCTGGCTATACGGTCAATTTCACTCCATATAGACTGAAGATACTGAGCAAAAGTAAATCCTGTTTGAGGGATAGTTGCGGTCAAATGCGCTAGGATTTCACGACAGACCAGGACATCACTGTTTATTGACGTAGAATCTATCCGGATGAAGTCCACATGGGTGTTGTTACTATTTTCACGGAGCCCATAGTCTAAAATAGAGAGTACATGACGGATTGTAATTGTTTTTCCTACTCCACTGCCGCCCCATATGTACATGTTGATAGGATCTCCATGCCTTGTAATTGGTGCTAGGTTAGCGGCAATCTGCTCAAGCTGCGTATTTCTTCCGATAATGTTTTCAGGTACGTAGCTTTTACTGAGCATCTTTTCTTCTTTAAAGATGAGATTGTTTGGCACAAACAAAGCCTGATACAACGCTGAACGATCAAATTCTTCAGGTTGCTTAGTCTCCATAGCATCACCTGGGTATTTTAAAAGTACTGTTTCCATTTATAGCTGCCGAAACTTAACAATCCAAAAAAATACAATGTTAAGTACATAATCAGATCCGTGTGGTGTATTTATCAAGAATATGATAATAACATGACATAGTACTTAACATGAACCCCCACCCCTTGATGTTAAGTAGTATAGCAGTAACGTCCATTCTCTGAGAGATTGAAGCATATAAAAATCATGTCGATTTTGCTTTAAATGTAAATAAGTCTTATAGTTATTTATAGTATTAATTTTAAAACCCTACAACATTGCTTTTTATTTATAATATCAAACTGGATTAACCAGCTTGATCTTTTAGAGTTTTTTCCTTCCAGTAATATTCAAAACCCCTGTCACTATTACTGTACTACTTAACATCAAGGGGAGGGTCTAGACATCATTTACTTTATTTTTGATATATCAAGTTCTCAGAAAATAAGTTAACTGATTACGATTATATACTTAACATTTTATTTTTTAAATACGTTAAGTTATCTCTTGAAAATTCGATGAAGGTAAATTAGCTGCGGGAACATGTCACAAGCCGGAATTAAAGCTATTTCTTTGGTCACTATTTCTCAGTAAATGACTTCACATTTTACTTTTTAATTTTATCGGACTTAAATTATTTAAACTGAATAATAAGTAGTAGTGAGTTATTAAAAGTCCTGAAAAATGAGTTACCAAAATTTCTACCATCTCTTTTTCTCCAGGTGCTTCTATTATCTTTTGATATAGTCGCCATTTTAAATAATGCGACATTTTATGTGTAAATGCATGTTTTTCCCAAAATTCCTTCAGTTCTTTCTTTAATGCTTCAATATTTTTGAATGATTTTCTCGATGTTAATTCACCTCTTGTCGTTTTCCAACACTCTTCTGTTGGGTTCCTATCTGGAGTAGCTGGAGAAAAATACAATATTTTCAACCAATAGTTATTTTTTTGAAAGAATTCCTGTGCCTTTTTTGATTTATGCCATGGAGCTTTATCCAGTAGAAGAAGTACCTTTGATCCTATGTCTTTATTAAACTTGAGTAATGACTTTATGAAAGAGTCTGTATTCTGTTTAATTCCGAAATCATACCAAAAAAATTCTTCTTTTTCAGTGTAGAAGCTTCCAATATTGATTTTGGCTTTCGAACCACTTGTAAATTTAATAGGTTTTGATCCTTTGATTGCCCAACATTGTGATCTATTTGAATCCACACAAAAACTGCTCTCATCATGGGTGATGAACAAATGGTTAGGGTTTAGGAATCTTTTTTTGAACTTCGGCTAGAAATTCGGTTGTAAGTGCCTCATTTCGCCTTTTTGATCTAGGTCTACATGTTATTTTACTAAATCCTAAATCTTTAATAATTTGTCTCATTCCTGATTCTGAATAGGTTATTTTAAATTTCTCTCTGACAAATTGAATTGCGTCTTTTGTTTGCCAACCACGAGAGTAGCCATCGTCTGCAGATATTGGTTTTGAGAGTGTTTTCTTTAATTCAGAAAGTTGTTCTGCTCTTAAAAGAGACTTTTACTCCTCGACCAGATTTACATTTAAGGCTGAACAAACCTTCTTTTTCAGCCCGTTTTATCCAACGATGAACCGTTGAACGATGGACTAAAAAATCTTCTGCAACTTTAGCGGGACTCAAACCATTTTTAACCAATAATAAGGCTTGAAGTCTCATCTGCTCATTTTTGTTGCAAGAACTACTTACAGCTGTGGCAATATCATAAGTGGTAAACATTTTCAAACTCATAATTAAACTAATATATGAATCTCAAATATAATAATGTTGCATTATATGGAGAGGTGACTATAGGTGTAAAAGATATCGGCTATTTGCCTTTACTCATACACTACAGGCTTGAGTAAATGGCAAGAGGGTATCTGGCTAACACACAAATGGATTTGGTGTAGTCAAGATAGGGATCGGTAAAGCCATCGTACCTTCCTTTCGGACTAAAAATATAATATAAGTGTTATTAACTTGAAAAGTACAATAACGACTTAAAACTGTTTTTTTTCAATATAGAAAGAGGAGACTAATGCAAAAGGAAAAAGGAAAAAACTGAATAAATACCATTTGATAAAATTTCTGCCTTTTTCAAAAGCTTTAACAGCAGGATAAGTTGAAACTAGTCCAAGGAGCATTACACCACAGACACCGAATAGTCCCAAAGCTGTGTAGAAATTTGTCCCTATTACTATGCTTACCATACTTACATCTCCTTATTAGTGATTACAATAATTCGCCGTATCTTCTTTTGTACATTGTCTTCAGAAAGGTTGCAAGAAACATATAGCACAAAATAGTGCCGATCAGCCATGGGAAATAGGCAATGGGCATTGCTGACATACCTAATATTTTTCCAAATTGCGTGTAAGGGATAATGGTTCCAATCGCAATTGATGCGGAAGTTAACAGCAAGACCGGCAATGACGCTGCACTTTGAATAAAAGGTATTTTCGGTGTGCGAATCATATGAATAACAAGCGTTTGAGGCCACAAGCTTTCCACAAACCATCCGGAATTAAACATACTAGCAAACAGCTGGTTATTGACACCTGCTGCACCATATGCTCCACCATATACAGCAGGGCAGATGACAAAAAACATGAAGAGATAGGTTATAAGGTCAAATACTGAACTTGTGGGGCCAAGCCAGATCATGAAACTGCCAATGGAGGAAGCGTCCCATTTGCGTGGTACTTTAAGATAATCCTCATCCATATTGTCCCATGGAATAGCGATACAGGAAATATCGTAGATTAGGTTGAGGAAAAGTATTTGAATTGGTTTCATTGGCAAAAAAGGAAGGAACGCACTTGCAGTAACTACCGAAAACATATTGCCAAAGTTGGAGCTAGCTGTCATTTTTACATATTTAATAATGTTCCCAAAAGTCCAGCGTCCTTCCATAACTCCTTGCTCAAGCACCATCAAATCTTTCTCAAGGAGGATAATATCAGCAGATTCTTTTGCAATGTCAACAGCTGTGTCAACTGAAATGCTTACATCAGCCTCGTGCATAGCGGGTGCATCATTGATGCCATCGCCCATAAACCCCACAGTATGTCCATTTTCACGCAAAATTCGGACTATTAGTGCTTTTTGCTGTGGACTGAGTTTTGCAAAAACGTTTGTTTTTTCCACTGCAATAGATAGCTCTTTGTCGTCCATTCCATAAATGTCAGTGCCAAGTAGTAAGTTTTCCGCTTTAATCCCTACCTGCTTGCAGATATACCTTGTCACTGCGTCGTTGTCACCTGTTAATACTTTGACAGACACTCCATATTCATTCAATGCCTGAATAGCCGCTGTTGCAGTTTCTTTTGCAGGATCGAGAAAGGCAAGGTAACCGATCAGTACCATATTAGCCTCATCCTTTACAGAGAAAACACCCTCTACTGATGGATTGTTTTTTTGTGCGACTGCCAAAACACGCATTCCTTCACTATTCAATTTCCTTACGGTTGAAAGAATTTCCTGTTTTATTTTATCGGTGAGTAAAACAACTGCTCCTTCGTACTCCGCGTACGTTGAGATAGACAGCATTTCTTCGACAGCACCTTTTGTGATGAGCTGGTTTTTACCTCCATGGTCACGGATGACGACACTCATTCTTCGCCTGTTGAAATCAAACGGTATTTCGTCCACTTTAATATATTTTTCCTTCATGGAACGATAGGGCTCAGATCTCGCATGGTTAAGAATTGCAACATCCATGAGATTTTTAAGTCCTGTTTGGTAATAGCTGTTTAAAAACGCATGACGTAAAATTCTTTCGTCTTCATTGCCATGTATATCAAGATAATATTCCAGTACAACTTTATCCTGAGTTATTGTTCCTGTCTTATCGGTGCAGAGGACATCCATAGCTCCAAAGTTCTGCATCGAATTCAGGTTTTTGACAATGGTCTTTTTCTTCGCCATTGAAGCTGCACCTTTTGCAAGGTTGGTAGTTACAATCATCGGCAGCATTTCGGGGGTGAGACCAACTGCAACAGATAGAGCAAACAAGAAAGCCTGGAACCAGTCGCCCTTTGTAAAGCCATTGACAAACAGCACTACAGGTACCATACACATCATGAAGCGGATAAGTACCCAGCTTACGGAATTAATGCCTTTCTCAAAGCTTGTCACAATTTGCTTGTCGGTGATTGTTTTTGTCATAGAGCCAAAACAGGTTCCGTTGCAAAAATTTTCTTCTTGTACTTTGAGGCTATAATTGGTACCTTTATGTACTATTTTTCTAGGTGAGGAGAATGATTAACTTTCCTAATTGTGAAGGTTTTCACTGGTTTTGTAAAATATCCAGATTTTTTGCAACGGAACCTAAAATGCAGTTAGTTGTTTAAGTGGAAATTACTGCATTTATCTAGCCTGCCTCCCATAACCCTTACTTACTACTTTTGCATCATTAGGTACTGGAATTCTCAAATTTTAATCCATTCACTGGTTATGTTTTCAGATGCCATATTCTCCCCTGATGCCTGCACATAGACCCTGAATTTTCTCCCTGAAGGAACAGTAAGATCTTTTGCAGTGTAATTGTAAACTCCTTCCGGTTCAATCGTAACTGGAGAACTTTCAATTTCGTCCCAGATATTAGTTTCATCTGCAGCCTGAAGGACAACGTAAACAGTTGTGTTTTCGGCTACCTCAGAGCCCACATTTCTTACAGTTACGTTGATATCTACAGCTCCTTCATTTCTTGAGTATTCACATTGGGCTTTGAAGTCAAGATCAATCATTGGCCTTTTGTAAACAGGAATGACCTTTACAGGCTGGTCTGCATATTCCTTAGGAATTTCCCCTATCTGCCAGTCACTACCTGTGGTCTCCACATAGTAATAGTTGCTGCCTTCGTACTCGAAACTCTTGCCTTTTTGTTCAGGATCACACTTTATCCCAAGAGCCATATGCTCAGGAAGTTTCAGAAGGACAACATCGTAACCCATCTCCTGAAGAATTGCCGTGGAGAGAATTACAGTATCCTCACAGTCCCCACCGTTTTCATAGAGAGTTTCATAAGGGAAACGGGGGTACTCTTCGTAACCTGAACTTTCAAGATCCGAAGTATAATTTAAAGACTGGACAAACGAGATACAGAGACCTGGAACTTTGCTCTTTTCAAACCCACAATCTTTTGAGAGAGAATATAAATTATCTGAGATATTTGTGATTAACCAGTCGTCATATGGATCTGAAGCAAACAGATCGTAGTCCCGATTTCGAGTCCTAGAGGTATATTCATTATAGAGCTTATCGTCAAGAGGTAGAGTAAGGTAACAGCGATAACCTTCGTAATTCCATGAGTAAGTTCGGAGCATTTTTCCAGAAGTAATCGACTCTTCTGTAATCAAGGAATTACAAGGCTCAGAATTCACGATATCTGTTCCGACAAAATTATCTCCCGTATCTGCTATATTTGATATACCGGAATCCTCGTAAGTTTTAGGATAAGACCAGGAGACGAAAAATTTAGTCAGATAGATGAGTAATAAAAAACAAAGCAAATTGCCTACATTTTTCATAAATTACCCCCAACCCAGAATTGCAAGTCTACAAGTTTATTTCCAGAGGTCTTCTATGATGTGGAAATCTATAGAGTCCACTTTATCAGGCTTTATGGATAAGGTTCAAAAATAGTCTGGTTCTTAAGGTACCGATCTTCAAAGCGTATTGCCCATGACCTAATGGTAATATAGTCACAGAGTAAAGAGTAACTTTTCTTCTCTCTAATTTCAGAGAGTTTCTACAAGGCCAAAAAAAGGAGACTTTTTAATATCTTCTGAGATCACTAATTACCAGTAATTCTACTTGCAGTTGACTGCAATAAATTAAAGACTCAGAAGATAATAGGAAGTCTCAAGATTCAACATTTTTCTGTACGGACTAATCTCCAGTGAAGTATTTTGCTCACTTGCTTGCTGATATTTGTATCCTGTTCAAATTTAGGCAGAAGTTTCTTTACTTATGATATAAGCGACCATCTTAGGATTAAGCCAATGTTCCCTTGAAACTTTTGCTTCAATATCTTCATTGAGTTTTCCTTCAGATTTCATATCCTTTATTTTTTCAGTCACTGAGGACGGGACGGTGTAATACTCGTTTATATCTTTTCTATGACCCCAAACATCGCCTTCGATAAGCTGGATCCTTTGCATTTCAAGGAACATTTCCATGGATTTTGAGAACGTAGCCATGTAAGACTTAGAAGACTTAGGTAACTGAATTACCTCAAGCTTTGGTCAGGTCTCAACCAGTGCAAAGACATCCTTGTTTGACGGCCTAAAGGCCAGGTGAACAACACGCTCATTAGGATTTAATGTAAAGATTTCTTCTCGTGAACTAACTACTCGAATTCTCATACTTTTCCCCCACTATAAACTTTTTTTTAATTGTACTTTGATATACACTACATATACTGATTATAAATAATTATCTCATTAAACCAACATTATTTAGATAGTATTTAACAGATGATTGTTATATTAGACTTTCTAATTTGATCCAGAAAAGTCAAAAGAGGAACAAAAAACGATTTTTAAAATTTGTATTTCTATTTTTACTTCATTTATGCCATATTTCATACTATAATTTTTTCAAAAATCAGACTAATTATTTTAATTCTTGGCCCATTGAGATTTCCTAACCCTGACAAACGTGCTTGATTTTGGATCTCAAGTGCGTAAGTCCTAAAAATTTGTTAGAGTAGGGGCAGACACAAACAAGCAGACCCAAGCCGATACTGCAGTCTATGATAGCTACTGCATAGAACCACTTTTAAAGGTAGCTGTCATTTCTTAACAGTCCATATCAAAAGGCCTTAAAAGTTTTACAGCTGTAGTGATCTAAAATATGCATAGTTTTTGTGACAAAACCTATGTATCTCACTGAATATTCTCCACAATTTGCTGCTGGAATTGGTGCAGAATAAGCTAAATACATAGGTTTTATGAAAATCGATGTATGGGACAGTATTTAGGGGGGATAGCAGTTACCGTTTTAAGACTATTTATTTTGCCCTAACAGTAGATGATTATTTAGACTTAACAAAAAATATTGACCGTGTTTTGCATACGAATAATAACAATGTTGCAATACTGATTATATCCACTACTAGTATCGATCTGAAAAGCAACGTCGTGATAGCTATACTTATGCACAATAATCAACCCATCATCCACAAGATGGAATGTATGAATACATCTATAGCAGAATCTTTTATTGGACGATTTTTGGTTCTGTTGCAAAAAATCCGGTTCCGTTGCAAAAAATCTGGATATTTTACAAAACCAGTGAAAACCTTCACAAATGGGATATTTATATACTATAAACAGGTCAATAATGATACAAAAAGCAATAATTATAACCTAAAAAGGCAGCAAAATTATTTTTGCAACGGAACCCAAAATAAGACTAGAGATAAGAATTCATTCGGGATATATTTTTAAAGAAACGAGTATCAAATTATAGTTCCTGACTCAACAAATTACACTTTTTATTTGTAGGCTGAATGTTTCCATCCATTTCTTTGCAAATGATAATGACTTTTCCACTTTCATAAATTCGTTTTTGATAATATTTCTCAAATGTTCTTTTGATTGAATAAATCTGACAGATACTTCTCTTTTTATTGTTTTCCATACAAATTCTACAGGATTTAGATCTGGTGAATAAGGAGGAAGAAACACAAGTGTTATTTTTAATTCTCTTGCTTTCCTTACTGTTTTATCAGCATGATGTGACTTTGAATTATCCAGAACAAGAATTATTCTTTTTCTTGGGTTCTGTTCCACAATTTTTGCCAAGAATTCACATACATTTTCTGCTTTTGAACTTTCCATAAAATCGATGAGATTGTTTCCGTTAATTGAATAAAAGGCAAATGCATTTGCTTTTATATAATCCGTGTTTTTAATCATTAAAGGTTTTTTAAATGACCATAATCTTTGTGTATTTGCTTTTGTTTGTGGTGAAGATTCATCCAGAAAACCTATGATATATTGCTCATCTGAACCAGTACACTCTGGAATTGCTTCTGTTAACTTTTTTTAAACTTTCTTCGGCATCTTCAGGTCTTCTGTAGTCAAGAGTATATGGTTTGGAGTGATACATGTTAAAACTATGCAGTATAACTCCTATTTGTTTCTGTGAATACTCTACACCATATTTTTCCTTTATTAACTCCAAAACTTCTCTCGTAATCCAGTAATCCTTATTTTCCAACAAGGTTCTTAATTCGTTTATTTTCTCATCGGTAAGTTTGGACTTTCTTCCTCCACTAAAATTTGGTATTAAGGCGGCATAGCCGCCTTTATTCCAATCTTCTTGCCAGTAATATCCTGTTTTCTTAGTTACTCCAACTTTATTAGCAGCCTCTCCAACAGAATCTCCCAAACATCTAAATTTGACAAAATAGAGCCTTTTAAGCACTCTTGAATTGATTTCATGCTTAATTAAAGAGTTGATATTATCAAGAGTTACCTTTCGATCAATAGGAATTTGTTCCTTACCCACCATAAGAGAATATTAGCATTAATACGTGTAATAAGTTGCGTTGGAAACTATAGATATTTCCACTCCAGGAATTGATTCTGTTGCTCGCATGCCTGAACATCTGGACATTTTCTGGATAGGTGTGGACGGAGCAATATGGACTAACTGGTGGAATATAGATACTGGGTGGAGTACTCCATTCACAATTGCCAGCCCAAACAGCGCAGCATCTAATGCCGGAATTACAGCTGTTGCTCGCATGCCTGAACACCTGGATGTTTTCTGGACAGGCCAAGATGGAGCAATATGGACTAACTGGTGGGATATAGATTGGATGGAGCAACCCATTCACAATAGTACTATAAGGTCTGCAGGGTATAGAGTCATTTCCAACTAGCTTCGAATCTATAGAATTGTCCGTATCCTCAGACTGTAAGGACATGCCAGATACTGCGCTTTTTGGCACCAAAAGAAGTCTTAGTAAGCATATAAGACACTAAGAATAATGATAATGTTCTTGAAGCCTAATAAAAAGCTTAATTTCTTTTTATCTAGAAAAATGGAAGTTCTCCAGCTGGAAAAACATATTTACTCTTTTTATCTCCCAAAATAAATCCTTATTTTGTCAGCTACTATTAACCACAGAGTACCCACCGCACAAAAGCCAATTATAACAAGCAGCTTGGTAAGCTGCCAAAATGAACCAAGAATCAAGGAGTGGGAAGATTTGGATTTCTTTTCCCCAAGCCAGGTAGATTTAAATACTTCCTGAAATAACTTTCAGACTTTGTACTTCCCTCTTTGGGGGCACGATAGAAGACCTCATTAATTTCTCTTATGGCCTCGGTGGGGAAGCTCTAGGTGTAGGGAGCCCACGCCCCAGAGCTTCCGAATTTTCCTTATTTGTATTTAAAAACTAAAATATTTTTGAACCTTTCTCATAACTGGCGTATTAAAATTTAACTTTCCCTCCCTCGCTTTTTCCTTCAAATACCTTAGTTCGCTCCTATGCTTGATTCCTATTTTTCGGGCTTCTTCAGGGATTAAAGTCAAAATCTTCTGCTTAATTTTTTCCATATTGATAAAAATCCGTGGCTTAGTTACCTCCAAAGGCTGATCCTCAATATTATTTGCTTCCTTTCCGATGTAAATCAGATCATCAGCCTGAATATATTTTCTCTCTAAAACTCCTATATCCCCATCAAATTTGTTTTCTGGATGCTCAACATACTGCAAAATGGTTTCACTTAAAGGCTTAAAGTATTGAGATCCTTGTTTAATCTCTCCTGTTTCATAATCAATAAACGACCGATAGACTATGGTCTGATAGTTCTCGATGAAAGGAGCCAGCGGCTTAACAACCTTACCGTTTTCCTTAATTGTATGGAACCCTACAAGGAAGAAATTAAAAGGTTTTATCTGTTCTTTCCAGGGCTTTCTCTCATTTTTAGTTTCTTGAATCTGTTCAATACGTGGGAATGGTGACAGAAAGCTTGGAAGTTGGATCGAGGTTAGAATACTTCTCTTCAATGTCTCCCTCAGTAATTCAATAGAAGGGAACGGGTACTTTGTTGAAAGATTCGTTGACCTCTCAGGAAGTAAAAATATAAATGAGTTACGAAGGTAAAATAGCAGCCCGAGCCAAAAAACCACATCAACAGCCGCATAACGAGCTGACCTGCCACCGTAAGCTAAGAGGACTGCGTACTCCTTCGATGCAGTATAACTCTCTCGATACAGCATCAGCTTACAGAACTGAGGCTAGGAATCGGAGTATCCGGAAAAGAGAAATCAATGTATCCGAAATAAAAAAATCAAGACATCCGGAAAATAAAAGAGTCAAAATATCCTGAAAGAAAATAACTACAGGGCTGGCTGAGTTTTTTCTCTTACCAGACGCTGTTGTTTTTCAGAGTTGCCAGAATATTTGTGAACTCGTTACTGAACCTGCACTTTCCGAAGTCCGGAGAACTCAGAATGTTCTTCTTTATTTCCTGGAGCCCGATCAGGAGATTTATATCGTTGCTGTATTCAAATCCTCCATCAGATGCAGTGATGTTTTCTGCAAGAATTTCAAGAAGCTTTGGGTCAAGATCATTTGTAATGTAAGTGTCCAGAATCAGAAGATCTGAAATTCTCTTGTAGAAGTCAATGAGCTCCTGGTAACCGGGTATAGCATAGGCTTTTGCCATCTGTTTTTGCCTGTTCAGGTAAATCAGGTAACGGGAGATTGTGCTTATAACCTTCTCGATAATCTCTTTTCCAGGGAACGTGATTGGGAACCTTTTCAGCATTTGTGAATCCAGGCTGCCGGTGTTCTGTACTCCTTCGTGGCTCCAGATCTCAGGAAAAGCCTTTGATATCGAAGAGTTGAGTACAGCTGTAACATAGTGGTAGAGTGTGGGATCTCCTAGAACGACTCCTACTCCGTTTGCAAAAACGTGCTTTCCGGTCGGATCGTACGAAGCCTGTAGGCGGGAGTTACTGGTAACTATGATTTTAGGTGTGTTGATGTACCGCAGGAAGCTTTCGTTTTCGAGGCGGTAATCAGCAGAATCAAATTCCTGTTTCTCGGTTTTAGACTCCTGTTTAATTTCTATTAGCTGTTTATAACCTTCAGGAAACTTTGCTTTCAGTTCCTCGGGCTGAAATATTCTGTATTCTTTTCTTATGTTGTTGTCGAGAATTTCATAAGGCAGCATAAACTGGTACTGAGTTGACTGTACCGCAAATTCATTCGAAACGGAACCGTCTATATAAGGGTACATGAGTTCCTTTTCTATGCTTACTTGTATGCTCACATTCGTCGGGTCTCTGCAGACGCAGGATGCATCGGTGCAGTTCTCTCTCGAAAGGCCAGCCTTTTGCAAAAAATCGTTTGTTGGGGGTACACCTTCAAAAACTTCTATTGAGATGTCTTCCAGGGTTCTAGGGATTTTGCTCAGCCTTTCTACGATATCGTCCTTGCTCCAGAACATATATTTCACTTCTTTTTTATATATATAGGGAATTCTGGGTAAAATGGTTTCTTTGTTGGGTTGGATTCTCAAAAATTCGTTTTTTATTTTGAGGCACTTGACTTTTAGCTCCTCAGAATCTCCATATTAACCTTTGAATATACCTTTTAATATAATAATTTATTCATAATAAAGGTTAACAATTGAATAAGAATTTTTTCAGTTATGGAAAAAGGTGATAACTTGCGCCATTGAGTCAAATAGTTCCTTCCCTGAAAAAGGAGCTTTTGGGGAATTGAGGAAAAAGTTCGGGGTTTACAAACCAGAAAAGACTTTTAATGTTACTCTTGCATTTTCCAGCATATTATGGTTGTTATTAAAATAAACGTAGATTTTTTCAGGCCCTAATTCACGAATTCTCCTTATAGTTTCGCTAATTTCTGCCTGGGAATAATCATAACTGTACCAGCCTTCTCTCCCGTGCATCCTCATATACACAGTTTTTCCAGAGAAGATACGGTTCCTGTAGTCCGGCGAGTCTACGGACACCAGGGTAACTTTTTTCATAAGCTCTGCACATGCCTCGTCATTTCCGAGCAGTTCTTTATTCCTTATCTCTAGGACAAACCTTTCCCCAAGTTTTGCGGCTTCTGCAAACCTGAGTGTCCTTGCAACATCATCGAAGTTCGGAGGCACCTGAAATAGGTAAAAATCAACGAGATGATCCATTGGTTTAAAGAGTTCAAGAAAATCTTCCAGGATTTCTAAGGAACTTTCACTGAGCTGGCGCCAGTGAGTTATAGACCTGTGCACCTTTATGCTCCACCTGAGTCCTGTCCCTTTCCTGTTCCAGCCTTCAACCTGGTCAGACGAAGGAAATCTATAAAAACTGGCATTAAGTTCGACACTGTTCAGCCCGGAATTCTGGATAAACCAATCAAGATTTTTCTTTTTGTTCCAATCATAGTACCAGCCGCTTGTGCCCACAAATGAATCCATACAGCTCCCTTTTATATATCGGTCTGATGACAGATCTATTTTTGGTTCAATGGTTCATAAGCAAAAAGCTTCTGGAACCCTATTAAAAATATTTAAATGAATATATTCTTACTACCTTTCTTTTACCATATATTCTACTAAGGACCTTATTCTACTGCAGGTTTGCCAGATCTAGTTTTTCCCGTCTGGACTTTCTGAAAAAAAAGTGGCGAAAACGCTCGTATGAAAAAAAGAAAAGAGTGACAGGGTCTGCCTGCCATTACTACCATCCTCATTCTTCACATTCAAAGACGCTACGTATTTTCCAGTTTCAATATATTTATATAAAGAAAATTACGCAGTTGAAGTAGGTCAATCGCCAAAATTCCAGTGTCAGGAAGTTGGGCTGTTCATGCTCTGATCAGTGAACTGGCCCTCCATTCCTACTTTTCCAGTTGCCGGTTTAGCACTGAAGCAAGCAACCAGAGCTTTCATTGGTTTTATCGCAGGCAATATGTTGCTGTCATTGATTTTCAGTTTCGGAGCTGATGTGTTATCTTGCAACAAATATTGTCTTGCTTGTAACACTTGAGTTGCCACCATTGGTTGCAGTTAATTTCGCAGTGTAAAATCCTGTAGTTTTGTAAGTGTGACTTGGGTTTGACTCGGTGGTTGTCGCACTATTGTCTCCAAAGTCCCACTTTAATGAGGCCGCATTCGTGGATGTATCTGTGAATTTAACTGTGAGAGGGGCACGCCCAAACAGAGGTGCTGCTGTGAAGCTTGCTTTCGGCGGAGCAGATGTCGCCGCGGTGACGCTTATTGTCTTGCTTGTGGCATTGGTACCATCTGCGTTGCTTACAGTCAGGTTAACAACATAAGTCCCCGCAGTAGCATAGGCGTGTGTTATATTTGCGTCGGTAGATGTGGAATCATCACCAAACGTCCAGGTTCTTTCCAATATCTCATTAAGCGACAGATCATTAAACTGAACCGTGAGCGGTGCGGTCTGCTTTGCAGTAAAGTTCGCAACCGGTGGTGTTGGTACACGGTTTACTGTAACATTCATTGATTTTGTACCGCTTGAACCATCAACGTTTGTTGCAACAAGTGTAACATTGTAAACACCGACCTTACTGAATGTGTGTTCAGGATTCTGAACTGTTGATATTTGATCATCTCCGAAATTCCATTTCCATCCTGTTGGACTGTTAGTGGATGTATCAGTGAACTTCACAGTAAGAGGAGTTGTTCCTTCGGTCTTATTTGCAGTGAAGTTTGCAATTGGTGGTGTAAGTACACGGTTTACGTTTATATTCATTGATTTTACACCGCTTGAACCATTACCATTTGTTGCAACCAGTGTGACATTGTATCTGCCTATATCACTGAATATATGTACAGGATTCTGCTCGGTTGAATTACTTCCGTCTCCGAAGTTCCATTCCCATTCGGTTGGATTGCTAGTGGATTCGTCAGTGAACTGGACAGTAAGTGGAATTATACCTTCAGTCTGGTTTGCTTCGAAATCTGCAACTGGCACTGTTAGTTCTGATTTTGAGGCATAGATAGTATTTCCATCTGGGCCTATGTTAATTCTATTTCCGTTGGGTTCAGGTTCGTTAGAATAATCCGATAAAGGATCTCCGGCATCGATACATGGGGAACTTATACTGTCATTTACCCAATCGCTCCCGTTCCAGCGCCCGACTTTTGATTTTAAGTGATAATCATGGTTGCTTCTGTTTGCATACTGAGGATCTGCCTGTATATCCGTAGATGACGCGCTTACATTCGAATAATCGCCGCCGGAGTTATTATACAAACAGTTATTCTGTAGGACAAAAGAGTGCGTGTCTGTTAGTAAATTCGATATGCCAGATCCGTTTCCTCCGGCTGATGAGTTTTTAGTGTTTGTTATAATGTTATTTCTTGCTGTAATAACATATCCCGAGCCAGTCAGAGCTGAAGAAGTATACACATTTTTCTGTACAATGCCAGCTCCACAAGCTCCATCGATCACGTTATTTTCAATAGTAACGTTGAATCCGTCTGACATGATTCCCCCTATTTCTCTACGGCTGGAGCCGGCTCCAGTATCATATATTTGATTATGGTGGACATGGACATTTGCCGAGGAATTGAGATAAGATCCTGATCCGAAAATCCAGATTCCAGAAAGTACAGTCCTGTATATAGTGTTATTATACACCTCAATGTTATCCATTACGTAACCTGTTCCTTCCTTCTGAATTTCGATTCCTGCACTTCCATATTCTTTGGATGTAATATTGTTGTCGTAGAAACTCACGTTGTTTGTATTGTAAACTCTCAGTCCACTGTTTGTACTGCAGGTTATCTTGTTATTGTAGGCTTCCACATCTGTAGATTTGATAGTAGACAAAACATCATGTCCTAGTAAGTATGCCTCATTGTCATGGAATTTTATGTTAGAACAACTGTGAGTTCTCAGACCGTCTCCAAGGTTATTAGTCAGGTACATATCATGTACATCGATATTTTGACAATTGCTCAAGTTAATAAGGTCATAGTAATTTTTTCCGCTAATAACTCCGCTAGTGGAGTTATTGTTGTTTTCGTAATTTCCATCAATTTTGAAGCCCTTAATAGTAATCTCATGGTTTCCCGAACTGTTGATCTGCTTAATCAAGGGTATATATCTGTCCCAGCCCGCATGATCAGCTAATTTGATCACAACAGTGGAGTCTCCTTCAAGAGTGGTATTGTTACCGATTAGAAGTGTACCATTAATAACGTATGTGAATGGCCCTTTAAAGTGTACAGTTGTATATTCAGAATTATTTGCCACAAACTGCAGAGCCTGATTTATCTGCAAGTGATCATCTGTTCCGTTACAATTAAAATCACCATTACTATTCCCCGAAACGTATACTATTGGGGCAGGTGTCATACACAGAACAGCAGGGGTGTTCATTAGTATAGAAAGAAATACAATAAAAGAGAGCAAAAACCTTCGACTTTTCATTTATCTACCTCCGTTATTTTCTACAACTCATAAAATATTTGGCGTCTGTTGGTCCACTTGGTTTATAATTTCGTGTGCAATTAGGGGGTACTGTAATAAGTATAATAAACTGTAATGTGGATTTTGGGTCAGTACCTGTGGTGTTTTCCACAGTTAAATTGGAGTTCATCCCAAAACTCAAAATTTGTTTCCTGAGCCTTGTATTTCGAATAATCAATCAAGCTCACGATCCTGAAAATAATCCTGAAAACTCTTGACGCTTAAGAACACAAACGTTTTCTAGGAAGGTTCGATCAGATAGCTCTTCACGAACTCCACTTACAGTACAAAAGAACAGATGTTTTTAAACAATATAAAAATTTTGATCCAGTTCAAAAATAAACACAATTGGCTTTGCAGAAAACCTATCTAAATAAGTTTCAAGAGGCTAAATACAAATAGTTAAAAATAAATCGGCTTTAATTGCCCTTCTCCAAGGACAAGGTAATAATTTTTGGTTACTGAATTTTCTCAAGGTGATTTATTTTTTATCGATTGCAGATACTTCATATTCCTTATTTTCCATAAAATCCCGACCGGATTGTTAAGACGACAACGGGCTGTGAACTTTTTCTTACATTTCTTTCGTGAAGGAAAATTTGACTTTCTTTTATGTAATAGGACGGGTAAGGTTATCGAGTATGAAAATTTATTTTTCGTATAAAACAGGAGTTTAAGCAGTATTTTCCGAGTTGAATCTTTTTAATTATACTCGATCATTTGCACAGATTTTGTATTATATACCATACTTATAATAATTTGGGTGGAAAAGCTCTGCTCTAGTTTTCTTTTTTCCGGGTTGCAGGTGCTTTGAGTGGTTCCAATTTACTCCATATTTTTTTAAAAATCGGGCTGAACGGCTATTGTTGTGGTTATAAATATTACAGATGTAATTACATATATAATCGTTCAAGATATCCGGTAGGGTCCATCCGGTTTTCAGGCTTTTCTCTGGCAAACCAGTTGCCTCCGAGATAATTCCTGTGAGTGGCAATGGGTTTATTCTCCCAGACTTCAAAATGGAGCATACTGGGATTTTTCTTTTTCAGCTTTTGGATATAAATCGGGCAGGCTTTACCGATTTTACTGGGGTTCAAGACCATGCCCACATACCCGATCAAATTTCCTGATTCGATTTCGTCTCCCTTTTTCACGGTAAACCTTGCGAGCTCACTGTATTTGCAGAACAACCCTCTTCTATGTTCGATAATCACATAATAAGTCGGATTCCAGTAAGGCAGGATCTCAGGCGAGGTCATCAACCCGATCTCTGAGATAGTTCCTCCTTCAATCGAGAAGACTTCCGTATTTTCAGGGGCATAAAGATCAACCCCGCAGTGGTGTCGGTCACCCCTGTCTTCCCAGAAAGAGCCGGCTTCTCCTTTTTGCGGAACCTGAACCTTCTTGAAGTCTGCTTTCTCAAGATCTGCTTTTTCGGGCGCTATATTTTCTGGAACCGTTGTGTTTAGAGGCCAGATTTTCATGAGGTCTCAGTGTACGTGAGGGATAAAAAGCCTTCTTTACGTCGCATTCAGAGCCTGCTAGTGAAGGATTAAGAATGCTGACTTGGTAGAAAATTAGAAGAAAAATAGAATTGAATTTGATCTTTAAGTTTTCAATTTTCTTTTTTTAATTTGATATTTTTATATAATATCATGCCAATCCCTTTTCATTCCTTTTCGAAAAACCAGGTCGAATGAACATTATTTCGTTGAACTTAATTCGTTCACAGGCGCGGGGAAAAGCCTGTGGATTTGTAAAAGGCAATTCAAAGGGTAAACAGGAATCCTGTTAAATCCTTAGATTTAATGAACAGTTCACCGGTATAAACAGTTGATCGGCATATACCGAATTTAGTTGGGGGTTAGTATATGGACAGACAGGAATGCAATTTATCGTTAGATGAACTTCTGAAGTTTGATGGGGTAATGGCAGCCGGGATTTTCAGCCCAGAAGGAAAGCTTGTGGAATATAAGTCCAGGGACGCAATGCCAAAAGAGATGGCCGAGATGACTGCCAAGTTCTGCGGAGCCGTGAACATGATGTTCGATGCTCTGGCCAGCGCTTACATGCAGCTCTACAAAATGAACTGGGTGCCTCAGCATAATTGGATGTACAGCGGCGGCGACTGGACCGTCATGATCTCGGGAACGAGAGGGGTTTTTGTTGAGAGGTCAAAGGCCGATTTAAAGAAACTCTTTACGGCCCTGGGAATGTGCTAACGCCTGAATAAAACGGGCTAGCCAGCTCGGGTCAGGCAATTGTTTCCTTTTCTCAGGCAGGTCCGCTCTTTATTAAGGGCAATTTGTCTGATTTATCTGTAACCTTTTCAATAGCCTGCCCGTAGCCTAGACTTGCCTGCCCGTAGCCTAGACTTGCCTGCCCGTAGCCTGGCTTCAAGCCTCAGAATTCGGTCGTACTTTTTTCGCAGTACCGCTAAAAAATAAATTTCTATCGTTGTTTTTTTATACCATTACTTACATAGTTACAATTGGTCCATAGGGTCAGTCCCAGTGTATAAAGAAGACGTACAAAGAAGATATGTAACTTAAATAAGTAGTAACTTGACTAAGGTAACTTAAGTGAGTAATGACTTAAATAAGTAATAAATTAACTGAGTACAGAACTAAACTACATTAAATTTGGACCAGGCCTTATGGATCACTTTAAATATCTAAAAGGCTCTCTCAGCATATAGATTTTTGATAACTCTTCTGATAGCTTTTTCTGGGGTTAGATTTTAATTAATAATTATCAGGCTCTCATTTCTCCCTTTTGTTTAATCTAGCAGGTTCTGTCGACTTATTTTTAACCTTCAAAGCCCCAAATCTTACAGGTTGCCTGCGACCGTATTTTAGAAAAGTCATTGTTAAAACCAGTCACAGTTAAAGTTCCTGCAACTACTTAACGAAATCCTCTCAGGTCGGGTCCGGTATGCAAACGCCCTAAATTTAACATACCTGCAAAGACATATCAGATTCCAATAATCCTGCAGATCTGACAATTCTATATTATCCCTCACTGCGGTTTTATTGAGGTGAATTCTAAAATGAAGCCCGCCAGTTGTATCGAATGTAAGGAATTTCTCTGTTCCGACATCAATAAAAGTGGATATCTTGTACCTGCTTTAGATCTAGATCTCAAAACAGTTAAAGTGATTATGATTTCCGAAGCCCCTCCTGAAAATCCGAAAGACTACTTTTATGCGCCTGGAGAGCCGTTTTACCTGAAAACGACAACGCAGTCATTCCGTGATGCAGGCATGTCGGTAAATAGTATACAGGAGATTCTTGCCCTAGGTTTCTACCTCACGACTGCAATTAAATGCCCAAAAACTCAACGTGGAGTCTCGGCTGCAACAATCAAAAATTGTTCCTCGATTCTCGAAAAAGAGCTTATCCTATTTTCTAATATTGAAGTTTACATGTTAATGGGAGGCGTCGCGATAAAGGCTTTCAATTATATCAGCAAGAGGCAGACCGGCAAAAATACTATTCTTGCTGGATCGACATACAAAATCCGAAAAAATAAATTTTATTATCAGGATAGGCGAGTTTTTCCTTCATATGTGCAGACCGGGCAGAATTACCTGATTGAGAAATCAAAAAGGGAAATGATTGCCGAAGATCTGGCTGAGGCAATAAGAATTATAAGATAAAAAGCTCCATCTAAAAAAACTTAAAAATCTATAAATATATAAATACAGTGAGCTACGGAAAAAATATAAAATACCTGAAAAACTGAGCTTACTGTTTACTAAAAATTATTATATATTCTGAATTAACCATGATTTATGAGTAGGTTAGCCGAAGCGATAATTTATATTTAGGACTTACGCACTTAAGATACAAATTAAGTACAATAGGATTTGAGATTAAAATTATTTTTTAGACAGTTGTCGGTTTAATGCTATTGATTTTTCAGTTCAACTGTGTAAGTTCTAATATTTTAGTTCTGGTTTTTGCATCTGGTTTGTTACCTCTGGTTTGTTACCTCTGGTTTGTTACCTCTGGTTTGTTACCTCTGGTTTGTTACCTCTGGTTTGTTACCTCTATCACTTAAATCCATAAAATCATAATATTTTCATAAACCAGCGTGTATGTTATCCCAGACAGGCGTTTTCCCTGAATTTTATCCTGAATTCGGCACCTGCTCCTCTTACAAGCTCAATGCTGCCTTCGATCTGTTCCACAAGTATATTTACAAGTTGAAGTCCTAGAGAAGAGGTGTGCCTGAAATCAATTTTCTCTGAAAGCCCTACTCCGTTATCCGAAACAACCAGCAAAAATTCAGAGGTTTCACGCCTGTCAGCACCTCTATCTTCACCCCTGATTTTGCCGTTCTCTATCTTATGGAGCTTAAGCTGGATTTCTCCTTCTCTTCCTGCGGGAAAAGCATGTTTTAAAGAGTTGGATATAAGTTCGTTAATGATAATCCCCAATGGGATTCCGGCGTCCATTCCGAGAAAAATGCTTTCTATATCCAGTTTTAAGTGAATATTCTGATTGCCTACCATATATGACCTGAAAAGTTCATTTGCAAGTTTCTGAAGGTATGCTTTAAAATCAAAGGTTTCAAAATCCCCGGATTCTCCGGTTTTATATAGCTCTTCGTGAATTAGAGACATCGATATAACCCGATTCTGGCTGTCCTGAAAAGATTCCCTTACCCTCTTGTCACTGAAATGCTCGGCCTGGAGGCTCAGGAGGGATGAAATCACCTGTAGATTGTTTTTAATTCTATGGTGGATCTCTTTTTTCCGAACTTCTTCGGTTTTCAAAAGAGCCTGCTCGGCTTTTTTACGTTCAGTAATATCGAGCATCACACCTACAGTCCCGATTATATCTCCTGATATACTGCTGTAAGTAGCCTTATGGACAAGAAAATCTCTTTCTTTTCCATTTATGGCACATGTAATCTTCAATTCATGAGGTATGCTTTTGCCTTCCTTCAGGAGTATTTTATCACGAATTTCATTAGTACTATATGCTTCTTCGGAAAACTGACTTTTGAACTCGTATATGGAGTGCCCTATTACTCTTCCTTTGGGAAGCCCAATTATATATCTGGCAAATATTTCGTTGCAGCCCTGGAAGATTCCTTTGAGATTCATGTAGAAGACCGGTGAAGGTATGGCATCAAGGAAAGTCTCCAGAAAATACACATTATTCTGAAGAGCTTTCTCCACCTGCTTGCGCCCTGTTATCTCCTCGGTAAGCCTTTCGTTTGTCCTTATAAGCTCAGAAGTCCTTTCTTTAACAAGTTCCTCCAGTTTTTCCTTATACTGGCGCAGTTCTTCTTCAGCACGCCTGCGCTCGATTACCTCTGAAATAAGAAAAGCTACCGAGTTAAGGAAATATGTATCTTCTGCAGTAAATCTTCTCGGTTTTTTTGAGTGCGCACTTAATACCCCAAAAGGTTTTTCCATCTTGCCTATAACAACACTTATCCCGCTGGCTACATCGTGCTCTTTCAGGAGAGTTGGAGCTTCAAATCGTTTTTCCTTTTTGAAATCTCTTACGATTACCGGGACCTTTGAAAATAAAGTATACCCTGCCTGGTATCTTTTACTTCCGTTGACAACGGCTTTTCCTACAAATCCTGGCTTCCAACCTGTTCCTTCCCTGAGCAGGAAATTCCCATAAGGCAAACGTTCCAGGATTTTACTGTATTCGACATTTAAAGTCCTTGCAACCAGCTTTACACTTTCGTCCATAAAAGCATGCAGACTTTCGCACCTGAGACCCCTCCTCCCCATTTTATGGAGTGCATCATTCTGTCGCTCTTTGGTCCTAAGTTTTTCTTTCAGCTTTTGTTGGTTGGTTATGTCAAACCCGTAAACGTTTGCCTGTTCCTCTCCTTCGAGAGGGTTAAATGAGACAAGATATACTTTTTTTCCGATTTTGATTTGTGTTTTTTCGGGATTATTTCGGGAAATCACTCTCTTTGCAAGGTTCCCAATAGATAAGGGGATTTTCTCACCTATTTTTATACCCCACTCCTGTAGAAAGAGTTCACCTGCCCCGTTCGAATAAATAACCCTTCCGTCCTTTCCGACTCTCAGCACAGGATCAGGGTTCTGAGAAACAAATCTTTCCACTTTTATTCTCCTCTTTTCTCTTCAGGCTATCCCCATTTAAAGCCGCATATATTCCGTAGATAAAACTTAAAAGCCAGATCTGCCTGATGTTTTAAAACTCGAAGTTCTGGAAACAGGTGTTTTCTTGGCTATTAATTAGGTAAATTAATAATATAAGGTAAATTAATACCTTAAATCCTAATTGTCCCCATTTTCTATTCCATACATATGCTTTGGTTTATATTACTTTTTATTGTATATTACCTTGATTTTTATTTTACCTTAATTTTTTTATTTTAATATTCATTTATCTTGATCTTGTTTTATCTTAATTTTTATTACTTCTCAAAAGTCAATTTTGAAATCAGGTCTTTGATCAGTAAATATATATTAATCCATTATTAACTGCAAATATCCTAACTATATAGGATATTAGGAAAATCTATATATATCTGGCAGACAAATATAGTATGTTGATGAGAAAAGCAACCGAACTGAAGATAATAGAAAACTAAATGCAATTAAAAAGAGGTGATAAAAAAATAGGAAAAACTCAGGAATTTGATTCTCGAAAACGTAGCAATGTTCAATGAGGCGTTCCCGAACAGATTCTGCCATAGTCCGGATGTCATCTCCGCAATCTCGCACGACTATAAGTTCACTTACGGACAGGTTGAAAACGAGATTGAGAAGATGGTCCATGAAGGGGTTCTTGATGCAGAACTCTCGGACTGGTACGAAATAAAGCTTTTATAAGAAGCTTGCTGCCTTTCGAACAGAAATCGAAGAAATAGAAATCACAAATCACTGCACGACGACATAAAGGACTTAATGAATTGGACTGAGTATCTAAGATTTAATTGGATATTTAGCCGCTTAGGAATATTCGACCACTTAGGAGTATTCAATCACTTAGGAATGCTCAGCCGCTTAGTTAAGTATTTGCACACTGAACCAGGTGTTCAAATCGGATAAAGAAATATATACAGCGAAAATTTCCACATAGCGATAAATTCGCTCGAAGTTTCGCAGGTAGCTAGATTCTTTTTCCCAAAAACCTTTTTAATCCGGGATAATGCCCAGAAGCGGGCATTTTGCATAGCTGCTTTTTTTCTGATAATACATTCGGGTTAACTGTATTATTAATTTAAACCTGTTTGTGAAGTGTGGGCTTTTCAATTCGAAATAAAAAATGAGTGAAAATTAGAACTAAGGTTAACTCAGTTTTAAGGTTAAACTCCTAACAAAATTAATACTATTTTTGAGACTGTTAAAAATAAAGACCTTAGATTAAGGTCATTAGCTTGTAAGGTTTTTAAAAATTAGAACTGATTCAATTTTTCATCGTTAGGTGTATGGAGTTTAGTATGACTATTCGTAAGGGGATCAATATTCAAAACCTCTAATATTTCCCAGCTCACACAGTTAATCTCTCGGCTTTGTGCGTTATTTTCACCAATATATATCTAATATTAAATTTTATGAATTCTATATTTCCTGTATCTATTTTTGTGCGGACTATAAAGATCACACGTGCCTAGAAAAAATTCAGCGCCTATAGGGAATGTGCTTGTCATGGCATGGCATGGCTCTAGGAGCCTCCACAAGCCAGCACCTGTAGCAAGGTGTACACTAATATCCTTGAGCAGCTCGTAAAATTTCCGCGGAAATCATCAAAAATCCGACCGGTTCGAGAGTCCAGGAAAGAGAAAGACTCTGACCGCGCCAGATTATTAAATAGGGGTTTTTTCGTGGAGTCAGCACAGGTACAAATACATTAACTATGATCGTTTATTTTCTAAAATCGATTTCTAGTCTTTATAACACATCCAATCATAAACTAAATCGCTTTGAGATACCTAAATTCTAAGGTCATATTCATGGTATGAGCTGATCCCAAAGCTCAATATTGTCTCTCTGAATACCGTATTCCGAATAGTCGATCGAGTTTCTGATCATAAGAACAGTTCTGAAACGTTATGGATTCGGGATAAAATTGGTTTGGAATGAGCTTATTTTTAAAACAAACAACTTTAAAAGAGTAATATTGGAATTTAATACTTTATCTATGTGCATAAACAAAATAAAAATTTCAAAACCTTTGTTTTGGCAATTAACTATTTTTACTCACGATTTTCTTACTTTAATCTTTTATAACTATTATTTTCAAAAATAAACCTTTTAAAGCTCTTATTTTATTAATTAAAGTACTTTTATATATTTTTATTTATAAGTATGTTTATATTTTAACTGGTTCATGTTAGGATTGTCAAGCTGCGAACGGTCAGCGAGACAATTAAGAAACTAAAGTAAGGCTATCCGAACAGCAAATATCTTGGGGTAAGTAAAATGCTGAAAATGAAAAAGATACTTGGAATTTTGCTGGCATTCTGTTTTGTAATGTCAGTGACAGCTGCAGCAGTAAGTGCAGCTCCTTTCGATGGTAAGAATGTTTACAACAACCATAATGATGGTAAGAAAATATATGACAACCATGATGGTAAGAAAAAGTATGACAACCATGATGGTAAGAAAAAGTATGACAACCATTATGGTAAGAAAAAATACCAGATGAAAGGTCACTGGGGACATAAAAAGGTAAGGCACAACAAGGATAAACACCACAAATCTTTTTGGTATAGCAATGAAAGATATTGGATCCCTGCCTACTGGTACTGGAAATAAAAACGTATAACCATAGCTGAAAGTTGAATATAACTAAAATAAATCCTAACTGGCTGATGTTTAAATGTTTACATTAGCCAGTTGTGCTGTTTCGCAATGACCGTCGACTGATTCGGCTCACCGAAAGGAAACAAAGGAACAAATTGATCTTTGTCGTTCCTTAGTTCTGTGATATATTCGTTTTTTGTATTCATATTCATACCTTAATTAGTATTTTGAGCCATTTAAAATTTTGAGTAATATATTCAATAGATTTCTTCACAGTTGTGGCATAAATATTTATCGATAGTTTGGATGTAATACAGTATCATTGCATCTTACTTTCCGCATATGATAATACTATTATATTACGTGAGAGTCTTGAGTAGTTACATAATATAACTACAACTAAACATAATTTTTATGATAGTTAGAAATCAACTGAAATCGGGAACTACTAACCAAAGATACTAATTATATTCTGAAACGTTATCGGATATCGTGGTGCTGTATTTGGTTTATCGCGTAGGCTGGCTACTGTACAATACATAGAGCCGCCGTGCTGGGTTTGGGGATATGAGTGGAATAATTATGCTGGCTAAGCCAATATCCTTGAGCCGGACGATTACAGAAGTGACAATGTTGAGCCGGACAATTTTGCCCGGGTAATGTGTTAGCGAAGGTTGTGTCTTTGTGGACGGTATAATATAACCAAAATGCTTCAAGTGCCCGTTGTCACTTTGGCTTGATTGCGATTTTAAACAAAAACAAAAAAAGGAATTTTATTAATATAAAAACACGATTTATAAAAAATTGGAAGTGGTAAGTAAACTTTTAACTTTTTCAAATCTATCTAATAACAACATTCTTATGAACCCACAACTTCTCAACACAACCATCACCCTTGATAGTCATACAACTAATATAATAACCAGTCTTTGGAAACTTGTGTACCGGATTTTTTAGTGATGGAGTAATTTTTGTTCCTGCGAGACAGGTTCCATCTCCAAAATCCCATCTGATATATGTCTCTGTACCTTTTGATAGATCCTTAAATTGTACTATTCGTGGATCACTTGAAACTGCTACAGCTGTATAATCAATATGCTCATTCCCGCAGCAAAATAGCCGGGCTGTAGCTGGAGGGGTTCCTGCACCAAGAGGAGTCGGGGATACACAACATTTTGCAGAGGCTCCTGCAGACAATAACGTCAACATCATTAATATAGTGAAAACAGATACCGTTATTTTCCATATAGACTTTCTATTATTTTTCATTCTTTCCTCCTGTTTTTCTTTATTTTGATTTGGGAACCTCCGTAATAAAAAATCACAGGGGAAATTAACATATAAGCATACTTATTTTCAGGAAATTAAATAAAAAACGCGATGCGAATTTAAAGCTTTATAAAGCTTTATCTTTTTATCTAAAAGTTTATAACATTATAAATTCATTCAATACTATTCTCAATTATTACAAGCTTAAAAATAAGGATTATGAACATGTATCTTCTACTAG
>Ga0183099_1000257_pt1 | contig 44097 bp, 33 predicted proteins | sample Biomet1_FD_127788 | JGI IMG/M metagenome (GOLD analysis project Ga0183099, IMG submission 127788) | Microbial communities from bioreactor (seeded with anoxic lake sediment) at LBNL, California, USA - Biofuel metagenome 1 | ecosystem: Engineered > Bioreactor > Anaerobic > Unclassified ... | reverse complement strand
ACAACTGCCATCGTCGAACCGCCGCTGACAGCTACCACCATATTGCCGCTTATCATATCGGCAAGAATCTGCGCCGCGGCGCGTCCCAATTCCTTAAAAGCGCATTCACTTTTCACGCTGTCTCCCGGCACAATCTTGACCTTATGGATACCCAGCTCTTTTTCCAAACAGCGCTCCGTTGCCAAAAAGCCATGCAGGGCATTCACATAATCCCGCAGCTGGTCGACGGCCTCCGAACCGGCTGATGTAACGGTCACACCAAGGCCCGAAAGTTCCAGAAGCCCGGCCTCGCGCAAAAGCTTTATGTCATTTCGCACGCAGGATTCGGAAAGGTCCATTTGACTGGCCAAGGCCCGACGGCCGATTGGCTGATGATAGCGAATATAAGTCAGGAGCTCATAACGTTTTTCCACAAGACTGCTCAGTTCTGGTACAATCTTCTGTTGTAGCCCAATAATATACTCTAATGTTTTCACGTTTCACTGCCCCTGGTTTTTTTATATCCCGCTGGTTTATTTCTTATCCCGATGCCTATGATACAATAATTTTGCCTTGATTGTCAATGATTTCTCTGCAAGTTTTCAGTCTTTTTTCTCAAGCAAAATTTTAATTATGGCAGTGATTTTTACGATAATTAAAAGTTATTAAAACATTGTAATACATTATAGCACATTCTTTTATCTTCCGCAAAAAAACAAAAAATCCTGCTGTTTTTGAAAAAGAAAACGAGTCCGGCAGCTGCAAAAACTGCCGGACTCGTCTGTTTTTATTCCAAAGCCATCGTCGCCTGCACCATCAAAGCGCATTCCAGGCGTTTTTTCTGCAATTCGCAGCCGAGTTCATACGGCTGGCGGATATCGTCGTGAAACAAGTCCGCATTGGCATGACAACCGCCGCTGCAGAAGAACCGGGCCCAGCAGTCCTGACATTTTTCCTTGTTCAAGACATGCGATTCCCTGAAGTACTTTGGCATTTCCTTGTTTTGAACCCCCGTGAAGACCGTGCCTAAAAGATAGCGTTCCCGGCCCACAAACTGGTGACACGGGTACAAATCGCCATTAGCAGCTACCGCATAGTATTCATGCCCAGCCCCGCAGCCGCTAAGGCGCTTGGCTACGCAAGGACCGTTGCTGAGATCCATGTTGAAGTGGAAGAAAAAGAACCCTTTGCCTTCCTTACGGCGCTGCAGATAAGCTTCTGCCAACTTATCGTATTCGGCAAAAAGCTGCGGCAGGTCTTTTTCCGCAAAGCCGTATGGCGAATCCTTGGCTACAACCGGTTCCATCGACAGGATGTCAAATCCCTGATCCGCCATGTCGAGCACATCTGCCGTGAAGTCCGGATTGGCGGCCGTAAAGGTGCCGCGCAGATAATAATCCTGGCCCCGGCGCGCTTTTACAGTCTTCTGGAAATTCTTCAGCGCTGCATCATAGCTTCCCTGCCCGCCGATATTCGGGCGCATGTTGTCGTGGACGCTTTTGCGGCCGTCGAGGCTCAGCACGAGGCTGATATCGTTGTCGTTGAGATATTTGATGTTTTCGTCGTTGAGCAGGATGCCATTGGTCGTCAGCGTAAGCTTAAAGATCTTGCCCGTTTCCTTTTCGCGCTGGCGCACATAAGAGACGACGTGCTTGACTACAGGCATATTCATCAACGGTTCACCGCCAAAAAAGTCGATTTCGCAGTGCTTGCGCTGGCCGCTGTGACGGATGATATATTCTACGGCGGCCTCACCGACCTCGTTGGTCATCAGTCCCCGGTCATGGCCAAAATCACCGGTTCCGGCAAAACAGTACTTGCAGCGAAGATTGCAGTCATGGGCTACCATCAGGCACAGAGACTTTACGAGGCCCTCTTCCTTAAACGTCGGCGGCACATCAATGTCCGGCGCAAAGAGCTGCTGCATTTCCATCAGTTTATGGAGTTCCCCCACGGCTTCCGCCAGTTCAGCCTTATCGTATGCACCGGCAAATTTTTCGATGGTTGCCGCATCGTTCGTACCGTCAAAAACGTCCATCATATCGTAAATCATTTTATCGATGACATGCACGGCGCCGCTGTTGATATCCAGGAGGATATACATGCCATTTTGATAAAATTTATGTATTTTAGCTTTCATTTTATCTCCTTTATTGCGCTTTATCTTTTCTTGCTATGGTCTGCGGGCCAATCGGCCGCTTATCGTTCACATGAAAAGAGGGCTGTATGCACAGCCCTCTTTTGCCGCTAACTATTTTGCACAAACTTGATTTCCTACTGTGCAGGATGTTTTGCAAGCCGACTGGCACGATGCCTGGCATTCGCCGCAGCCGCCTGTATGAACCGTACTCTGTAAGGAAGGTTTGTTAACCGTCTTAATGTGCTTCATATTGCAGTCCTCCTCATTGCATAATAATGCTTACTCCATCTATTTTAGCCTTTTTTTACAAACTAAGCAAGTGCTCTTCTATTGGACCGGCATCAAAATAAGTCTTACCGGCAAATTGGAAGCCCCCGGCGGTGAAAACTTAAACCACGGTGCATTCAAGTTACTGTAAGTTCCCAGATCCGCTAAATCAATTTTTTTGGGATCATCACCAAAAAAAGTCCTGTTGCCCGGCGTAGAGATCATATCTTCCCGCCCATTCAACCCGGTGCGGGCCGTCACTACACCGGCATAAACGCCGCCGCATGGTTTCAAATAATAGCGCGTTTTTCCGCTGCCGCGCGTCGGAATGTGAATCGAATACAAGACGCCGTAGTTTCCATAATTTTTAACAATACTGCCATCCGTCGCATCTATGCCCATGCGATACAAATCGCTCTTATCATCCGCCAGCGAAAAGTATATGGCCCCGTCTTTTTCCGGATCATAGGCTTTTTCACTGGTGATAAAACGATCCATACCGGCAAATGTACCGCGCAAACGATGTGAATCCGCCGGCAAGACCTTCGCCTTGTCGACAAAGGTCAAAGGATCTTCCTCCGCCGGCAGCATCACAACCGAAACCTTTACCGGCGCATTAGCCGTAAAATCGAATACGCCGTAGACGAGCTTATCAGGCGCGACGACGGTCGTCCCCATGCGGGCATCAAGTAAGCGGCGGCGATTGCCTTCGAGATAGATTTTGTTAAGCTTTGGCGCAAAAAAATACTCCGTCTGCGTCGTCTTGCCGACATCAAGATAATCCTCACTCGGCCCCCCCATGCCACCGCGCGTAACGGCAACAATGGTATCCATCGTGGAAATATTCTCCAAAACAACGGCGATTTTCTTGTTTTCTTTTGTCCCATTCAGGTGGTAATACAGTATCCGCGCCTTGCCTTCGACGGTATCGGAATAGAGGATTCCATCCTGCTGGACGATCTCCGGACTGTCAGAAAACAGTAAAGTTCCACTGGTTTCCGCCGATTGCACCGGCCATTCCTTCATCGTATTGAGTCCCGGCGTCAGCTTCGACCCTGCAGCCATCGTCTTATCCGGCTGCGTGATGACGGTTGTTCTGGCTCCGTCATCCTTCTTAGCGGCCTGGGCGGCCGAAAATCCCGTCACCGTTAAACACAGCATCATAAGGCACAGGAAAATTTTCATTGCAAATTTCATTATTACTGCAGCGGCTGCCGCTTTGGCAGCCGCTTTCTATCCCCCTCTGTTATTTATTATGCTGCAAGATCCCCAAACGAGTGAATACTTCCGCTTTCAGCAAGCGCAGCTTGAATTCCGTCAAGCCAAACCGTGGCCGGGGAATGTTAACCCTTTGCAGCAGGTACGGCATGGTTGCAAAGGTGTTGAGACCCGCATCCCCGGTTACCGCTCCGAGATAATTTCCCGCAGCCAGATCCTTTAAAGCCGTTTCGTTGTAAATTCCATTCGGATAGGAAAAGAAAAACACCGTGTGTATGCCATTCCACTCCAGCAGCAGCTTGGACTGATTCAACTCATCACGAACCTGTTCCTCGGTCAGGCTTGACAACGGTTCATGATTTGCCGTATGGCTGCCGATTTCAATCTGCCGATTCTGCATATCGCGCAGCTGATTCCACGTCAAATAACCATCCAGACCGATATAATTTGTAGCCATGAATACCGTGGCTTTCATGTTAAACCGCTCCAACAGCGGCAGCAAGTTCGTATAATTATCTGCATAGCCATCGTCAAACGTCAGGATGATCGGCTTGTCCGGCAATTCGATTTTCCCCTTCTGGGCTTTCATAAAATCCAGCAGGGATATCGTCTCATAGCCCTGTTCCTTCAAATAGGCCATCTGCTCGCTGAACTCTTTTGTTGGCACAGCATATACCTCTTTGTCCTGGTCATTGACCATATGGTATTCCAAGATCGGAATGCCCTGCGGCGGTGCAGCCGCGGTATAGGCAGAAAAAAGCCCCCCGGTGAAGATACACGCACCGAGAAGAATCTTAAACAATTTCCCCAAGTTCAAGTTTATTCACCCTCTGTTAACTCAAATGCGATTTTTTCCAACTTTCGCAAGCGATGATTGATCCCCGATTTGCCGATTCCCAGCAGCTCCGCCAATTCCTGCAAGGTTGCATCCGGGTTGGCAATCCGTAACTTCGCAGCCGTCTGCAGTGAATCCGGCAGCGAAGCCAAGCCGATTTTTTCCGCAATTAAATGAATGCTCTCTGCCTGGCGCACAGCCGCATTGACCGTTTTTTGCAAATTCGCCGTTTCGCAATTGACCAGACGATTCACTTGATTGCGCACCTCCTTGAGATTACGGGCAACCTCAAAGGCGGTCAAAGCTTCCTCGGCTCCGACCAGTCCCAAAAAATCCATGATGGCATCGCTTTCTTTTATGTAGACGATATAATCGTTTTTGCGGTCCGTAAGCCCTGCCGACAGCTGGAACTTGTGACAAAGCGACAGGAGCAGCTGGGCGAAAGTATCGCTGCCCGTGACGAGCTCAAAATGGTAATTTCCCTCCGGCCGGTTTACCGACCCGCCGCCAAGGAAAGCCCCGCGCAAATAGGCCCTTCGACAGCACTGCTTGCGCAAAATAGCGCTGTCGCTGCCGACATTCAGGTTTGATCCGTGCATCAGGCCGAGCTTTTCCAAAAGCTCATTGACCTGCAGCGATGGCACGACGCGCACGCAGTAACTGTTGTTCTTTTTCAGGCGCCGCGAGCGGCTAACCCGCACTTCTGTCCGCACCTCGCCGCATTCCTTCAACAGCGTCAAAGCTTTGCGGGCCACCGCTGCATTTTCTGTCGTAAAATTAAGCCCCAGACTTCGCTGCCCCCCGAGCGTCATAACCGCACTCATGCGCAAAAGAGCCGCCAGTTCAGCGGTCTTGCAGCAGCTATCCTCATACATCAACCGAGCCAATTCATTTTTTACTTCGGTTGCAAATGATGACATTTTTTCTCATCCTCTATTTCAAATTATTGCCTTTTATATAATAATCCTTCATGCCGGCATTTTCCTTAAGGGCATAGACCATTTTCATGACATTGCGCGATAATTTGACCGGATCATGATGAATCACCTTGGTCTCACTGATGATATCCGCCTTGACGAACCCGACGCCCAAAGCATCGAGTTCCGCTTCGTCGACCTCGACCGGAAAAGCCCCTTTTGCCGCATAAAACTCCTGCATTTCCGGGGAAATCTTGACAGAATTCACCAGGACGTAATCAATAGCGCCCGGCCCGGCATGGTCGATAATGGCTTTCGCATGCATCGAGGCCGTATAGCCATCGGTTTCACCTGGTTGCGTCATGACATTGCAGATGTAGATCTTTACCGCCTTGCTTTCGCGCAAAGCTTCCGCCATGCCATCGATCAGCAGATTCGGCATAATGCTCGTGTACAGGCTGCCCGGGCCTAAAATAATGGCATCCGCATTCCGGATGGCTTCCAGCGAAGACTGCACCGGCTGCACATGTTGCGGAAAGAGATGAACACGATCGATGCGCTTATGGACAAGTGGGATCTGTGATTCCCCTTTGACAACCGTACCGTCCGTCATGGTAGCATCAAGGCGAACTTCTGCCGTACTGGCCGGCAGGACTTGACCTTTTACCGCCAAAACCTTGCTCGACTCTTTCAGCGCCTTTTCGACATCGCCGGTAACTTCCGTCATCGCCGCAATGAAGAGATTGCCAAAGCTGTGGCCAGCGAGTTCGCTGGTTCCGCCAAAGCGGTGCTGAAACAGCTTTTCCATCAGAGGTTCCGTATCCGCTAAGGCAACCAGGCAATTGCGCAAATCTCCCGGCGGGATAATCCCGAGCTCGGCCCTGAGGCGCCCCGAAGACCCCCCGTCATCCGCAACCGTGACAACGGCTGTAACATTGCTGGTCGCTTCTTTGATGCCGCGCAAAAGAACCGACAGGCCTGTGCCGCCGCCGATGACGGTTACGGCCGGGCCGCGGTTGAGCTTGCGCTTTTCATAAATCAGATCGACTAATTTATCAGAACTGTCCGGCAGCAGCACAGTGATGACCGAACGAATGATCAGCCGCGTCGCCAGCAGCATAATCAGGCTGCCCAGCACGACCACCGCAGTGCCGACAATCGTCGTCACCATATAGTTATACGTTCCGGTCCATAAATACACCGTGCGGAAAATGGTCTCTTCGATATTATCAAGGTATTTGTAGTTGAAAATCACCGCCAGTCCCAGACTGACCATCATTACCCCGATGGCAAACAAAAAAAGCCAACGCTTAAATCGCATGCCGGGATAAAGCCATTTCAATAAATGCATATTCTTCCCTCGCTCCTGTCAATCTTCCTGTGCAAGATGCTCATACACTTCATTTTTCATCAGGTCACGGTGCTCTGTCTTGGCCAAATAGCCGCGCGCCTTCAAAAAATCATAGATATGCTTGGCAATGTAAACCGAACGGTGCATGCCGCCGGTACAGCCGACTGCAATGACCAGCTGACTTTTGCCCTCCTTGACATACTGCGGGATCAGAAACTCGATCATATCGTCCAATTTCGCTTCAAATTCCTGGGTAACCGGCCATTCGTGTATATATGCCGCCACTTCTGGAACAGTACCGCTCTCATGCCGCATGGAATCAACGTAAAAGGGATTCGGCAAAAAGCGCACATCGAAAACCATATCCGCATCCAGTGGCATGCCGAACTTAAAGCCAAAGGATACAACATTGATGTTCATCATTTCGCTCGACTGGTTGCCAAACAGGCTTACAATTTTTTCCTTCAGTTCGACTTTTTTGAGATCGGAGGTATCAATGATATATGTCGCCTTATTGCGAACGAGCGCCAAGCGTTCGCGCTCCTTGGCAATGCCTTCACTGATGCGGGAACTGGGTGCCATCGGATGGCGGCGCCGCGTTTCCTTATAGCGGCGAATGATCGTCGCGTCGGAGGCATCCATAAACAGCATTTCATAAGGCTGATTATCCCGATCCATCTGCTCCAAAACCTGCACAAAGGTATCAAAGAACTCCCGGCTGCGCGTATCGACAACGAGCACGACTTTTTTTACATGACCGGCAGAATGCAGGCAAAGCTCGGAAAATTTAGGAATAAACACCGGGGGCAGATTGTCCACACAAAAATATCCTAAATCCTCCATATAGCGACAAGCCTGTGACTTGCCGCCGCCGGATGTTCCGGTAACGATAACTAAATGAAAATCATCCATTTTCCCACCTCCATAATCGGGCACTAAAGTTGTTGACTAATATTATAGGGCAATCCCTCAAAAACTGCAAATCAGCACCGGCCTCAGGCCTGCACCACATATCTTTCGATAGCCTTGCCAACCCCGTCAGCATCGCAGCTGTCCGTGATAAAATCAGCCAGCGCCTTGGCCTGCGGCAGGCCGTTATCCGTAACCACGCTGAAGCCGGCGTATTCGAGCATGGCCAAATCGTTGTCCGCATCGCCACAGACCATGATTTCATCGCGCTCGATGCCCAAATATTTTCGCAGAGCTTCAATGCCCACCGCTTTCGTAACGCCTGGCGGTGTCAGGTCGACGCTGTAGCCCGTATTTTGCTGGGCCTCCAACGAACCGGAAAATTTCCGGCTCAGATAATCCGCAATCGCCTCTACTTCACCGTGCAAATCGCGGACGACAATCTGCACAACGTCATGCACATACGGCAAAAAATCCCGGCCAACTTCCCTGACGGTAAAATCCTTAACCGTCTTGTACGAGTTAAACATTTCCGGACGAAAACTTTCCGCATATATCTGGTCGCCGATATACCATTGGGCATACCAGCCATGCGCCTGACATTCCGCCAGTACCGCCTTGGCGACATCCTCCTGATAGAGTTTTACAAAGACATCTTCCGCTGCCCCGACAGCGCGAACCATAGCGCCGTTACAACATACCAAAGGGGCATTGGCGCCGATAATCCTGCCAAAATAAGCTGCTGCCGAATACATGCGCCCGGTTGCTAAAGTGATGTATACCCCCTGCGCCTTAGCTGCGGCAATCGCAGCCAGATTGCGCTCTGAAACGATTTTTTGCGAATTCAACAATGTTCCATCCAAATCCATCGCCACTAATTTTATTGCCACAAAGCTTTCCCCTACCCTTTCAGCACATACTCGCGAATGGCCTTCGCCACACCGCTGTGAGCGCAGTCATCCGTCACATAATCGCAGACCGCTTTTACCTGCTCATTCGCATTGCCCATGGCCACGCTGTGTCCGGCCGCCTTGAGCATCGGCAGGTCATTATTCGAATCGCCGATTGCCATAACTTCCGCTTTCGTCAAAAACATTTTTTGCAAAAGCATGTCCAATGCCGTCGCCTTGTTCACCCCGGGATTGATGATTTCCACATACGTCGCGCTTGATTTAACCGCAACTAAACGATTCGCAAAAGAATGCTGCAGTGCCTCGACCACACGATCCGATTCTTCATTGCCGCGCGTGATGACGAGCATTTTGGGGACATTTTCCGCTAAGCTGTGCAGCCCTGCTGCCCCGACGACTTCACCTTTGACTCCGCCCAAGGCCTCGTAGCCTTGAGCCTCGGCCGAATACTCCTTGAAATAGAGCTGGTCATCTTTATAGGTCTGAATGTACCAGTCCCGGCCGATGCAAAAGTCCAAAACATCCTGTACGGTCTGTGGCTTCAGGTAGGATTCATACAAAACTTCCCCGCCTACCGATTTTATCAAAGCACCGTTATAGGTTATAATCGGCACATCTACGCCCAGCTGTTTGGCATAAGGCAGTGCCGACGCATACATGCGGCCAGTTGCAACGGTAACCGTTATCCCCTGCTGCATCGCCGCCTGCACGGCCTGCTTATTTTCTTCGGAAATCCCATGGTTTTTATTCAATAATGTTCCATCAAGATCCGTAACAAACAATTTTATTGCCATTTCTATCTTCCTCCGCTTACATCCACCTGCGTTATTTTATGGTTAGCTCTTCTATTTTCTCATGTTTTCAAAAAAAAGCAATATATTTTCGCCTCGCCGCGACGGCCTGCGAACCGCGACGCAACTTTAATCCGCGCAAAAAAAATAGTCCCCGGCAAAAATTTTCATTTTGCCGGGGGCCGGATATTTTATCGCTTATTTCAAAGCATCAGCGAGCAATGCATTGGTACTGCGAGCTGCCGCAACGCTTTCGTCGAATTTTGCTTTTTCTTCTTTATTGAGATCAATCTCAACAATTTTTTCCATGCCTTTAGCACCGAGGATGATTGGCACACCGATGCAGAGGTCTTTTTCGCCGTATTCGCCATCAAGGTAAACGCAGCAAGGAATCATTTTCTTGGAATCGGTAACGATTGCTTCAGCTAAAGCCGCTGCAGCCGCGCCCGGAGCATACCAAGCAGAAGTCCCCAGCAATCCAGTGAGGGTAGCACCGCCGACTTTCGTCTTAGCAACTGCATCATCAATCGCAGCCTGATCCAAGAACTGGGCTACAGGAATGCCTCTGTAGGTTGCATAGCTGGCAAGTGGAACCATCGTCTTATCACTGTGGCCGCCGATAACCATGCCGTCAATGTCGGTAGGGGTTGCCGGAATGCCTGCTGCTTTAAGAGCTTCGGAGAGATAATATCTGAATCTGCTGCTGTCAAGCATACCGCCCTGGCCGATAATGCGTTCACGCGGCAATTTCGTATCTTTCAATGTCAGGAATGTCATAGCATCCATCGGATTTGAAATGATGATGAAAACTGCATCTGGAGAATATTTCAAAGCCTGATCCACAACGCTTTTTACGATCTTAGCATTGGTGCCGATCAAATCTTCACGGGACATGCCAGGTTTACGCGGAATACCGGATGTTACGATGACAACTTTAGAACCGGCGGTTGCTGCGTAATCATTGGTAACACCAGTGATTGTCGTATCAATGTTCAGCATATGTGCAGTCTGCATCATATCCATCGCTTTACCTTCGGACACGCCTTCTTTAATATCCAGTAACACCAATTCGCTGGCAAAATTTTTCATGGCAACGACATTAGCAACCGTAGCTCCTACATTACCTGCTCCAACAACTGTAACTTTCATAATAAAATAAACCCTCCTTTAAATTAAGGCACATCGCATGACCTTAACAGCAGGAGATGCGCCACCTTTAACCACAAGCCATAAAATGGGATGAAGTTCCTTTACGTGTAAATTATAGCAAAGACATATCAAAAAATCAATGAATATTGTGTACATTTTTATTTTAACATTAATTTTATTTATACTTTTTATACCAGCTATTAAGTTACTGAAATATTTACGCAACTCAGCAAAAGGTTTTTCTGCAGCAAATATCCGAACTACCGGTCTTCGTTTCTTTGCCCCTGCAAGCACAATGCAGAAATTAAAATATTGTTTTTAGAAAATTTCCAAAAAACAGGAAACGCTTCGTGAAAAATCGAAGCTATATAACAAGCCCCCCTGCCGAATCCCATAAAACGAAGTATCGCAAGACAGAGAAAAGAGGTAGTTCCATGAAAAAATTAAAATTAGCGCTTATCGGCTGCGGCCATCTCAATGAAATCGTCGCCAAGGCAGTAACAGACAATTATCTGCCAGAATATGAACTCGTCGGCGTGCTGGGAAGAGATCCTGACCGAGCCGCAACCTTTGCCAAGCAGCATAACTGCAAGGCTTGCCACACAATTGAAGAACTCCTGGCCCTCCAGCCGGACTTCACTGCGGAAGCAGCTTCCGTGGAGGCCGTACATACCTACAGAGAACCCCTATTAAAAAGCGGCTCAAATTTCGTCATACTGTCCATCGGGGCCTTTGCCAATTCTGGTTTTTATGAGCGCATAAAAAGTGTTGCCAAACAAAGCAAGCGCCGTGTCTACATTGCCAGCGGCGCTGTCGGCGGCTTTGATGTTTTGCGCACGGCCTCGCTCATGAGCCCGATCAAAGCATCCATACACTCGCAAAAAGCGCCGGCCTCGCTCAAAAGCACTCCGCTGTTCACAAATGAATTGATGCGCAGCACCACACCGCAGTCTGTATTCAGCGGCACGACGCAGGAAGCAATCGCTCTGCTGCCGACCAAAGTCAATGTGGCAATTGCCACTGCCCTCGCCAGTGCCGGCCCGGAAAACACCATGATGCAGATCGATGCAGTTCCCGATTTCCCCGGTGATGCCTACAAAATTGAAATACAAGGCAAAGAGGTGCACACCGAACTCAACATCTATTCCCGCACCAGTGCAATTGCCGCCTGGAGTGTGGTCCGTGTTTTACAAAACGCCGTAGCACCAATCGTATTTTAGGAGGAATTTTATGTTCAATAAATTAGTCGCGATAGAACCGATCAGCCTGCTTCCAGCAGCAGAACAAAAACTTCATGCCTATGCCCGGGAAATCGTCTTATTTGATGACGTGCCGAAAGACGATGCCGAGATAATCCGCCGCTGCGGCAATGCCGATGCCGTGCTGCTCAGCTACACCAGCCACATCGGCAAAAACGTACTCAATGCCTGTCCTAATATCCGCTATATCGGCATGTGCTGCAGTCTTTACTCCGAAGCAAGTGCCAATGTGGACATCCGTACCGCCCGCGAAAAAGGCATCACCGTACACGGCATCCGTGATTATGGTGACCAGGGCGTTGTCGAATACATCATCAGTGAACTCATCCGCTATCTCCACGGCTTCGGCCCAAAGCAATGGCAGAACCTTCCCGTAGAACTCAGCGATCTGAAAGTCGGCATCCTCGGCTTTGGCACTTCCGGGCAGCAGATCGCAACCGCTCTGCAGGGACTTGGTGCCGATCTGTACTATTTCAGCCGCACCCGCAAGCCGGCTCTGGAGGCAAAAAATTTCAAATACCTGCCACTCCAGGAGCTTTTGCCTATGGTCGATGTCGTCTGCACCTGCTTAAATAAAAATGTCATCTTACTGCATGCTAAGGAATTTTCCCAGCTCGGCAATCACAAAATCCTATTCAATACATCCATCGGCCCATCCCATGATGCGCTTGCCCTTACCAACTGGCTTGAACACGGCGGCAACGAATTTTTCTGCGACACAGCCGCTGCTCTTGGCGACCCTACAGGCAAACTTCTGTCCAATCCCCATGTGAATTGCCTGGATCGCTCGGCCGGCCGGACAAAGCAAGCTTTTGAACGGCTCAGTGAAAAAGTGCTGGGAAACATCGAAATTTTTCTTTCAGAAAATCCTTCTTGATTCGCTGGTTCGCCCGGCAACCAGACTATGGTATCAGCTATATTATATTGCAAAAAGAGTCTGCCGCAAAAACTGCGGCAGACTCTTGTATCTGCATTTCACTCTTCCGGCGAACCATTGAGCCGCTTGAGCAGCCATCCCATGTTCTCCCCCAAATTTTTCATATTCGCCATGCCTTCTGCGTCCGCAGCAACCTCGCCGGGAAGATTGCCATACACCATATTCCAATAGTTCGAGCCCACCAAAAACATTTCCTTGCTGTGCAAAAAATGGGTCAAAGTATCAAAAGCACTGATTCCGCCGCCCCTTCGGGCGGCTACAACAGCCGCCCCAGCCTTATGTTTCAGCAGTCCTTTGTTTGCAGCTAAGACCATGCTGGCCCGGTCGAGCAGCGCTTTCATCTGTGACGTTACGTCCGCTGAATACACAGGAGAGCCCAGAATAATTCCATCCGCTTCAATCATTTTTGCCAAAAAACTGTTAAAAACATCTGCCGGTAATACGCACTGCTTGTTTTTTAGCTGCATACACGCTCGACAATCACTGCAGCCTTTCAGATTTTGCCCCGCCAAGGAAAGTATTTCCGTCGCTATCCCCTGCTGCTTCAATTCCTCACAGATCGTTTCAAGCAATATTCTTGTGTTTCCCCTTTGCTTGGGACTGCCATTTATACAAATCACTTTCATTGCTGATCCGCTCCCCTTAGATTACCCATACGTTCAATTTTTATCTTCACCGCGAATTCAGACGGCTGCCACATAAAAATAGAGCTGCCGCAGCAGCTCTATCCAAAAGTTAAAGCTTATTCTCAGTCACCGGTTTCTTCAAATTCATCTTTGCCTACGCCGCATACCGGACAAACAAAATCCTCCGGCAAATCAGCAAAGGTTACACCGGCATCAAGTCCGTAATCCGGGTCTCCCGCTTCTTCATCATAAATCCAGCCGCAAACATTGCATACCCATTTTTTCATCAGAAAGCCCCCTCTTCGCTTAACATATTTTTATTACTACCCCTATGTTACCATATTTTTGAGTCAAGGCAATCTTTATCGAAAAAATTTTTCGATTTTTTGCCGCGGCCTTTAACAGCTCTTGCAGTGCTGGCAAATATTCTGATAAAAGCTGTAGGGAACAGCTATATTATCCTCTACGCCACTGCCGAGTTCCACGCCAGGACGGTTTGCACCATGGAAATCTGTACCGCCGGTCGGCAACAGATCATATTTTTTCAGCATGGCCATGGCAAAAGCTTGGTCATCTTCCGTATAGTTCGGATAATACTGTTCCATTCCATTAAGCCCCAGCGAATGGAGATCCCCCAAAGCAGCTTCTTGTTGCTCTCTGGTAAGCCCTCGCAGACCAAGGCGCTTATGAAAATGTGCCAAAGATGTCACGCCGCCAGCTGCACGAATGGCCGGCAAAGCTTCTGCGGCCGTCACATTATTGGAAAGGCCCAGATCTTCGACCGTGGGATTGATATACTGATCCCAAAGCGGCTGCACATGATCGGATAAATTCAGGGAAACAAGATAGCGCATGATGGCGTAGCGATCGATTTTGCCGATCACCGTATAGGGTTCAACGAGTTCCTGCGAAATTTTCACGTTTTTTTCCCGAATGCCGTCAATCAGTTGATCCATCTTGCTTTCCTTGATGCCGCGAATTTTTCTGTATAATTTTTGAAACTCCGGATGGTTTGCGTCAAACCCCAGGGCAACAATATGCAGCCGGCGCTTCTGATAATCGACCGTCATCTCCATGCCCGGAATAAATTCTACACCGGCTTTAGCAGCCGCCACAGCGGCTTCTCCATTACCGGCAATCGATTCATGATCGCTTAAGGTCAGTGCTGCCAAACCCTTTTTTTTAGCCAAAGCAATCACTTCCGCTGGCGAATAACTCCCATCGGAAATATTGGAATGCACATGTAAATCAATACGTTTCATAATAACCCCTTCATCTTCTTCACTATTGCATTTTCCCCCTGGCTGCTAAAAAATTATATACAGCCTGCGCGGCAGGAACGGTCATGCCGGGTAAAGCCGCCATCTCTTCCGCTGACGCTGCCTTAATCTTCGCCAAAGTGCCAAAGTGATCCCACAACAGTTTACGGCGTTTGGGCCCGATGCCGTTGACATGATCAAGAACGGACACGAGATTCCGCTTGCCGCGCAACTGGCGGTGATAGGTGATGGCAAAGCGATGCGCTTCATCACGGATGCGCTGTACCAAATAAAGTGCCGGCGAATGCCGCGGCAAAATCACCGGATCGGCCGCCCCTTCGGTGAAAATGTATTCAAACTGCTTGGCCAGGCCAACGACCGGCACCGTCAGATGCCCCGCACCACGGATCATGGCCAGAGCGGAACTCAGCTGACCCTTGCCGCCATCAATGATGATGAGATCCGGCATGTCCTCAACGTCAGACTTGCCATAGCGGCGGGTGGTCACTTCCCGCATGGACAGAAAATCATCGGGCTTGCCCTCCGTGCTTCTGATTTTGAAGCGCCGATACGCCGATTTTTTCGGCAGCCCGCCTTCAAAGACAACCATGGAAGCCACCGTCTCCGATCCCTGAATATGCGATATATCAAAGCATTCCATGCGGTTCGGCACCTTAGTCAAATGCAGGTAACGACCCAGATCTTCAACCGCCCCAATCGTCTGGGCAGTGGCCTGCGTTATTTTGCTGGCCTCATCGGCCAAATATTTTGCGGCATTTCCAGCAGCCATCTGCACAACCTCTTTTTTCGTGCCGCGCTGCGGCGTTTCCAAGATGACCCTGGCCCCTTTTTGCTCACTGAGCCACTGCGCTAAAATCGCCTGCTCCGCAATTTCCTCCGGCAGTAATATTTCACGGGGAATAAATGCTGCCCGGGCATAATATTGCTTCAAAAATGCGGTCAAAATTGCTGTATCTGTTTCGCCCTCGCTGCCATTCATCAGAAAATGTTCCCTGCCGATCATCTTGCCGCCGCGAATAAAAAACACCTGCAGGCAGACACCGATTTCGGAACGTGCCATGCCAACGGCATCCTGGTCGCCGGCACCCGTCACGATATTTTGCTTCTCCGTGATCTTGCGCACCGCAAGCAGTTGATCGCGCAGCCGGGCTGCCAGCTCGAAATTAAATTTTTCAGCAGCCTCCATCATGCGCTCCGCCAAATTTTTTTCCACGGCTTCACTGCGCCCCTCCAAAAACAGGCATACGGAGTGAAGCATTGCTGCGTACTCCGCCGGATCGACCTTGCCGCTGCAAGGGGCCAGGCAGCGCTTTATATGGTATTCGAGGCAGGGCCTCGCCGCCATCTGCCTGCAGCTGCGCAGCGGAAACAATTTCCGCAAAAGCTTCAAACTCTCGTGCACTGCACCAGCATTGGTATAAGGCCCGAAATATCTGGCACCGTCTTTTACCACCCGGCGGGTGATCAGTACCCGCGGATAGACTTCTGCCAAAGTCACCTTTATGTATGGATAGGTCTTGTCATCCTTCAAGCTGATATTGTAACGCGGCCGATGCTTCTTTATGAGATTGCATTCCAGAATCAGCGCCTCGATTTCCGATCCTGTGATGATTGTTTCAAAGTCAGCAATTTTTGCCACCATGGCCTTTACCTTAGCCGAATGGTTTTTATTGCTCTGGAAATATTGGCGTACCCGGTTCTTCAAAACCACGGCTTTGCCCACATAAATAATCTTAGCTGCGGCGTCTTTCATGATATAAACGCCGGGGCTGTTCGGCAAAAGCTGCAATTTTTCCTGTACTAAATCCGTCATATTCCACCAACTTTCTTCCTTTATTATACACGATTGTGAAAAAAAAAACACAGATAAGCCGCAGCTTTCTTTTATTTTTTCGCCTCTTTTCCCCGGTTTAAAGAAGTTCGTCATCATAATTTTTATAAATCATTACCAAAACGAATCGTATATATACCCATTGTTTATTATTGCTTTTAGGTATGATCCTGTGTTAAAATTGTAATTGTTCTAAGTTGACCTTAAAAACAAAAAATTCATTGTTTTTTTGTATATTTCCCATTGACTGCAAATGAATTAAATGTTTTAATAGTCAAATGCAAGGCAAGTGTATTATTTCACATAGGCGTCCCAAAAACGCCGCTCGTAAATCATCTATACTATAGTTTTTAGGAGGTTTATATCATGTTTAGAAGAGTACTTATTGCCAACCGCGGTGAAATTGCCGTACGCGTCATTCGCGCCTGCCAGGAACTTGGCATTGAAACTGTAGCCGTCTATTCTGATGTCGATGAGCATGCACTGCATGTCCAGCTGGCAGATTTGTCTTATAATATCGGCCCGGCCGATGCCGCCTTGAGCTACCTCAATATTGATGCAATCATCGAGGCCGCCCGAGCGATGAAGGCAGAGGCAATCCATCCAGGATACGGCTTTTTGTCGGAAAATGCCGAATTCGCGGAAAAAGTAACCGCCGCCGGTTTTACCTTTATCGGTCCGCTGGCAGAAACGATTCTGCAGGTCGGCGATAAGGACGTAGCCCGCGCTGCCATGCTGGCGGCCGGAATCCCGATGGCCAAGGGCAGCGATCCCCTGCAAAATGAAGCGGCCGCCATAACCGCCGCGCAGGAAGTCGGCTATCCCGTCATCTTAAAACCAGTAGCCGGTGGCGGCGGCAAGGGCATGTTTGTCGCCCATAATGAAACCGACCTCAGAAACATCCTGCAAATCGTCGATCTGCAAAAAGTCGTCTATTATTTCGAGCACTATATCGAGCGTTCCCGCCACATCGAAGTGCAGATCATTGCGGATAACTACGGAACCGTACTTCATCTCGGCGAACGCGAATGCTCCCTGCAGCGCCGCAATCAAAAGCTGCTTGAAGAATCGCCTTCCGTAGCCCTCACACCAGATATGCGCGACTACGTCGGCGCGCTGGCCATCAAAGCGGCCAAGAGCATTCACTATACGAACATCGGCACCGTGGAATTTCTCTTTGACCTCAGCAACAACGAGTTCTACTTTATGGAAATCAACCCTCGCATTCAGGTGGAACACGCCATCACGGAAGCCGTCACGGGCATCGATCTCGTGCGCCTGCAAATCCGCATTGCCGCCGGCGAACCTCTGGAAATGCGTCAACATGATGTCCAGATCACGGGCCACGCCATCGAATGCCGCATTAACGCGGAAGACCCGGACAATAATTTTCTGCCATCACCGGGCAAAGTGGAATTTTTCCACGAACCCGGCGGGCCGCGCATCCGCGTCGACAGTGGCATCACAGCCGGCCTCTCGATTGAACCGTACTACGATTCCATGATCGCCAAAGTCGTCGTTCACGGGCGCACGCGCGGCGATGCCATCAAGATCATGCAACGCGCCCTGAATGAATTCAAAATTGAAGGCATCAAAACGACAATTTCTCTGCACAAACGAATTTTAGAGGATACGTATTTCTGCACGGGCAATATTGATACGCAGTTCATCAAAAAGCGCCTGCCAGCTTATGAGCAAACCCCGCCCAAGCGCAAGCTCAAGGACAAAATGAATCTGGCGGCTTCAATCAACAGCAGCATGTACTACGCCTAAACAGACGATTTATATAAAACAAAAAAACAAGGGACGATTGCAGCGATTGCAATCGTCCCTTGTTTTTTGTTTTTCAAACTGGCATTTTTCGCTGCAATAAATTCCCAGCCGCTGTCACCGCCGCTTCGGCATGGAAGCTATCCAGCTGCCAATCATACAATTGTTCAGCCGCTTTTACAAATGGAGCAAAGGAACAATTCCCCGTGCGTTCACCAATCCCCCCCAAGGTCACATCGACATATAAAGCTCCGGCTTGGGCCGCGGCAATAGAATTTGCTACTGCCATGCCCAAGTCATTATGTCCATGAAATTCAATTTCCATACCAGTATGCTCTCTTAATTGTTTAATCTTATTATAGGTAGCAAATGGCGTCAGTATCCCCAAGGTATCGGCAAATCGTATATAAGACACTCGCATTTTTTTCAGCTGCTTTGCCAAGCCAATCATGAACTCCATTTCCGCCGCTGAAGCATCTTCAAACCCCACCGTCACTTCATAGCCTTTACTGCGTGCCAAATCAACACAGATCAGCATTTCTTTTTCAATCCAGGCTTTATCCTGTTTAAGTTTATCATAGATTTGGCGCAGCGAAACCGGTACGCTGATATGCATGATATCGGGTTTACAATCAAAGGAAGCGAACAAATCCTGGCAATTCAGACGATTCCACGCCGAAATTTTAGCCTGTCGGCAAACACTTTTCATTTCAAGCAAAGCATTTTTCTCGGCCTTTCCCATCGCCGGAATTCCACCTTCAATCTGATGTACACCGGACTGATCAAGGATTTTTGCCAACATCGTCTTTTCTCTGCCATTTAACGCAAATCCTGGGCTCTGTTCGCCATCACGCAGTGTGGTATCAATAATATAGCGCAATTCCATCATACTTTCACCGCCTTTGCCAAAGCAAAAAATTCTTCATCGGTTAAACTCATTTGTTTTTCCAAACTTTTTTGCTGTACTTTCTCTAACAAAACCGGCAGCTGTATCTGGGGGAAATCGATGCCAAGTTCCTTTAGTTTTGCGGCAACAGCTTGTCGGCCTGAATGCTTCCCCATGACAAAATTCCGTTCTAAACCAACAAATTCTGGAGGATACGGTTCATAAAGCCGCGGATCTTTTAAAATCCCATCCACATGAATGCCCGCTTCTACCGCAAAAATATTTTTTCCAATTACCGGCTTTTGCAGCGAAATTTTTATTGCAGTGATACTTTCAAATACCATGCGAATTTGCTGCAATTGTGCCAAGCTATTTAGTTCCGGCATTAGCCCATTCAAATGCAGTGCCAAGAGCACCTCTTCTGTACTGGCATGGTTGCCGATCCCCGCAAAAGCGGTTCCAGCACGTTCCCCGCCCATAAGACAAAACTCAACGGCCAGCGCGGTTGCACAACCAAAATCATCTTCCGGCATCAACTCCAGTCGCGGCTGTTGGGACAGCAGCTCGGCAAAGCAGCTTTTTGCAGAAATCCCCATTAAATCCCCGCAGCCACAAAGCCGGCGAAAAACAAGTTCCGGGCCGATTCCCGGCATCGACCGTTTCCCCGACAAATTCAATTCAACAAAAGATTTTCCCTCGATTTTTATCGACCGATCCAAAAGAAGATAGCCATCAAACCCCGGATGTTTTTTGATCTGCCGCAAGTCATCGATGCGCAGGAAATATTCTCGTCCTGGAGGGAACGGCGCAAACCGTTGAAGTTTTTCATAAACCACCGTCGACATTTCAATTGCCCGCAAAGGCAATTTTGCTAAGAGCAGCAGTAATTTTCTCAAGTTTCCCGGGTCAGCATCATATTCATCCAAGCAAGCCAGCGTACAATCCGTCAGCAAATGTTTCACAATGAACCCCTCCTCTTTAAGAATCAAGCTCCTTTTGCAGCTTTTTTTACAGCATCTTCAATTCTGTCATACGTGGCAATCACCCGGATGCCCATAGCATCAAGCCTCTGCTTCGGTGAATCTCCTACACGCAGTGCCAGCACACCACGGCAATCTTCAATGGTATGAAGCAGCCGCTCTATCTGATCGGCACCTTTATCACAGGCCTGACTGCCATTACAATACCGCTCTACGCTTCGCCTTTCTAAAAATCTGGTATCCACCCCGTCGCTTTCATAAATATAAAATTCTGTCGCATGACCAAAATGCTGATCGACCAGCATGCCACTCTTGGTTGCAACGGCAAAACGCTGCTTGGCTTCTTTATGGCTTTCTTCTTTCAATAAATCACTACCTCTGTATTCTATAGATACATCATGGTCCAGCGTGCCGATAGCATCCGCCCGGCACTGGCGGCAGTGTTTCATCTGCAGCATATGCGCGCCGCATTTTTCCCGCAGTTCAGCAATTTCCTTATGGCTCACTAAAGGCATTGTCTCAAAAGCGCTGCCTTTAACCGGAATCATTTGCATGATATTGGTAATATAACAGCCAAGCTCTTTAACTTTTTTGACTACCGTTTCTACATGCGTATCATTGATTCCCTTAAGCACGACAATGTTGACTTTACAGGTTATGCCCCGCGCTGTCAGATACTGCAGCCCCGCAAGCTGATTCGCCAGCAGTATTGCCGCCGCACTTTCGCCGCTATATCGCATTCCCATATAATCGACATGATGATAAATGGCCGCTCCAATTTTCGGATCCACTGCATTGATCGTAACGGTCACATGTGTGACGCCCAAATCAATGATTTCCTGTGCGTGAAGCGGCAGCAGCAACCCGTTGGTTGATAAGCAAAAGGTAACCTCTGGATCTTGCTGGCGAATCAATTGCAGTGTTTCCTGGGTCAAGGCAAAATTCGCCAAAGCATCTCCCGGCCCGGCAATGCCGACAACCTTGAGATTTGGCATTTTCGCCTTGACCCGGAGATATTTTCCCAGAGCCTGCGACGGATTTAAAACCTCCGTTGTCACCCCTGGACGGCTTTCATTCGGGCAGTCATATTTTCGCAGACAATAGTTGCATTGAATATTGCACTTCGGCGCAATGGGGAGATGCATGCGCGCATAGGTTCCACTACCACAGGTAAAACAAGGATGCTCCGCTGTCTTTTTTTCCATCTCCGTTTTAGTTAAAACCGGTTTTAACTCCGCATTTGTCATGTTCGCCCCAACCTCGCTTTGATAATATTTTTGATAAATTGTCTGCCGGAAAGTTCCATCTCGCCGCAGCAAAAGGCTGTTCGCAATTTGATCCAACAGCGCTAAGGATCCTTCGTAGCCAAGCATTCTGACTCGTTGACCGCCTATTTGATCATGGATGGGAAACGTGCAACGTACCAACGGCAGCTGGCGGCGTTCCGCAATCCGCCTGCCATCCGAACTGCCGATCATGATGTTGGCATCAGTCGCCGCCATTTTTAGCTCCAAGGTCTCAAAATCAGCATCATCTTCAACCGGAGCTGTTTTTGTAAACTGTACTGCAGCTGCTTTCGTTATCTTAGGTGTCAGCACTTCGGATAATCCCTTACAGACAGAACCCGTAATCACGGCAGTTGGCACCACACCGCTTTCACAACAGAGATTCACAACGGCCTTGACAAAATCCGGCTCGCCAAAAACCGCCGCCCGGCCCAGCGCATTGTATTTATGGGAATCGATCAACGCATCCAGATAACGCCCTCTTTCCGCTGGCATTCCTGCCAGCGGCCGGCCGCCGAGCGCTTCGAGCTCAGTCAAAAATGCATCCGTTGCGGTAAGGCCACAGGGCAGGTCAAGCCGGGTAAAGGGAACTGCATATGCATCGGCTAAATATTGTGCCGGTGAAACTTCCGGATCGACAAAAGACGCCAGCTCTATAGTATGCCGGGCTCCAGCCATTTCAGCAATTTTTGAATGTGGTGTTCCCCCCTGCGGCAGCCGCTGATAAGAACTCCCGTGTACGCCATCCAGATTTTCCGCTAAGTCAGGCAATAAAATATAGGAAAGCCCCATTCCCTCAAGCAGTTTTTTCAAATAACGCGTATCCGCTGGCGAAATCGGCCCGGTTATGATGTTGATTTTGTCATTTGCTGAAGTTTTCATTTCCGTCTGCGACAGAACCGCATACAGTGCCCGGAAAAAGCCTTCATACTGTGTACCACCATACCCCGGCGTCGATAAAGATATTATTTTCACCTTTTTGCTTTCCGGATGCAGCTCATAAAATTTTCGAATGATCGAAGGAACATCTTCGCCGATGGTTTCCGCCAAACAAGTCGTTGCCACGCCGATGATTTCAGGATCATACAGGCGAATCAGATTTTCCAGCCCCTGCAGCAGGTTTCGTTCCCCGCCAAATACAGTTCCCTGTTCTGTCAAAGAAGAAGACGCTATATCGACGGGTTCATTGTAATGCGTCGCCATATGTCGGCGGATATAGGTGCTGCACCCCTGTGAACCATGAAGAATCGACATGCATTTTTGAATCCCATACATCGCCGTGACCGCCCCCATCGGCATACACATTTTACAGGGATTTACGTTTAAATTCGTGAAATTCATACCCACAGCCAAGCATCTCCTCACTCTATCGTATTACAACAGTTCCCAAACTGGACTGTTTATGCTCAAATTGATTTCTTGCGTAAAATTGACTACGCCTTCATACCCTCCCAAAGCGTGCTTGCGTTCGTGATTATGATCACAAAAAGCAATGCCAAGCTTATAGGCTAACGGCCGTTCCTTAACTCCACCGACTAAAATATCCGCCTTTTTCTCCCGCATAAACATTTCCAGTTCAGCCGGATTTGCATCATCAAGAATAACGGTGTCGTCTTCTACCAAACTTTGGATGATTGCATAGTCATCCGCTTTGCCGGTCTGCGTTCCGACGACGACCGTTCGAATTCCCATTTCATTGAACTGCCGAATTAACGAAATCGCCTTGAACCCGCCACCGACATAAATTGCAGCCCGGCGCCCCGCAAGATGCGATCGATATTTCGCCAAAAAGCCTTCTGCTTGCAACCGCTCCTGCTTTACCAAAGCTTTAGTTCTGGCGATCACCACCGGATCTTCCAAAGCTTCCGCCACGCGCAGCAGTGAGCTGCTCGTGTCTTCAATGCCAAAAAAGCTCACCTTAAAAAACGGAATCGAAAACTCCTCTTCCATCATATTGGCCAAGTACACGCTTGAGCCGGCACATTGCACGATATTCAAAGCGGCTGCCGGTGCCTTTAAGAGTGTGTCATAAGACGCATCCCCGGTAATCGTCGCCACGACAGGAACCCCAATTCGCTCAAAGTAACTCTTTAGGAGCCACATTTCCCCAGCCAAATTGAAATCACCTAATATATTGATGCCCCGACGGCTTGTCTTTTTTTCCCTGTGAGGCCGGATCAACTGCATGATTGCCTCGCATGCCATTTTATACCCCAGTGACTTGGTGCCAGAAAAACCCGGCGCTTTAACCGGAATAACCCGCACGGCAAACTTTTTTTCAGCCTCACGGCAAACGGCGTCAATGTCATCGCCGATTACACCGACAATGCAAGTTGCATATACAAAAATGAGTTTCGGCTGTTTGCTCTGAACAATTTCTTCGATAGCAGCTTTTAATTTTTCTGCCCCCCCAAAAATAATATCTTTTTCCCGTAAATCCGTAGAAAAACTATTGCGATAGACATCGCTGCCGCTGGAGAGGCTGCCGCGGATATCCCAGGTATAACTGGCACAGCCGATCGGACCATGGACGATATGATAGGCATCCGTAATCGGGTTGAGCACCACGCGGGCGCCGCAGTATACACAAGCGCGCTGACTTACCGCTCCCGATACGCTTTCTTTATCACAGCTGATGCCGCGCCCATCACCACTGCAGCCAAAATCTTTGATTACAATGGAATCCATTCTTTCCTGCAATAAACCTGCTGCCATAGCGAAAACCTCCCTTAAAATAAAAAAGGCAGGAGAAACAAAGGCTATACGCCTTTGTATTCCTGTCTGCTTTCCATTCAACTGCCTCACCGACAATTTCCTGTGTTCCTGAAAATTTAAACTTAGCGTTCGCTTGCCTTACATGACCAACTCGAAGTCTTCGTCTTTGGCATCTCTGTCGCGTCGGTCCAGCAATGCATTGCAAATGAGTTCTACAAGGCGCATTGCCCCGCGATATCCCACAAGAGGCATATAAGAATGCACATAGCGATCGAGAATGGGGAAGCCGGCACGAACAAGCGGGATATCCTCCGCTTTGGCAATGTACTTTCCATGCGTCGTCCCAATCATAAGCTCAACCGGATCATTTTTAATCCATTGATGCAATTCGAATAAGTCGCCATTGGCTTTAACTTTGCACCCCTCCACACCAAATTTCTTGAGCAGTGCTTGGGCTTTCTTCGTAAAAACTTCATTCGGGGTACCTGTCAACAGATATTTTGGTGTCATGCCCATTTCGAGAATAAGCGCCGTAATTCCGAGCACCGTATCCGGATCACCGTATACAGCAACTTTTTTCTCATCAAAATTTTGGTGCGCATCAAGCATAATATCAACCAACTGCCCGCGTTCTTCTTCCAAGGCGGCCGGCACACCGACTTTAGCAAAGCGCGATAAATTCATCAAAAATTCATCGGTTGCCTCGATGCCGATGGGCAGGGGCATACTGTCAAAATCAATATCGCACTGCGCTTTAAGCGTCATGGCCGGAGCAAGACTTGTGATTTCGCCTAACGCCAATATTTTTTCACAGTTTCCTAAGTCTTTTATCTCCTCAATTTTTGTGCCACCGCGCGGATACATTTCATAATGCCCTTTATTCGGAGCATCCATGACGCCGCTCGTATCCGGAAACATGATAAACTTCGTCTGCATACATCCTGCTAATCGTTTTATTTCCTGCATATCACCAGGATTTACAAATCCTGGGAAAATACCAACCCTGCCATTTTTGACAGTTCCCGCTCGGGATAAATATTTAATGAAACCTGACATCATATTGGCAAAACCATTGACATGAGAACCCGAATAACTTGGCGTGTTCGTATGGACCACAATCTTGCCTTCCGGTATTTCCATCTGCTGAATGTACGTATTTAAATCATCCCCGATGGTTTCACTCAGACAAGTCGTATGAACTGCAACGATATCCGGATCATATATTTCAAAAACATTTTTAATGCCCTTTTTTAGATTGCTGCCGCCGCCAAATACACAGGCACCTTCCGTAAAGGAGCTCGTCGTTGCAATTGCCGGTTCCTTAAAATGACGGGCCAAAAATGTGCGATGATAGGAACAGCAGCCCTGTGAGCCATGGCTATGCGGCATACAGCGATGGACACCAAGTGCTGCATACATAGCGCCTACCGGCTGGCAGGTCTTACAAGGATTGACGCGCAGCGCCTTGCGTTCAACGATTTTTTTTGGGGTTGCATCAAGCATTTTGCCCACCTCCTATAGTTCCTTCTAAAATTGGTTTTGTATTCCAAGGCGGCGTAATATAGTGCCAGGACGGCGTCGATAAACTCATATACGTATCGCGGGCAAAATTTATTGCCCCCTGGAATCCGGCATAAGGGCCGCTGTAATCATAAGAATGCAGCTGTCGTGATGGCGTACCCGTCTTTTGGATCATATATTTATCCTTAATCCCTGAATAAAAGATATCCGGATTAAAAAGATCAATCAATTTTTCCGTTTCATAATGATTAAAATCATCAATGACAACGGTGCCATTGCCCATATCCTTGAACATGCCTTTATAATACTCAAGATCTGTTTTACCAAGCAACGAATCAAAATGTTCCTTACCGATTGTCAGATGATAATATCGATCATCTTTCGCTGGTGAAAGCTGTTCTATATTCTTGGTATCCGCATCGAGCTTTATGTTAGGAATAACTTCCCGCCCTTCATAATCATCCCGATGAGCAAATTCATAGCCGGCAATCATTGTCTTGATGCCAAAATCCGCCATTAAATTTTGATAATGATGGGAACGTGAGCCGCCAACAAAAACAGCTGCTGTATAGCCCTGCAATTTTTCACGGTAATACTTGCGATCTTCTTCGATATCCGCCAATTCCTGGGCAATAACCGCTTCTGTGCGCGCCGTCATCTTCGGATCATTGAAATACGCCGCGATTTCCCGCAGAGAACGAATAGTTTCTTCAATGCCGATAAAATTGACCTTCATCCAGTCAATACCGTATTTCACCTTCATCATTTCGGCAATGTAATTGATGGACCGATGACATTGCACCAAGTTGAGATTGGCAACATGCGCATTTTTTATTTTTTCATAGCTGCCATCGCCGGTAAATACAGAAACAATTTCATAGCCGATCTGTGTCAGCAACCGTTCTGTTTCCCAGCCATCACCACCGATATTGTATTCCCCCAGCAGATTAATGGCAAATTTCTTATCTGGCTTCGCGCCCCCTGTCCCGATGATATTTTTCATCAACCCATTATTCGCAATATGATGTCCGGCAGATTGGCTGACACCTTTGTAGCCTTCGCAACTGTAGGCGACACATTTTATCGAAAATTTTTCTTCCGCCCAGGTAGCGACTGCGTGAATATCATCGCCGATCAGCCCCACCGGGCAAGTCGAACAAATCATTATACAGGCTGGATTAAATATTTCCATGATTTCTTCAATCGCTTGTTTGAGCTTTTTCTCACCGCCAAAAACAATATCCGGTTCCTGCAAATCCGTGGAAAAGCAATACTGGATAAAATTTTTCCCATCGATTGCCGCCGCCTTGTTGCGGCGTGTGCCCCAGCTATAGTAGCCGCAACCGATTGGTCCATGGGTCAGCACCACAACATCTTGCAGTGGTCCCAATACGACCCCCTTACAGCCGGCATAGCAACACCCGCGGTTGATCATCAGCCCCGGAACGGAGCGGCTGTTAGCCGCTATTTCCGGTACTTCACATGCATGTGTGTCCAATTGAACAATATGGTCTTTTCTATTCTTAAAAACTCTGGCGGAGTATTGATCCAATACCTTCTCACGCTCATTCATATCGATTCCTCCTCCCATCAGTCGAATTCTTTTTCCTGGCAGGCTCCGGTTCGTATATTATAGCCTTCGGCAATCGGCATGACAAAAACCTTGCCGTCGCCAGGATGCCCTGTCTGATTTACTTTCATGATTATTTTCACCGCATATTCCACTTGCTCGTCATCAACAATCAAAGAAAAAGATCTTCTTGGCACGAGCCGAACAGCTTCGGATAAATGTTCCCCGATCTCATCGGCTGGAACGGCACCATCATTTCCCATAATGACATTGATCGCTTCTGTAGCCAGCGTTTTTTTGCCGCGTCCGACAGCTTTTGAGCAGGTGAAGGATGGATACCCTGCTTCCGCTAAGGCATTTTTAGTAGGATTCACCATATTAAGCCTTATAAACGCCATAATTTCTTTCATCTTAACAGCAGCTCCTTATAATCCAGGCTTGCCTGAACTGATTGTATAAGCTTCCAAAACCGGCGTAACAAAAATTCTGCCATCGCCAAAATTTCCGTTTTCACCTGTTTTTGCGTTTTTCATAATAATGCGGACGATATCATCTTTGTCCTTCTCCTCAGCAATGATGATCAACAGCTCTTTCGCCAATTCATCATAATGGACTTCACCGACGACAATCCCCTTCTGCCGTCCTCTTCCATAGACCTCTTCCTTCGTGACACCTACATAACCAGCATCCAAAAGTTCCGCCAAAACCGCCCCGGATTTTTCTGGTCTGACAACTGCTCTTATCATCAACAACATATTTACCGCTCCTCTCACCTTCTGCTTTTATCAAATATCCATCAAACCGTGCTCCATGAGTAATTGTTCTAAACGTTCCTGCTTGAGCGGCTTAGGTACGACAAACATGTCATTGCCGTCAATCTTCTGGGCTAAATCTCTGTATTCACCAGCCTGTGTACAGGTCGGATCAAATTCTATAACCGTTTTTTTATGAATTTCGGCTCGCTGCACCATATTGTCACGCGGTACGAAATGAATCATCTGCGTTCCCAGCTCTGCGGCTACCGCTTTAACCAAATCCACCTCGCCGTCTACATTACGACTGTTGCAGATCAATCCGCCTAAACGAACGCCACCGGTCGAAGCGTATTTCTGTATCCCCTTGGAAATGTTGTTTGCCGCATAGAGCGCCATCATCTCTCCGGAACAGACAATATAGATTTCCTGCGCTTTTCCTTCACGGATTGGCATAGCAAAGCCGCCGCAGACAACATCGCCGAGAACATCGTAAAAGACATAATCGAGATCGGATTCATAAGCGCCTAACTGTTCCAGCAGATTAATCGAAGTGATAATACCACGTCCTGCGCAGCCAACACCTGGTTCCGGGCCGCCAGATTCAACGCAGCGGATTCCAGCATAGCCTTCTTTCAAGACCAAATCCAATTCAACGTCATCGCCTTCTTCACGCAAAGTATCCAGAACCGTCTGCTGCGCTAAGCCGCCTAAAATCAAACGAGTCGAATCAGCTTTTGGGTCACAGCCAACAATCATAATTTTTTTGCCCATTGCAGCAAGCCCGGCATTCAGATTCTGCGTAGTCGTTGATTTTCCAATTCCACCCTTACCATAAATTGCAACCTGTCTCATAAAAAACCCTCCATCTCAATTCACTCAATTTTTTTCAACAGAAATACTCTCTTAAAAACGAAAAAAGCCTCAATCCCCTAACTGGAATTAAGACTTCTCTGTCTAAAAGCGCCTTCGTGCATTTGCGCTTGCCTATGCTTTTTTCTGTTGATAGCGTAACTATAATCCTTTACAAAAATCTTGTCAATAGTCCTTTTCTGCTACACGCATTGTAACGTATTCAGATTTTTCAGTCGTTTATCTGCTTTCCCTTTTATTCTTTTCTTTTTGATTTTCTCGCTTAAATAAATTAAGTTTCAATCCCCTTTTTTTCTAAAACCAGCTTATTTATCCATAAATGCAAACAGGAAAATATTTTGTATACATAAAAATTTTTTATGTTTTTACTAGATTTTCTGCTTCATTCTGCTATACTGAATAAATCCTTAAAAATTCAAATGATAGGTTGTGATTTTATGAACTCTGAAATTGCTGTGATTTGCAAAAATAAAAACACACTTTGCCCGATCAATGAAATGGATACCATCATTGTTTTCGAAAAACAATGCACCGGACTTTGGCAGGAGCGAAAAATTTTTCCCTTTAACATAAGCCACGAAAAAAACATGTCGGAACTGCGCAATGAAATACGCAACCTCATCACCAAACTAGCCGACTGCCGTATCATCGCCGGCCTGTCCATCGGCGGTTTAGCCTATAATGTATTTGACCGCTTGGGCTTTCGCATATTCGAAATCAATTCTCTTGATTCTTCTACCTTTGACCAACTGCTTATCGATACGAGCAGGGAACTTGCGGATGAAAAAAAGCAGCTCCGGAATCTCCAAAAGCACCGCAATGCTTAGCCGATGGGATCTACTACCTCGATTTAATTGAACTGCAAATATACCATCCTGAAATTTCATCGAAAAAAGCGCTGCAACCCTTGCTTAAACAAAATGACTTTCAAAAAATCGATGTGCTTTGTTCTCATTTGCCGCTCTGGCTTAATTCTCCAGAATACAAAAACAGCCTGAGTCTGCGCCAAAAAAAATACGGGGCTAATATTCTATTGACCCTGCGGCGTAATTCCACTACCACGGCGAGCCTAGCTCGTTGATGTCCACCTGTATCCTGTCATGAAAAACATTAACCGAACCTTCCTGCATAGCACGCGTTCCGCAATATAAAATGCAAAAGAGCGGCCCAAAGACGTTCATCGTCTCTTGGCCGCTCTCTTTTATCTGCCCAAAAAGATCAGTTTTCTTCTTCCAACAGTGGTTTTAAAAATCGTCCCGTATAGGATGCCTCTACCTTGACGATGTCCTCCGGCGTGCCGACCGCGACAATTGTGCCGCCGCGATCGCCGCCTTCCGGGCCGAGATCGATGATATGGTCCGCCGTCTTGATCACATCGAGATTATGCTCAATGACAACGACGCTGTCCCCGCCGTCGACCAGGCGCTGCAAGACCTCCAGCAGTTTATGGATATCTGCCGTATGCAGGCCGGTTGTCGGCTCATCGAGAATATACAGCGTTTTACCCGTGCTGCGCCGGGCCAGTTCCGTTGCCAGCTTGACGCGCTGGGCTTCCCCGCCGGACAAGGTTGTCGCCGGTTGACCGAGCTTAATATACCCCAGACCGACATCCTGAATGACCTGGAGTTTTCGCTGCAGTTTCGGGATATTCTGAAAGAATTCCAAAGCTTCGTCGACCACCATGGCAAGTACATCGGCAATCGTCTTCCCCTTATATTTTACTTCTAAAGTTTCCCTGTTGTAACGGGCTCCTTTGCAAACCTCGCAAGGCACATAGACATCCGGCAAAAAATGCATCTCGATTTTGATGATGCCATCGCCGTGACAGGCTTCACAGCGTCCGCCCTTGACGTTGAAGCTGAACCGCCCGGGTTTATAGCCGCGTATCTTTGCCTCATTGGCCTGGCTGAACACCTCGCGGATTGTATCGAACAATCCGGTATAGGTCGCCGGATTCGATCTAGGCGTGCGACCGATTGGCGATTGGTCGATGTCAATGATCTTATCGATGTTTTCCAGCCCGATAATCTTTTTGTGCTTGCCGGCTTTGCCCCGGCCGCTGTACAGCTTGGCCGCCAGCCCTTTGTAGAGGATCTCATTGACCAGGGTGCTCTTGCCGCTGCCGGATACGCCGGTCACAACCGTAAATACCCCCAAGGGAAACTTCACGCGTATGCCCTTGAGATTATTCTCCTCCGCTCCGATGACCTCCAAAAATTTCCCATTGCCATGGCGCCGTTTTTGCGGCACAGGAATGAATTTTTTGCGGCTCAAATACTGTCCGGTGATCGACCCGGGAACGGCCTTGATTGCCGCAGCGTCCCCCTCCGCTACGACATACCCCCCATTGGCTCCAGCCGCCGGGCCGATGTCGATGATGTGATCGGCGGCATACATCGTATCTTCATCGTGTTCGACGACGATCAGCGTGTTGCCTAGGTCGCGCAAATGCTTCAGCGTTGCCAGCAGGCGGTTATTGTCGCGTTGATGCAGGCCGATGCTCGGCTCATCGAGGATATAGAGCACACCGACCAGCCCGGAACCGATCTGCGTCGCCAGACGAATCCGCTGCGCCTCGCCGCCAGACAAAGTCCCGGCCGCCCGGCTCAGCGTCAGATAATCGAGCCCTACATCGAGCAAAAAGCCCAGCCGCGCATGCAGTTCTTTTAAGATCTGCGCGGCAATCTTCTGCTCACGCGGCGTCAGCTCCAGCGCATGAAAAAATGCATTGCCGTCGCTGATGGTCATCCGCGTGACTTCATCGATGTTTTTGCCACCGATCTTAACCGCTAAAGATTCCGGTTTCAGCCGCGCCCCATGGCATACCGGACAAGGTGTTATGCTCATATAAGCTTCATATTCCTCGCGCATCGTATCGGAATTCGTCTCTGCATAGCGACGGGCCAACAGCGGCATCACGCCTTCAAAGGGCGAATGATATTCCTTGTATTCGCCGTACATGTTCTCGTAGGCATACTCGTATTTCTCTTCACCGGATCCATAGAGCAGGATCTGTTTAACCGCATCGTCAAGTTCCTCCCATACGGTAGCCAGCGTATAGCCAGACTTCTTGAGCACCGCATCAATCTGGCACATCGCATAAGAATTTACATTCTTTGACAGAGGTGCAAACAGACCATCAGCAAAGGTCAGGCTCTTATCCGGCAGTACCAGGTCGAGATCAAATTCCATATTGCTGCCGAGGCCGCTGCAGGCGGGACAGGCACCAAACGGACTGTTGAAGGAAAACATGCGCGGCGCGATTTCCGGCAAACTGATACCGCATTTCACACAGGCAAAATTCTGGCTGAACATCAGGGTTTCGCCATCGACGATCTGCACATAGACAACGCCGCCGCCCAAGCCCAATGCTGTTTCAAGGGAATCTGCCAGGCGCTGTTCGATGCCTTCGCGGATGACCAGCCGGTCGATGACGACTTCGATCGTATGCTTTTTATTCTTTTCCAAATTAATTTCCTCATTGACATCAATAATGGCTCCGTCAATGCGTACGCGGACATAACCTTCCTTGCGGATCTCCTCGATGATCTTGCGGTGCTCGCCCTTTTTGCCGCGCACCAGCTGCGCCATTACCATGATCTTTGTCCGCTCCTCGAGCAGGCGCAGCTGATCCACCATCTGATCGACCGTCTGCTGCGTTATCGGCTGACCGCACTTCGGGCAATGCGGCCGGCCAGCCCGGGCAAAAAACAGCCGCAGATAATCGTAAATTTCGGTGACCGTACCGACCGTCGAACGCGGATTGCGGCTCGTCGTCTTCTGATCAATCGAGATCGCTGGCGACAATCCCTCGATGTAATCGACATCTGGTTTATCCATCTGTCCCAGAAACTGGCGGGCATAGGAAGACAGTGATTCCACATAACGCCGCTGTCCTTCCGCGTAAATCGTATCAAAGGCGAGCGAAGATTTTCCCGAACCACTCAGGCCTGTAATGACGACGAGCTTGTCGCGCGGGATCTCCACATCGATATTCTTCAAATTGTGCTGCCGGGCTCCCTTTATTTTAATGACGTTTTTTTCAACTCTGTTCATTTCTGCCATATTGCACCTCTACACTTCTTTTCGCTTGCCTCGTGCCGGTTTTGCCGGCAGGCTGCCTTTGAGTTCTACAATCATATCGCGCAAATTTGCCGCCCGTTCGAATTCCAGATTGCGCGATGCCGCGCGCATTTCCTTGGTCAGCGTCGCGATGAGTTCATCTTTTTCCGTTGCTGACATTTTCAGCCGGCTCTTCGGCAGCGCCGCGTATTCGCCCCGGTCTTCCGCCACCATTGTCGTTTCGATGAGATCCTTGATCTGCTTTTTGATCGTTGTCGGCGTGATATGATGCACCGTATTATAGGCGGCCTGCACCTCGCGGCGGCGCTGCGTTTCATCGATGGCCCGCCGCATCGAATCGGTAATGCGGTTTGCATACATGATAACGCGTCCCTCGGCATTGCGGGCCGCGCGTCCCACGGTTTGGATCAAAGATGTATCCGAGCGCAAAAAGCCTTCCTTATCGGCATCGAGAATTGCCACCAGGGACACTTCTGGCAAATCCAGCCCTTCCCGCAGGAGGTTGATGCCAATCAGCACATCGAACACACCTGCCCGGAGATCGCGGAGGATCTCCGCCCGTTCCATCGTCACGATATCCGAATGCAAATACCGCACCTTGATGCCCATTTCCTTCAAATAATCCGTGAGGTTTTCCGCCATTTTTTTCGTCAGCGTCGTCACGAGCACCCGCTCTGCCTTTTCCATACGCAGGCGAATTTCGCTGAGCAGATCATCCATCTGCCCTTCCAAGGGCCGCACCTCAATCTGTGGATCCAGCAGGCCGGTTGGCCGGATGATCTGCTGAACCACCTGATTTGCCTCGCCGAGTTCGTATTTCGCCGGCGTTGCCGAAACATAAATGATCTGGTTGATGCGCTGCACAAATTCCTTGAACTGCAGCGGCCGATTGTCAAAAGCGGACGGCAGGCGAAAGCCGTTATCGATTAAATTTTCTTTGCGGGAGCGGTCACCGGCATACATCGCGCGGATCTGCGGCATGGTCACATGGGATTCGTCAATAACGATCAGAAAATCTTCGGGAAAATAATCGAGCAGGGTAAACGGTGCCTCCCCCGCCCGGCGCTGCGTCAGATGCCGCGAATAATTTTCGATACCAGAGCAATACCCCATCTCCTGCATCATTTCGAGATCGTAGTGCGTGCGCTGTTCCAAGCGCTGCGCTTCGAGCAGCTTGTTGCCCGCCCGCAGCTCTGTCAGCCGCTCTTCGAGCTCCGCTTCAATCGTCTCCACGGCTTTTTCCATATGCTCCTTGGAGGTGACGTAATGCGATGCCGGATAGATCATGACGTGCTTGCGTTCACCGTAAATCTCGCCGGTCAGCACATCCACTTCCAGTATCCGCTCGACTTCATCACCGAACAGCTCAATGCGGATAGCCCGATCATTGTAGCCAGCCGGAAAAACTTCGACCACATCGCCGCGCACGCGGAATTTGCCGCGGACGAAATTAATATCATTGCGCTCATACTGGATGCTGACGAGTTTGCGCAAAATCGCGTCGCGGTCGCACATCTGGTTTTGCCGCAGCGACAAAACCAGATCATGGTAATCTTCCGGCGAACCCAAACCGTAAATACACGAGACACTGGCAACGATAATAACATCCCGCCGTTCAAACAGCGAACAGGTCGCGGAATGGCGCAGCTTATCAATCTCATCATTGATCGAAGCATCTTTTTCGATATACGTATCGGTCTGCGCAATATACGCCTCCGGCTGATAATAATCGTAATAGCTCACAAAATATTCCACAGCGTTTTTCGGGAAAAAGCCTTTGAACTCACTGGCCAGCTGTGCCGCCAAGGTCTTGTTGTGGGCAATCACCAGGGTCGGCTTCTGAACTTTTTCAATGACCTTGGCAATGGTAAATGTCTTGCCTGTTCCCGTAGCTCCAAGCAAAACCTGTGCGGTCTGTCCATTTTCTAGCCCCGCCGCAAGATCTTCAATGGCCTGCGGCTGATCCCCCATCGGCTCAAAAGGCGCTTCAACCTCAAACGAACGGCCGCTTCCAGATGCAAGGTATTTAATTTAGGCACTGCCATCGCTTTACCTGCTTTCTATTTCCATTAATCAATAATCATTATTTGTTATTATAATTTATTATTTATATTTTTACTAGCGAACATACATACTATTATATAGCAAAAAAACCGCAAAACAATAAAAAGAACCGCTGCCGGAAAAAATCATCCCGGCAGCGGCCCTGCAGTGTTTTATGGATTTTAGTGACAGGCTGCCTTTGCCTGTTGTTTGTGCCTGGCCACCAAAAATTTGGCAATAGCCGGAAACAGCAGCATGATGAAAAGCAGCCGCACAAGCTGGTAAGCCGTCATCGTCGAAATGTCCGCGCCGACAATCAAGGCGGTAATCCCCATCTCCGCCAGCCCGCCCGGCGCCGTACTCAAAAATGCCGTGACAAAGGCCGCCCCCGTGATTTCTGCAACGATATAGCCCATGCCCAACGAAACAAAAAGCACAAATCCCACGCCGCCAGTCAGGCACGAACCGAGACCATGATATTCCTTAATCTTTGCCAGATTAATACTCGTGCCGATATACGTGCCGACGCAAACCTGCGCGGCGTTGATATAATGCAACGGCACCAACGGCGCCACTGCGCCCGTGAACAAAATATACAAACCCGTGCTCAATATCGGCCCCAACAGATAGGCTGTCGGCAGCTTTATCGCCTTGCCTAGGACTGCCCCCAAAACAGCAACAGCAGCAAATGCCAGCATGCTGCCTGTGCCATCCGGCACAGCTGCCGCCGCTGCCTGCACGGGTGCCGCCGGCGAAGGTAGTAAATGCATCGTCAAAAACGGCACAACAAAAACAACGGAAAGCATCCGCAGCGTCTGCATGATCGTGACGGCAGTCTGGTCTGTATCTTCCATTTCATCGGCCAAAATGATCATCTGCGACAAACCGCCCGGCACGCAGCCGAGCAGGCAGGTCATCAGGCTGATCCCCGTCTTCTTATAAGTAATCCAGCCGACGATAAGGCCCGTCAAAACCGTCACGAGTGTCGCGCCGAGCATGATCGGCAGTTGGGACATGATCGCCTGCCCCGTTTCCATTGTAAAGGGGCGTCCCATCGCATAGCCGAGCAGAATCAGCGCCGCATTGCGAACCCGGCTAGGCCAATAGATCTGCTTGCCGGTTTTCAGCGCATACAGGGCCACGCCGGCAATCGGACCCAAAGTCCATGGCAAAGGCACCTGCAAAAAGTCAAACAGCAAACCGGTCAGAACAGCCAAGCAAAGCGTTTTTCCTAAATTCCTCATAAATGCATCAGCTCAAATCTCATTTCTTTTTATTTTCTCCGCCAGAGCAGATGTTTTAAACCGACTCCCCAGCTCCGAATTGGATGGTTTTCAAAAAACAAGAAGATGATGGGAATGACAATCAGGGTAAATACAGTCGATGTCAAAAGCCCGCCGATAATTACCCAAGCCATGCTCACACGGGTTTCCGATCCCTCAGTCATGGCCAGTGCCGTCGGCATCATGCCGACCATCATCGTCAGCGTCGTCATAAAGATTGGTTTAAGTCGAACCTTGCCCGCTTCAATGACTGCATTGCGCGCTGTCATCCCATGATCGGCCATCAGTGTCAAGGTATAATCCAGCAACAAGGTGCCGTTTTTCGCCACAATCCCATCCATGACGAGTATTCCGATCAGCGAATAAAGATTTATCGTATTGTGCGTCAAAAACAGCAGTAAAATGGATCCGATCATGCCCAGCGGCAAGGAAAACATCCGGATAAACGGCGTAACCGTCGATTCGTAAAGCACGGCCAGCAGCATGTAGATCAGCAGCAAGGCGAGCAGCAAGGCGGCAAAGAGTTCCGTGAACGTATCGTTCATGTTATCCGCCTGCCCGCTGAAGCGGTAAGTTACGCCATTGCCCAAATCCATGTTTTTCATGGCCTTTTTGGCATCCTGAATGACGTCGTTGAGCGGCCGGCCGCTGAGGCCGCCGCCGATGGTAATTGCCCGCTGCTTGTCAACGCGGCGCAGGCTGACCGGACCGACACCATTTTTGATTTCAGCTACATCACCCAAAAACACGATTTTCCCATTTGCATCAAGGGGGATCTTCGCCACATCCGAGGCCTTAAAACCGTCGCTGTGCTTAAAGCGCACTTTGATATCGGTATCCTGCCCGTCATTATTCACATCGTTGGCGATGACGCCGGCCGAACGGCCGGATATCGCCGAGGCAAATGCCGTTTCCACGGCACCCAGCGAAGTATCATAGGTTCTGAGCTTTTCACGATCCACGTGAAGCTGCAGTTCCGGCATGCCTTCAATATAGGAACTATTTACATCGGTAACGCCTTTCACGTCATTTTGCAGCATTTTCTGCACCTTATCCGAGGCGGCAATCAGCGCCTGCCAATCATTGCCGCGCAACTCCAGCTGCAAACTGCCACCACCGCCGCGCATGCTGCCACTGGAAACACCAGCAACCGATGACTGGCTTTCCTGCACCCGCACATCCGCATTTTTGACATTTGCTGCGGCAAATTCCCGCAGCTGATCGGCTACCTGCCAAACTGACCGACTGCGCTGCTTGCGGTCGTAAAGCTGTACTTTGATGCGGCCCTGATTGGAACTTTGCCCGCCGGCTCTGGTCAGATAGTACTTTACTTCCTGCATTGTACTGAGATAATTCTCCAGTTCAGACATGACCTGGTTCGTCTGCTCCACACTGCGCCCGACCGGCAGATCGACCATGACTTCAAAACTGCTCTCATCGGTTTGCGGCATGTATTCCGAACCGACCAAACGCAGCGGAATAAAGCTCAGCGTCGCGATAAAAGCCGCCAGCGCCGTCAGTAAAATTTTCTTCTGGTGAAGCAGGCTCCAGCGCAGAATAATTTCATACTTATGTATAGCCGTTTTTTCCAGCCAATCCATAAAGCTCCATACTTTTCCCTTAGGTTCTTCCGGGCCGGCAGTGAAGAATCTTGATGCCAGCATCGGCGTCAGTGTAAAGGAAATGAACAGGGAAAACAGCGTGGCAAAAACAATCGTCAGGCCGAATTGCCGGAAAAACTGCCCGGTCATGCCGTTCATAAAGGCAATCGGCAGAAATACCGCGACATCGCAGAGCGTAATCGCCACGGCGGCCATGCCGATTTCCATGCGCCCGTCCTCGGCTGCCTGTCGGGAATCTTTGCCAAGGTGCAGATGACGATTGATGTTTTCCAGCACGACGATTGAATCATCGACCAAAATGCCGACGCACAAGGTCATGCCCATCAGAGACATCATATTAAACGTAAAGCCCGCCATGTACATGACAAAAAAAGTCGAAATTAAGGACGTCGGTATTGCCAGCATGACCGCCAGCGTCGAGCGCCAGCCGCGCAGGAACAAAAACAGGACAAGTCCGGTCGTTACCAGACCTTCCATAAGCGTTCCCAAGGTATTGTGCAATGAGGTATTCACGTAATCCGCATCATTGCTGACCACCTCAAACTGGTAATCCGGATAATCCTTCCGCAGTTTGTCAACGTTTTTGAGTACAGCGGCCGCCGTCGAGACAATATTGGCGTCACTATTCTTGTAAATCGCAAAGGAAATGGAATCCTGCCCATTGACGCGGCCGAAACGGTCCACGCGCGCATCCTGTTCCCGTATCGTCGCCACCGCCTTGAGCGGTATGCTGACATTATTGCTGTTTACGACCTCAATCTGCTCAATATCCTTTGTCGTCTTATACTGGGCAATCACCCGGACATCCGTCTTGGTTTTTTCCGTATAAACGGAACCCGATGGCAAGAGCTGATTTTCCGAATTGAGCTTGGTGACAATCTTGTCGAGCGTCAGATGATACGCCGCCATTTTATCCTTGTCGACTTCTATCGCTACCTCTTTATCGCGGCCGCCATAGAGTTCAATTTCCGAAACCCCCGAAGACTGCTGCAAGATGTCCTGAAACACATTTTCTGCCTTGGAGTAGCTTGTCGACAGCGGATACGGCGAAATCATCGCCAATTCCACAATCGGCTTGGCATTCATATCGCGCTTGACGACAACCGGCTCTTCGATTTCATCCGGCAACTTGCCGCGGACCGAATTCACTTTTTTGGTTGCATCGATGGCCGCAGCATCCGCATTGGCATAAAACTCCATCTGCAAGGTAATCTGCGCCTTTTCGTAGCTGGCCGTCGAAGTCACTTTTTTGATATCCGATACCGAAGACAAGGCATTTTCGATCGGTTTTATGACCTGCTGTTCCACCGACTCCGCATTGGCTCCCGGATATTTTACCGTGATGGTGACATACGGCGTGTTGATTGCTGGCAGAAGTTCCACCCCGATGCGGTAAAAACTATAGAGGCCTAAAACCACACAGAAAGCGACAATCATGCAAATGCCGACCGGCCTTTGGATCGATAGCTTGGTAATGTTCATGATCTTTCTCCTGTGCTATCGCATTCTACTGCCATGTTTTCCTTGAGCTTTTCCTGATTGCTCACAGCAACACAATCTCCGGCCGACAGGCCGTCAATAATTTCCACGGACGCATCATTTGTAACGCCGGTGGTTACCTCACGCTCATGCGCCAAATTGTCCGCATCAATGACAAAGACCGTCGTCCGGCCGTTCTTTTCCAAAATCCCCTCTTTCGGCACGAATAAAATCGCCGGTTTCAGCAGCATATCCACCTGCGTCCTGGCAAACATTCCTGCCTTGACCGCCGCGCCCGACTCCAGTTCTAATCGCACCTTATAAGTCTTGGCAGATTCATCCATATTCGGGCTCACATAAATGATCTTGCCCGCATAGGAAAGTCCGGCCGCATCGATATTCACCCTGACATCCATGCCCGTCTGCAATGCCGCTGCATCGGCTTCTGCCAGCTGGCAGTCAACGTACAGGTGGCTGTTGTCAATGAGATCCAAAACCTTCGTGCCGGCCTGCGCAATGGCACCGACTTCTGCCGCCCGATAGGCAATGACGCCGTCTCGCGGAGCACGCAAAATCAAATCATCCAGCTGCTTTTCCAGGGACTTCGTCCCATACGCGGCCTTTTCTACAGCGGCCCGCTTCGATTCCACAGAAGCCGGGGTTTCTCCGGTCATCTGGTTGAGCAATACCTCATAAGCAGCTTTGCTCGTCACATATTCCTGTTGAACCTCATCCAAACTCTCCTGTGATATGGCGCCAATCGAAAAAAGATACTGATTGCGCTCATATTTTGCCTGCTTTATCTCATAATCATTTTTCACTTTCAAAAAATTAGCGTTATAAGTCGATTCGGCTTCAACGGCATCGGCCTCAGCTTGGCGTGATACAGCATTATTCTGCTGAATGGACAGCTCCAAATCCTTGGTATCCTGCACCAAAAGGACATCGCCCGCTTTCACCTTGTCACCGAGCTTGACGTTGACAGCTACAATCCGCCCGGTATACTTCGGCGCCAGTGATACTGCCGCATCAGATACCGTCTGGCCATATAAAGATATATGCCGCATCATGTCGGCTCGTTCCAATGTATAGGTCTGTACTAACGGCTTGTTTTTCTCTCTGGTGGTCTGGCTGCCCCGTGACTGCTGCGAAAAATATAAAACGCCCGCCAACAGCAGGCATACAATACCTCCGACCAGAAACATTTTTTTGCGATCTGCTTTGCTAAATCTGTGCCGCATTTCCTTGCCACTCTCCATAACTCAACAAAATTTTATTCTAACATGCTTAACATTCGGTCTGCCGCTTTATTTTCCTGCTTTTCTCCCAAATAATTAAGCCGAAAATAGTCATACCATTTTTTTCTGAAAAGCAGCAGAGAGCCGAGCGATTTCCCCGGCATAAACACTGCGCGAAAGCAGACAAGAAAAAAGCTATTATTGCCGCAGCGAAAAAGATATTCGCCGCTCATCAATAATAGCCCGTTTCAATATCATAATGCAATCAGCAATCCGACATGTTATCTAAAAATGTCTGCTTCGTTAAGTTTATTTCCTGCTGAATTTTTTCGGCAACGGTTACACGAGGCAACATTGCGCTTCAAGACTTGAATTTATCCACATCTTTCTTTAAATCCGCCGCCATCTTCAGCAACGCCTCGCCGGAAGATACGATTTCCTGCATCGAAGCGGATTGTTCTTCGGTCGCAGCGGATACGCTTTGCGTCTGACCGACCGACTGTTTACTGACGGCCTCAATCGTCTGCATGGCATCAAGAATCTTTTGGCTGCCGCTGGAAACTTGACCGATCGCCGCCGATATATCATCAACCCGGCCAGATAAATTATCGATGTGACTGACAATTTCATTAAAAGTGTTTCCGGCATTATTGACAGCTCCGGCACCCTCACTTACTTCGCGGTTTCCGGCATCCATAGCCGTCACCGCCATAGCCGTTTCTGTCTGAATATAGCCTATCAATTGGGCAATATTTTGTGCTGCCGCTTGCGATTGTTCAGCCAGTTTTCGCACTTCCTCGGCGACCACAGAAAATCCTCGGCCCTGTTCTCCTGCCCGAGCCGCTTCAATAGCCGCATTTAATGCCAACAGATTGGTTTGTCCGGCAATCCCCGCAATCGTAGCGGCAATCTCCCCAATCTCCTGAGAACGTTTCCCGAGTTCGCCGACAACCCCCGCCGATTCCGCTACTGTTTTTTCAATATTTTTCATTTGCTCAATGGCGATGCCAATCGCAATTCCGCCTGCATGAGCTGCAGCCTCTGTTTTCGCGGAAACATCGGCCACCATGAGGACGCTGTCATCAATATGGCGAATGCTCGCAACCGTCTGCTGGACAATGGCAGCTGTGGCACTAACAGCTTCGCTCTGCTTTTCAGCCCCCGCTGTCACCTGTGTGATCGCCGTAACCACTTGTTCATTGGCTTTAGCGGATTGTTCCGCGCCAGCTTCCATTTGCTCGGAAGCAGACACTACCGTTTCCGCTTTGAGCCGCACATCTTGAACCAGCGTGCGCAGGTTTGCAACCATCCCGTTGAAGTTATCGGCGAGTTTGCCGAGTTCATTCGTATCCGTAATGGCAATCTGAACCTGCAGATCCCCTTCTTTAACCTTTGTCGTCGCATTGACAATTTCCGTTATAGGTTTTACCACCGTTCTGCCAGCGATGAAGCTCCCCAGCAGAGCAACGAGAAGAATCGTAACCAGCAGGATGGTACCGGTCTGCAGTTTGAGCTTACTGGTTTGCGCCATAACGACTTGATAGGGTGATTCCGTGCAAATCAGCCAACCCGTCCGGGAATTATGTACATAGTTGACAATTTTTTTCTGCCCCTGCCCATCGGTGTATTCAGCACTTCCGCTCGTTCCCTGTAAGCCGGCTTTGACAAAAGCCATTTCACTCATATCTTTGTGCTCGCCAGAAATCTCTTTATCTGGATGCGCCAAAATTTTTCCATCCGAACCGATGATATACGCCGTCGCATCCTTTTGGGAATGGTTTTCGACAAAACGATCCACCTCAGCCAAGGTCAGCGAACCTTGCACGACACCGATGACAGGCCCGTTTGGCACACTGCGTACCGGACTGGCCAAAACGACAATTTGGCGGTTATCGTTTTTACTGAATAAGACGTCTGACAAGGCATCTTTTCCCCCCTGCGCATCCTTGAAATACTGCCGCGATCCAACATTCGCCGTTTTGAGTTCATCGCCGCGCAACTTTTGCTCTCCTGTCATGTCATCGAGCGCCAGCGTCATATCCGGATATATTTCAAAAGCTTCTTTCAACTGCTGCTTGCCGTAAGCGGAATCGAAATTCCGGATATCATGGCTGCGAGCGAGCAAATGCAACAGCGCCAGCCGCTTATTGATGAGTTCCTCCACATTGAGTTCAACGGTCTTCGCATTTCCCATGCCAATCGCTTCAAAATCGGCTAATACTTTTTGCTGAAACAGATAGTAACTGAAAAGCGAAGAAACAATCACGGGGATAGCACATACGAGAACTAAAAGAATAATCAATCGTTTTTTCATATTCATCTTCCTCTCTTGAAACAATGTTACTGCCGACAAGGCAGCTTGACATTCATTTCTGCGCCATCCGGTTCCCTGACGCGTCCATCACATTTTCGGCACCCTTCCTTTCACATAGGAATCTTCAAAAAAATCTTTTTTATTTGTAAGAATTTTACACTAATTTATTATTTACTGTATAAACAGGGAAAATCCTGCTAAATGAAAAAAACTAGCAGAAATTTCTATTTATTTTATTCCTCCGACCTCATTAAACCTCGATTTATATCGTCGACAAAAAACAATAAATTTTTCACCATCCCCCGCTTGAAGCTTTTTCCGTTATTTGACCAAAAAATTTTTTCCAGTTATAATTACGCTTAGAATGTATTATATAGTAAGAAAGGATTTCCTATGAACATAAAATTAATCGCTCTGGACATGGACGGCACGACTCTCGATGCTTATCACAATCTCACGCCAGCAAATCGCGATGCCATCGCCGCTGCCCAGCAGCAGAATATTGAGGTCGTCATATCAACCGGCCGTTCCAATACCGAAATGCTGCCGCTTTGGGAACAATTCCCAAAAATTCGCTACTTCAGCTGCGGCAACGGCTCCAAAATCTATGACCGGCAAGCGGACAAGAATATATTTGAAGATATGCTCCCTTTTTCCCATGCCGTCGCCATTGTCGACATCCTGCAAAATTATGATGTCCTGCCGGAAATCTATGCCGATGATCACATCTATGCCGAAGCGTCCTCCTATGAAAACCTGCCGCGCTATGTCAAACCGGAATTCGAGCACCTGGTTCGGGCTACCCGTACACCGTTTAAAAATCTGCCCGATTTTTTGCAGCAATGGCAAAAACCAATTGAAAAAATCAATGTGTTCTTTCAGGACCTGCAATGCCGTGACAATATCTTAGCCCGCTGTACGCCCATGGACATCGCGCTGACCAACGCTCTGGGCATGAATCTGGAAATGAACAGCCCTACGGCCAGCAAAGGCAATGCCCTGCACCATTTGTGCACCAAACTGGGCATTACCGCCGCGGAAGTTATGGCCATCGGTGACGGCTGCAATGATATTTCCATGCTGGAATATGCCGGGTGCTCCATCGCTATGGAAAATGCCGTTTCCGCCGCTAAAGCCGCCGCAAAATTCACCACAGGCACAAATATCGCCAGTGGCGTCGCCGCCTCCATCCGCCGATACGCCCTGAGCTAAAAAGAAGGTTTGCTTATGACTTCGCTCCACCGTCTTCCCTTGATAATTTTTTTCTGCTTGCTCTTTTTTC
>Ga0183099_1000256_pt1 | contig 44481 bp, 42 predicted proteins | sample Biomet1_FD_127788 | JGI IMG/M metagenome (GOLD analysis project Ga0183099, IMG submission 127788) | Microbial communities from bioreactor (seeded with anoxic lake sediment) at LBNL, California, USA - Biofuel metagenome 1 | ecosystem: Engineered > Bioreactor > Anaerobic > Unclassified ... | reverse complement strand
TTGCTACGAGATTAAAAGAAGTCCACGTTAGTGGCTTGTTGAAGTATAATACTTCTCCTTCAATAAAGTTCATTAAACGACTTCTAAGTTATGTCCTAAATACATCATCACTAAGATGATTCCTCCCACAATAATTCGATAATATCCGAAAGCTTTGAATCCGTATTTAGTTACAAAGCTGATAAAGAATTTGATAGCAAGCAATGCTACAATAAAAGCTACTATATTTCCTATAACCAATGCTCCTATGTTCTGAGTCAGAATATCAATTCCATTTGGTTCCAGAAGTAGCTTCAGTAGTTTATAGGCTGTTGCAGCAAACATAGTAGGAACAGCAAGGAAAAAAGAGAATTCGGCAGCTGTTTTGCGAGACATCTTTTGTGCCATACCTCCTACAATAGTAGCCATTGAACGAGATACTCCTGGTATCATTGCAATACATTGAAAAAGGCCAATATTTAAAGCTTTCTTCTCTGTCATTTCTTCACTCTCATCTACCTTTTTAAAGATATTATCAACGAAAAGCATGAATACTCCACCTATAACCAGCATCACTGCAACAACAGTTACACTTTCCAGCATTTCATCAATTTTATCACTGAATACAAGTCCAAAAAAGGCTGCAGGAATAAATGCTATTATCAGTTTCCAGTAAAAATCAAATTTATACAGTAATCTTTTGACATAAACAACAACTTTTCCAGAAAAAGGTTTGTCTGCCGCTGCTTGTTTATCAAAGACTTTGCATTTATTCAGTTTAAAGAAACGTTTCCAGTATAGAATAACAACCGATAAAATTGCTCCAAACTGGATTATTACAGTAAATGCTTTTACAAACTCAGTACTCTGAACACCCAACATACTTTGAGCAATAATCATATGTCCGGTAGAAGATACCGGAAGAAATTCCGTTAGACCTTCAACTATAGCAATAATGATAGTTTGTAAATATGATAAATCTCCCATTCTTATTCTTCAGATTTTGGTTTACGAACTACTCCATAGATCATAAAAACAAATCCTAAGAAGCAAATTACCGGAGCTAGTTTAATTCTACGTGCGCTGAAAATATCTGGTTGGAAAGTTGTTTCTGTTGTTGCAGGACCAGTCATTAATATGAAGCCCAGAATAACAACGATCATTCCTATTGCCAATAAGATAAAATTTGTCTTACCAAAGGCTAATTTCTTTTTATCCATATTCTTTGTTTATTATGTTTCTTACTGTTAGATATAGTAAAGAGTGCTTGCTTTCATTCTCAGATACCTGTTAATAGAAAGATAAGCACATAAGAATGTTATTATAATCCCAAAAAGGAATACCGATGCCGAAACAATAAGCATTACCTCAGGAGTAACAATAGAGATTAGTTCAGGCTCATAGTTTACTAGCATATTTGCTCCTCCCAGCAATATAGCATCGGCAGCAATAGCTGATATTACTCCAATCCAGATGTTACGGATGAGGAATGGTTTCCGTATAAATCCCCAGTTCGCACCAACAAGTTTCATGGTGTGAATCAGGAATCTCTTAGAATATATTGTCAGTCGTATTGTATTGTTGATCAGTGCAAAAGAAATAAAAGTAAGCAATCCGGCAAGGCAAAGTAACACAATACTGATGTTGCGGATATTATTGTTCACTGAATCAATCAAGTCCTTCTGATATAGAATCTCCTGAATATTGGTATTCTTTTTGATCTTTCTTTCAATCTTGGCAATACTGTCGGAGTTTGCATAAGCAGAATTAAGCTTCACCTCAATTGAAGCGGTAAATGGGTTATATCCTAAAAAGTCTTCAGGGTCGGTTCCCATAGCTATACTTTGCTCGCGAAGAGCCTGTTGTTTTGATATATAGCTGGATTGCTTTACAAAAGGTTCTTTATTTAGTTCCTTCTGCATGGTTAGAATCTCCGATTCGGGCATATCATCACTGATAAGAATAGAGAAGTTTATATTCTCGCGCACATATACAGACAAGTTGTTTGCCGAGAGCACAAAAAACACTACTAATCCCAGCAAAAGCAAAACCAGCATAGTGCTGATACTTGAAGTTACACTTTGAATATCGAAGTATGGAACAGTATTTGTTTTATGTTTATTTCTCATAACTTTTTTTTCTGAATACATAAATAATAGAACTGCTCTTTTCTTTATTACTTAAAGAACTGAACCATGCAAACGCACCTGCAAACATTCCTTTGACAAGACTTGATTTGCTCTCTTTATATTTCTCACTCAATATAGAGACATAAAATGCATCAAATGGCATTGGTAAATGATTTGCTAATGTAAAGTTGTGCTTCTCTCCAAACTTCTGTATTGAGTCTGGTGTAAAATGCCATAAATGACGAGGAACATCATAAGCTGCCCAAAACTCTTTATATTTTTGTGCATCGTAAGAAGAGCAATTAGGTACTGCTATAACCAGGCATCCGTCATCTTTGAGCAATTCATAGAGTCTTTCCCATGTTTCATTCAAGTGTTCCAGATGTTCCATCACATGCCATAAAGTAATGGCATCAAATGAGCCTGCTGGAAAATCATTCAGTCCGGAATCATCTTTAACTTCAAGGTTGAAATTCTTTTTTGCAAAAGAACGTGCCTGTGGGCTTTTCTCAATAGCATCTACCTGCCAGCCTTTTTGTTGCATGGTATGAGAGAAATATCCGGTTCCGGTTCCAATATCCAGAATCTTTCCCGAAGTTTTTCCAGTAATATTATTGATAAGTTGGGCCTTTTTCTGAAGCATGCGTGAACGCACCAAATGATAAAGCTCGTTCATCATCCCTTTTTTAGTATCGCTGTGGGAAATATAATCCGGTGTTTCGTAGTATTTACCAATTTCTTTTTCCACAGGAAAACCTTGTGTAAACTGGAAACCACAATTCTCACACTGAAATAGGTCGAATTGCTCTCCGGAAGCATAAAAATCAGTACATGTCATCTTCTTAACAAGGTGTGTTCCACCGCAAAGAGGACAAGTGTTTATTGTGAGTTTGTTCATTTGTTTATTACCATCTTGAGTAGCCAAAATTTCGTATGGCCACACTTCACCCTAATTTGGTGCAAATAAACAAATAAAAAGTGGAGTATAAGCTATTCTTTAAGGATTTTTAATTAACATAATCTCTTATTGCTAGCTAACTGGAATTGCCTGTTTTAGAAAACGTTTGCACTTAAGACGAATTCTGTTTTTGATATTAACTCAGTGTATTCTGAATATAATTTACTTGCTTTGTGCTTAATAAAAAGTTAATCGATTAATGCTATTGATAAAGCATTCTTATTTCTTATAGTCATGATGAAGAAATTCTTTCTATTTTGTTTGTTTACATTAGGTATAGTTAATGCTTCAGGGCAACCTGATAAACTAGTTGGGAAAAATATTTCGGTATTTTATCCCAGAAATTATAATGCGGCAGCTCATTCACCTTCGTTTGCCTTAATTAAGGAGCCTATAGCAACAGGTGATATTCCGAAGAACTGGAATGTGAAACCAAATTTTTATTCTAAGAATGGGAAATCTTATGCAACTTTGCCTATCGCAAAAGGTACCAGTCTATATGGTACCGGAGAAAATACAGGTCCGTTGTTGAGAAATGGCAAAAGTGTTACTTTATGGAATACGGATAATTATGAATACCGTAAAGACGAAGGTAAACGTCTTTATCAGTCTCATCCGTGGGTGCTGGGAGTAAATAGCGATGGAACAGCTTTCGGAATTATTGCAGATAATACCTGGAAGCAACAGATTGAGCTGACTGACAGTATCCGCTTTATTTCAGAAGGACCTGCCTTTAGAGTTATTATCATTAAAAGAGAATCACCTCAAGAGGTTATTAAATCATTAGCCGGTTTGGTTGGTAAGATGGCCTTACCTCCATTATGGTCGCTTGGTTACCAGCAATGTCGTTTTTCTTATGTGCCCGATACTCGTATTAAAAGCGTGGCCGATACATTCCGGATTAAAAAGCTTCCTTGCGATGTTATCTGGATGGATATTGATTATATGGACAATTTCAAAGTTTTCACTTTCGATAAAAAGAAAATTCCTAATCCAAAAGAAGTAAACGATTATCTGCATAGCAAGAACTTTAAATCCATTTGGATGATTGATCCGGGAGTAAAGGCTGAGGAAGGATATTCTGTTTATGATTCGGGAAGCGAGGGTAATCATTGGGTATTAAATAAAGAAGGAAAAGAGTTTAATGGAAATGTTTGGCCTGGTAAATGTGCTTTCCCTGATTTTACACGACCAGAGACCAGAGCATGGTGGGGCGATCTTTATAAAAGCTTTATGGCTACAGGCATTGATGGTGTTTGGAATGATATGAATGAGCCTTCTGTTTTTGATGGTCCTGATGGAACAATGCCTGAAGATAACTATCACCGAGGCGGAGGAGATTTGGTTGCCGGCTCTCATCTTCGTTATCATAATGTATATGGTACACTGATGATTAAAGCATCAAGAGAAGGAATTATGAAAGTTAATCCCAATAAAAGACCATTTATATTATCACGTTCGGGCTTTTTAGGAAGTCATCGTTATGGTGCGACCTGGACTGGCGATAATTCGTCAACCGAAGAATATATGAAGATATCTGTTCCAATGTCTCTTAATCTGGGCTTGTCAGGACAACCGTTTAGTGGACCGGATATGGGAGGGTTTACCAAAAATGCGACCCCCGATCTTTTTGGACAATGGATTGCTACGGATGCATTTTTCCCCTTTATGAGAGGACATGCAAGCAATGATGCAAATAATAAAGAGCCATGGGCTTTTGGACAGGAGATTGAAAATGTATCTCGTACGGCATTAAACAGAAGATATCGCTTATTGCCCTATCTATATACATTATTCAATGAATCGTCTAAAACGGGTATGCCGGTTATGCAACCAGTCTTTTTTGCCGATGTAAAGGATACAACTTTGAGAAAAGAAGATCAGGTGTTTTTGGTAGGAAGCGATTTGCTCATTGTTCCGAAATGGGCCGTTAAACCTTCATTACCAAAAGGAATATGGAGAACTGTTTCCATTGCTGGGGAAAATAGTAAAACAGATAAGTATCAGGCAGAAGTGAAGGTTAGAGGAGGAGCTATAATTCCAATGGGTAAGATTATTCAGAACACAAATGAATATGCTCTTGATTCGTTAACGCTAGTGGTTTCGCTTGATAAGCAAGGCTTGGCTAAAGGCCGACTTTATGAAGATGCCGGAGAAGGGTATCAATATGAAAAGGGAGAATATTTGCTATCTTCTTTCATTGCTAAGCAAAAGGGCTCTTTGGTAAATATTATTATAAAGCGTGGGTCAGGAAACTGGGAGTTGAAGCCTCGTAACTACAAAGTAATAGTAAGAACAGATAAAGGAACTTTTGTTTCGCCGTGGACAAATAGTACAAATATTACTGTATCTTTATCTGGTAAGAAAATTGAAAGTGAAAATTAATAAAAACTATAAATATCATGAGAAAAGTATTCTTATTTCTGTTTTTAACCTGTCTGGCTGCGGTTTCTAAAGCAGAATCTATTAAGTCGCCCGATGGCAATCTGGAACTTAATTTTGAAGTTAAAGGAGGAATTCCTGTTTATCAGCTAACCTATAAAAATAAACCGGTAGTTAAGGAAAGCAAGCTGGGATTCGATTTAAAAGAAGGAGAAGACCTGCTTGATGGCTTTACTAAAACAAAGATTGAGACAAGCACTTTCGATGAAAACTGGAATCCGGTTTGGGGAGAGGTGAAGACTATTCGCAATCATTACAATGAACTAGCAGCAACATTAACTCAACAAACTGCCGATCGCTATATTGTTATCCGCTTCCGTTTGTACAACGACGGATTAGGCTTTCGCTATGAGTTCCCTCAACAAAAGAATTTCAACTATTTCGTTATTAAGGAAGAGAAAACACAGTTTGCAATGGCTGGAGATCACAAAGCATTCTGGCTTCCGGGAGATTACGATACTCAGGAATACAGCACTGTAACTTCCGATCTTTCTGAGATTCGCGGAAAGATGAAAGCGGCCATTACTCCAAACTCTTCGCAAACTCCATTCTCACCAACAGGGGTTCAGACTCCATTGATGATGAAGAGCAAAGACGGACTTTATATCAATATTCACGAAGCTGCATTGGTAGATTACTCTTGCATGCACCTTAATCTGGACGATAAAACCATGACTTTCGAGTCTTGGCTTACTCCTGATGCTATAGGCGATAAAGGATATTTGCAAACTCCTTGTCAGTCTCCCTGGCGTACTGTTATTGTAAGCGATGATGCACGAGATATTCTGGCTTCAAAAACAATTTTAAATCTGAATGATCCTTGTAAATATACAGATACTTCATGGATTAAGCCGGTTAAGTACGTAGGTGTGTGGTGGGAAATGATTACTGGAAAAAGTACCTGGTCGTACACCGACCTTCCTGCCGTAAAACTTGGTGTAACTGATTACTCTAAGACCGTTCCTAACGGCAAACATGCAGCAAATACAGCACACGTGAAAGAGTATATTGATTTTGCTGCAAAACATGGATTTGATGCTGTATTGGTAGAGGGCTGGAACGAAGGCTGGGAAGACTGGTTTGGCAAGACCAAAGATTATGTATTTGATTTTGTAACTCCTTATCCCGATTTTGATGTAAAAGAACTCCATCGTTATGCTGCCAGTAAAGGAGTAAAAATGATGATGCATCACGAAACATCAGCTTCTGTTCGCAATTACGAACGTCACATGGATAAAGCTTATCAGTTTATGGTCGACAATGGTTATAACTCCGTAAAGAGTGGTTATGTAGGCAATATGATTCCTCGTGGAGAATACCATTATGGTCAATGGATGGTAAACCATTATCTGTATGCTGTAACTAAGGCTGCGGAATACAAAATTATGGTAAATGCGCACGAAGCAGTTCGCCCTACCGGACTTTGCCGCACTTATCCTAACCTGATTGGTAATGAATCTGCCCGCGGAACAGAGTACGAAGCATTTGGTGGAAACAATCCCGATCATACCACAATTCTTCCGTTTACCCGCCTGATGGGTGGTCCGATGGATTATACTCCAGGTATATTAGATACAAAAATAAGTTTCCTTCCGGGAGAACACTCTTTTGTACACAGCACCCTTGTTCGTCAGATGGCATTATATGTAACCATGTATAGTCCGCTGCAAATGGCTGCCGACCTTCCCGAAAGCTATAATAAGTATATGGATGCATTCCAGTTTATTAAAGATGTAGCCGTTGACTGGGATGATAGCAAGTATCTGGAAGCAGAACCGGGCGACTATATAACTGTAGCTCGTAAGGCCAAAGGAACAAACAACTGGTTTGTAGGAAATACAAGTGATGAAAACGGACATGTTTCTAACCTCTCATTTAGTTTCCTTGATCCGGACAAGAAGTATATTGCAACTATATATTGTGATGCTGCAGATGCACATTACGAAAAGAATCCTTCGGCATATACCATAAAGAAAGTGGTAGTGACTAACAAATCTAAAACAACATTGAAAGCTGCTCCTGGTGGAGGTTTTGCTATAAGCATTATTGAAGCTAAGGATGCAAAAGAGCTTAAAGGACTGAAGAAGATATAATGTAACATAGTAAAAAGTGTTTCAAATAAGCGCGGGCAACTATACCATATTTCTGTATATTTACGGGGTGGTATAAAGTTGCCCGCGCCTTATTTTCAGTGGTTTATCTTAGAAAGTAAAATAGTAAGACGGAAAATAACCTTTTATCTTTCTTCTTTTGAGGGTCTTTCTGAGTTAAAATGTGTTTCATTGCTGATTTTCAGCAGGCTAATATTGTTAAAACCATGCCCACGAATATTTGTTTTATCAAAATAAGGCTTTATATCTTTAACTAAAAACATTAGTTAACAATTAGCCCTTATTCTCTTTGTAAATTGTCCGCCAATAAAATAAATTCATTCACCAATAAATAAAATCCATTGGTGAATAATTGTAGAACCATTCAGTAATGGATTTATTTATATATTTGTCAAATCAGAATAGAATAATATGAAATACTTATATGTCGTTTTGTTTATCTCAGCAACATTAATTTCTTGTAATAAGAGCCATAAAGAAGTTCATAAAATAGAAAATAATATATCAATTGCTAAAGATTGGGTAAAAGTTGATTCCGCCTATGCAGAGTTTCGATCAAGAAACCTTGAACCAAGTAATGGTGTAACAAGAGATCTGGTTCCCAATGAAGAAACTGCAATTAAAATAGCTGAGGTAATATTGCTCTCTATTTATGGTGAGAAAATATATACTAAACGTCCATACTCTATAGAACTGAGGAATGGTGTATGGATTATTGAAGGTACGCTTCCTAAAAATTGCCAAGGAGGAGTTCCTTATATAGAGATTCAGAAAAAGGATGGAAAGATATTAAAGGTTATGCATGGAAAGTAGCTTTTAAAAGTAATTATATGTGTAAATAATGATTCTGCTATAGTAAAAGTGACTTTAACCCTTCTACATCTACAACAATAAAATCGGCACCGGCATGTTCAAGCTCGGTTCTGCTTCCATATCCATAAAGAACACCCACGGAAGAAATTCCGTTATTCTTTGCGCCCTCAATATCGTGTTTGCGATCGCCAATCATTATTACGCGAGATAAATCAGTAATATTATTCGTGCTAAGCACATATTTAATTACATCAGTTTTTGTAGAGCGACTTCCGTCTAATGTACTTCCGCCAATGAAGGTGAAATAGTGTGATAGTTTGAAGTGATCGAGAATCCGTTTGGCAAAAGGTTCGGGCTTTGAAGTGGCAAGCATCAATATTCTTCCCTCATCGACTTGCGACTGAAGAAAATCCTTTATTCCTTCATATTCATTATTCTCAAATATACCTTTAGTGGCAAAATATTCACGGTATTTTCCTAAAGCAATTTGTGCCTGTTCGTCTGTAAAGTGATAGAATTCTTTGAAAGAATCTATAAGAGGAGGACCAATAAACGGGCAAAGCTCTTCAAGGTTGTGTACTTTAATTCCGAAGAAAGCTAATGCATGTTGTACGGAACGTGTAATGCCAATCATGGGATCGGTTAATGTTCCGTCTAAATCAAGAAGTATGTACCGGATATTTTTCATGATGCAAATAGAAATTATATTATTTGCAGGGCAAATGTACGCATTTTCTTCGCCTGTTCTTGCATTTGTCCAATTTTAAATGTTTGTTTTTGTACTAAAAACAGGTTCATTTGCTTGTAAATCAGTTTGGTAATGCAATAGTGATTTGTCCAATGCTTGTCCGGCAAAATCTGGTTTATTATGCTTTACTTTGCATCAGGATAAGAAGTAGCATAATTAAAACATATATTCAAATAATAGACTTTCGCTTAACTATTCTATCTGTTTCTTTAAAATCTCTAATGGCATTCCTTGGAAATGAATTTAGTCGTTTTCATTCAATTTCTTTAATGGTATGCCACTAGATCTGGTGTCGGGTTAAGAATTTTTGTCTTAACCTGACTACCAGATACAGCTTGTTTTTCTTCCCCCCTTTAGCAGTTCTGATGTTTTTTTCTCTCTTTTTAATTAAAAACTCTTGCATATTTCATTAAAACATTATACTTTTGTACCCGCAACCAATAAATGGTAGCACGGGCTTTTAGCTCAGTTGGTTAGAGCAACAGACTCATAATCTGGAGGTCCTTGGTTCAAGCCCAAGATGGCCCACCTCTTAGAAATCAAGCCGTTACAAAATCATTTGTAGCGGCTTTTTTTATCTACTAAAAACCGAATGTAAGAAATAGAAAGTATTGTAAATGAGCGCTTTAAATTGATTTGTTCAATGGTGTTGAACAAAATTGCCTTTATATTAGTCCCACTGCTCTCATAAATAAAACTCCAATTGTGTACACTTTTTGTATACCATCTTTTTAAGGAACTAAGGCGAGATTTTTAATATTCATTTTAATACTTTTAATTATGGTTCGTCTTTTTTATACTCCCTTAAAGAAAGGTGGTAAAACATCACTCTGTTTGTGTTTTAAAGAAAATAAAACACGCAAATACAAGTCTTTAACAAAAAATTTAACTGGAGAGTTCTCTGAAAAGAGGATCAGTCCATAAATTTGTGGGAATGTTAAAAGTTTCCTTCATTTATGCATAAATTTTAGTCGTTCTGTAAAGAAAGAATTTTATATCATTCACTTCTTGATAAAATGGGGTAATTTTATAGTAATTCAAACTGTTAGGCTAACAATGAAGTGATCTTCAATTTAATAAAGAAATATAGCGATGTTTAAGCTGAGAACCATGCCACTTCGCAAGAAGAATTATACGACTACTTTTATATAATACCTCCAGATTGTACATCAATAATTCCTATTTTCGATTTTGTTGCTACGCTTATTAATGATGAGAATGAGGAGATAAAACTCAATGGGATGAAACTGTGAATGTTATGAGAAACTAGAAAAATAGTTTTATGAGTTCGAACCTATTTAAAGAAAAATGCCTTTAATAGTATGTGCGTGTTTCTCTTTAAATAAATTCTGAATAGTTTTTCAGATTAAAAAATAAAGGCAAATTAAAGGGAAGCTGACAGGCGTTCTTGTGGAATAAGTGAGAGAATAAAATGTTAAACTTGTAAATATATCCATGAGAATAGTTGCCAATCCATTATTTATATATAATTTTCACGATTTAATTGTAAATTTTATGATATATCTAAAAAAGTATATTGCGTCGAAACCTAATTAATATAATTTACTTAATGATGATTACATTTGCTTTTTAGTGTTATATAATTAATATTACATATGATAAAAATGAAACCGTTTATAATTAATTTCGCGGAAAAACAAGGTAAAATGAATAATAGTAATTTTACAGAGTATTCTCACTCATTAAACTTGAATGTGATAAAAGGATCAACAATGCCAGCCATTTGTGGGCAGTTAGCAATTGAAGGGCAGACATCTACTAAAGAAATGATAGAATCTACTGATTGTAGTGAAATTATCACATATAATGCAATAATAGGTGGAACTCAAACTCGACAAAGTCAAGAATCTACAGATATACAAAATATAATTTTTTGATATAGTCTATAAGTTAGATATAAGTGCAATTTATAAAAATTGAGAAATCTGTAATGATACTAATAGTTACATACAAAGAAGATTTTACAACAGATTTTGTAATTAATATACTGAATCAGAAACGTCAACCTTATTTACGTTTAAATACTGAAGATATTCTGTCTGATTATAAAGTTGAAATAGCTAGTAACTCTCAGCTGAATGTTAAAATTGATGGTATTGATACATTCCATTCTGTATGGTTTAGAAGAGTTAAGATGCCAGTTCTTGAATCTTCTAACATTGGATATGTTGATTTTATGAATATTGAATTGAAAAAGTACTTTAGTAACCTTTGGCAGACAATTGATCCTTTAAAATGGATGAGCCATCCTAATGCTATTTATCGTTCTGAAAATAAATTACTACAGTTGAAAATAGCTCAAACTATTGGTCTTTCAATCCCACGCACATTAGTTTCTTATAATCACGACGTAATATTAGATTTTTATGATAAGTGTAATGGTGAAATTATTATTAAACCATTATATAATAATAGAATTATTGGAGATGATAATTTATCTATAATTTATACATCAGCTCTAACAAAAAATGATTTGTTAAAGATAGAAGAATCAATGCCTTTTCCTAGCATATATCAAGAATACGTTGATAAAGATATTGAAATTAGAGTTACAGTCGTTGAAAATGAGATATTTTCAGCCTATACAGAATCTCAAAAAAATGAAGAATCTAAGATTGACTGGAGAAGAAGTGATTCTAAATTCTATAGTTATAAATTACCCGATGAAATTGAAAAGAAATGTATTGAGTTAATAAAGTGCCTCGGCTTATCATTTGGTGCTATTGATTTGATTAAAAATAAGAATGGTGAATATACTTTCTTGGAGATAAATCCAAACGGGCAATGGGCATGGATTGAAATTGATACAGGAATGCCCATATCAAAGGCTATTAGTAATTATTTAATAAATTGATATTGGATTATGAATTATAAATACATCAAAGACCTATCAGAATTTCATTTTGAAATATTAAAAGAAAGATATAATAGGGGATATGAAAGAACTAATGTTATTGAATCGAAAATAGCCTCATTGCTATCTCAAAGTAGCATTGTACTTGCTATTATTTCTTTGTTCATACCTTTTTTTGCATCATATGTTACTAAAAGCTTTACTAATAGTACATTATATTTGCATCCTTTTCGCTTATTTATATATACTTTTTGTGTAAGTATATGCGTAATTGTTTTTATTTCTTGTGTGTATTGCTTTATAAGATCAATATATACAGCTTGTTCTGTATTAGATATCAGAAAATTTAGTTATAGTGATTTTGAACCACAAAGTGTTATAGATAAGAATGATCCAGATACAAAAGAAACAATGTATGAACAAATAATACCACTATATATTAAATTTATAACAAATAATGAAGATATTAATGATAATAAAGGGAGTATGTTAATACAAGCAACTTGCTATTTTAGATATGGATTATTATCTTTAGTTTTTTTATGCATAAGCTGCATTGTTGCAATAAGTATTAATACATCTCTTTGCTGATATTAAATTAAAAGGCTGCATTGATATTTTGAAACTATGTACAGATTGAAGAATCTACACTTGGAAAATATGATCAGAGCTTATGTACGCTCCCAGCACTTGTAAGTATGCCCTCTTCTCTTTTTTGAATTAATATGCTTTTAATTACTATACTTTGTTATCATTATATTCAATTTGTATATGCGTTGAGTTGCAAAAGAAATTTCCTTCAAATAATTTGCATATATCACTAAATTTAGAGAACATTGCAACTGTTTAAGCACACGATGCAAAATAGTGGTCAATACTTTGCAAGCCATATAACCTTCGAAATACTAAATTAAAAACATGTCATACGTTCGAATCTTACCTAAAAAAGTATTTGCCATTATTGGCCTGATGCTTTTAACTGCTAACCTATTTGCTCAGGGTAAAGAGCAGAATAAAGAGTATTCTCCCATCAGTTTAAAACCATTTTCGGACAGTTCACGTCACTGGTATGGAATTCATGACGATCATAATATTATTAATCCGTTGCCTGGTCAGCCTAAATACAAAGAATCCGAAATAATAAAGATTGCAGATAATATTCTGCTTTTTCAACGGAATAACGGTGGGTGGCCTAAGAACTATGATGTGCAGGCAATGCTTACTCCACAACAAACTGATAGCTTGATAAAAACAAAGGATATGATTCATACCACCTTTGATAATTCTACAACATATACTCATGTTGATTATTTGGCTAAGGTTTATACACTTACGCATATTCAGAAATATAAAACGGCTTGTGAGATAGGTATTAAATTTATTCTTTCAGCTCAATACCCGAATGGTGGATGGCCTCAATACTATCCTTTGGAAAAAGGATATAGCCGACATATTACTTTTAATGACGGTGCTTACATTGGTGTAATGAGTACTTTAAAGAAAATAGTAACAAACGATGCAAATTATTCTTTTGTAGATAAGAACTTGAGAAAGAAAGTCGCTTTGGCCTATAAGAAAGGCATTGATTGCATTCTGAAATCGCAGATTGTTGACAAAGGCCGATTTACTGCATGGTGCCAGCAGCATGATGAGGTATCTCTGAAAGCTGCCTGGGCCAGAGCATTTGAACCGCCATGCATTTGTAATGGCGAGAGTGCTGGGATTGTGTTGTTTTTGATGGGTATAGATCATCCCGACCAGAAAGTAATCACTTCTGTGCAAGCTGCAGTGAAATGGTTTCAGGATTCTAAAATTCTAAATACCCGGGTAGAAACCGTACAGGCAACGCCAGAAAAATCTATCTATAAAACAAGTACCACCGACAAAGTTGTTGTTATCGATTCTCTTGCTTCTCCTATATGGACACGTTATTATGAATTGGAAACTGAACGTCCCATGTTCAGCGACAGAAACGGTAAGATACTTTATTCTTTATCGGAAGTCAGCCGTGAAAGAAGAAGTGGATATGGCTGGTACACCTATGCTCCGCAGGATGTACTGAATAAGTATCCGAAGTGGCTGAAGCAATGGATGCCAAGTGAAAATAAGTAGTATCAGATTTTTTAATATGCAAAACATCCGAAGTTCAGTACAGGCACATATCTGCTAGTTTGAATAGAACTTTGGATGTTTATAGTTTATGATTGTTTATTTGAATAGTATCTACACTAGAATTTCTGTTTTAAAAACAGCTATAGCATCACCTTTTATCTGAATCAGGGTTGGTTTATTGTTTTCAACCAGAACTTTAACATTAACAACCCCAAGTCTGTTTATTGCCTCTCCTTGACGGCCGTTAAACTCAAAGTAGTCATTCTTAGTCTCGACTATCTTGTTTTGAATCAGATAACCTCCTAATGGTCCGTTGGCATTACCAGTTACCGGATCTTCATTAATACCAATTGCTGGGGCAAACATTCTGCCGTAAGTTAATACATCTTTATCATCTGAATCAAATGTAAATACAAAGTACCCGTTGCATTTAATTTCTGCACTCAGGTTTGCTAATTCATTAAAATTAGGAGTCAATAAATTAAGCTTTTCACGAGTTTTTATTCCAATCATAACTTTAGAATGACCGGTTGATGCTATCTGAATAGGACAATTTTTATTTATATCACTTTCCTCGAGTCCTAGAGCTTCAATAATTCTTTGAGAATTTGCACTATCAAATGTTTCGCTAAGACTAAACTCTCCCTGGGTCATTATAATCTGATAGCCTCTGTGATTTTTTATTATTTCAAAAGGGAGAATGCCTACATTGGTTTTAATTTTTAGCACACAGGATTCTAAGTTTTCCTCAAGCGCTTTTGCATACATTGCTGCAATTGTAGCATGTCCGCAGATAGGCACTTCACTTTTAGGAGTAAAATATCGTATTATTCCGTTATAGTTTATACAATCTGAAGAGAATAGAAATGCTGTTTCTGAATTATTTAGTTCACGTGCAATCATTTGCATCTGGTTATCATTCAATCCATCGGCATTGACAACTACCCCAGCCGGATTACCTTTAAATTGTTCTTTTGTAAAAGAATCAATCTGATATACAGTTAGCTTTTTCATTATGAATTTTAATTGTGAAAAATCTTATTTTTGGGAATGTCTGTTTACAAGAATAGCTCTATTCCTATTTTTGCAAAGGTCTAAATTTTTTTGCATAAAAGAGGAGTAAAGCTATTTAAATTTATTCAGAAGAAAAAGATCTGAATGTTTTCTTTTAATAATTGATGATAAAGTTATCCTTTGGATTTCTTACTTTCTTCATGTTTACCAACCAATCGTTCTCCGTATCACGATAACCGATGGGCAATAATAAAACACTTTTCAATCCTTTTGATTTAAGCCCGAGTAATTCATCTAGCTCTTCACCAATAAAACCTTCCATTGGCGTGCTATCTACTTTCAGTTCTGCAGCCTGAGCTATGGCTAACCCCAAGCCAATATAAGCCTGTCTTGCTGTATGAATAAAATTTTCTTCAGCTGTTTGTGTTAAATAAAGAGCCCTCAGCTTATCTGTATATGACTTAAATCGCCCTCTAGGCAAACCTCTTTCGTCTGTTGTATAATTGTATATTTTATCTATCCGCTCTTCTGTATAACGATCCCATGCTGCAAATACTAACAAATGAGAGCAATCGGCCACAATTTGCTGTTCCATTGCAATTGGTACTATCTTATTTTTAAGTTCCTGATCTGTAATTACAATTACTCTGAATTGCTGCAATCCTGATGATGTTGGTGCTAGTCGTGCTGACTCTACAATCTTATCTACATCTTCCTGAGCTACTTTTTTAGTAGGATCATATTTTTTTGTGGCATAACGCCATTTCAAATTCTCTAATAATGCCATATCTTTAATTTTATATATTTATGAATAAAGTAGTTTTATGTTTTTACTTCATTAATGATTCAAGATCTATAATGAATTAAGTATTGTAAATGTAGTAGCAAATTAAATAGCCTACAATATAATAGTAGTATATTTATGCTAATATATTATTTTTTAATTATTAAAAAGATTAGTTCGGAAAATATTGCCTTCTTTTGATTAAATCTTTTTTCTAAAAAAACTTATGAGAACAGTTGTTAATAGATAAATGCTATTTTCTTTTTATATTTGTTCCCTATGAGCATAAAATGAGAAAGTCATGTACCCTAAATGGCCTCATTTTTTATCTATTTAAAGCAGAGCTTGCACTTCACACATTATTATAATTTATAGATGAAACATACAAAAGCAACAATTGAGTTTATTAAAGAACATATAGCTGATGATCCTTCCAAACTAGCTCTTCAGGCAAAAAAATATCCAGACGTGAATATGCCTTTTGCTGTTACTCAGATTGTTGGTCGGAAAATAGCAATGGAAAAAGTTCCTTCCTGGGGTAATACCGATGGTATACTTTATCCTAAGCATCTTTCAATGGAACAATGCTCGTCGGAGATTACAGCTCGTTATAAATCATCTCTTGTAAAAGGAAATACATTGGTGGATATAACCGGAGGGCTTGGTATTGATTGTGCTTTTCTTTCAGTGAACTTTCAGCGGGCTGTATATGTGGAGCGTCAGGCAGAACTGTGCGAAATAGCATCCTCTAACTTTCCTTTATTAGGTTTATCTCATATTGATGTGGTAAATGGTGACGGGGTAGAATATCTTTCTCGAACAGAAAAGGTCGATTGGATTTTTATTGATCCTGCAAGAAGAAATGAGCATGGAGGAAAAGTGATTGCAATAGCCGATTGCGAGCCAAATGTTGCTGAAATCTCAGATTTACTCCTAAGTAAGGCTGAGAAAGTGATGATTAAGTTATCTCCAATGCTCGATCTTTCTCTGGCTTTACATCATTTATCTTTTGTAAAGGAGGTGCATGTAGTTTCGGTGGCCAACGAATGTAAGGAGTTGCTTGTTATTCTTGCAAACGATGCAGTGAATTCAAAAGTCAGTATTCATTGTGTGAATTTGCTTAAGAATGGAAAAGCGCAGACTTTTTCTTTCGATAAGGAGGAGGAATTGCAAGGGTGCGGATATGCCCCAAAAGTGGGTCGTTATCTATATGAACCTAATGCTTCCATACTGAAGGGCGGTGCCTATAAAAGTATCTCAAACAGATATAATCTGAAAAAATTGCATCAGAATAGTCATCTATATACTTCGGATGAATTGATCATTGATTTTCCCGGCCGTAAATTTGAATGTGATGCTGTCTTTAGTCTGAATAAAAAAGAACTAAAAACGAATTTGGGAGAGATAAAGCAAGCAAATATCACAGTCCGTAACTTCCCATCTTCAGTAGCGGAACTTCGTAAAAGGTTAAAACTGTTGGATGGTGGTGATATCTATTTGTTTGCAACGACTTTAGTTGATGAACAGAAAGTGCTTGTAAAATGTCATAAGTGCTGACGTTTTAATGTCGTTTTACAGTTTAAATACTGCCTTTAAATTACATTAATGTAGTGGTTTTAATGTTTTTTATTGAAAAAGAGTATCTTTGCAACCTTAATATTTTATACAATTTATGGCAGTAATAATAAAACAAGTCTCTAATAAAAAAGAACTTAAAAAATTTATTCAATTCAACAAAGAGTTATATAAAGGCAATGCATATTCTGTTCCTGATCTTTATGATGATATGCTTAATACATTCAATAAAGATAAAAACCCTGCCTTTGAATTTTGTGAAGCAGAATATTTCTTAGCATATAAAGACGACAAATTAGTGGGAAGGGTTGCGGCCATTATCAATCATAAGGCGAATACAACCTGGAACAAAAAAGATGTCCGCTTCGGATGGATTGACTTCATTGATGATTCCGAAGTTTCAGAAGCTTTGCTTAAAGCTGTTGAAAAGTATGGCAAGGAGCATGGAATGGAAAACATTCAAGGTCCTTTAGGATTTACTGATTTTGATGCCGAAGGTATGCTGATAGAAGGATTTGATCAGTTGAGTACAATGGCTACAATCTATAATTATCCTTACTACCCTGAACATATACAGAAACTTGGTTATGAGAAAGATGCCGATTGGGTAGAGTTCCAAATTTATATCCCGGAGACTGGCGTTCCAGAAAAGCATCAACGTATTTCTGATATTATAAAAAAGAAATATAATCTTAGAGTTCTGAAGTATACATCCAGAAAGAAACTTGCAAAAGATTACGGACAGGAAATATTTGATTTAATGAATGAAGCTTATAGTCCGCTATACGGATATTCAGCTCTTTCTCAGAAGCAGATTGAACATTATGTCAAGATGTATCTTCCGGTAGTCGACTTAAAGATGGTTCCTCTTATTGTTGACCAGGAAGACAAGTTAGTGGCAGTTGGTATAACTATGCCATCCTTGTCTGTTGCATTACAAAAAGCTCACGGAAGGTTGTTGCCTTTTGGTTGGTTCCATTTACTTAAAGCGCTATTCTTTGGTAAAAGAAAAGTGGTTGATCTTCTTTTGATAGCTGTTAAACCAGAGTATCAAAACAAAGGGGTGAATGCATTATTATTTTCTGATTTAATTCCAGTTTACCAAAAAGAAGGTTGTATATTTGCGGAAAGCAATCCCGAATTAGAGATGAATGGTAAGGTTCAGGCTCAGTGGGAATACTTTAAAACAATTCAGCATAAACGTCGTCGTGCATTTATAAAGAAAATAGATTTATAGTATATAAGTTTTGGCAAATTTATAATTATGGAAGAAAATATTGAAGAAAAGATCCTGGTTACAGAATATACCGAGGAAAATATTAGGACTCTTGATTGGAAAGAACATATTCGCCGTCGCCCTGGTATGTATATCGGAAAATTAGGTGATGGTTCTCATTCAGATGATGGTATTTATGTACTTCTGAAGGAGGCCTTGGATAATTCTATCGATGAGTACATGATGGGATATGGCAAGACTATTGAAGTTACGGTTGTTGATGGAAAAGTTACAGTCCGTGACCATGGTCGTGGTATTCCGTTAGGAAAGGTAATCGATGTTTCTTCAAAAATGAATACGGGTGGTAAATACGACTCTAAAGCATTCAAGAAATCTGTCGGCTTGAATGGAGTTGGTATTAAAGCTGTAAATGCACTATCTTCTTTCTTCCGTATTTCCAGTTTCCGAGAAGGCGAGGAAAAAACTGCTGAGTTTGAAAGAGGGAATATTATTAATGACTTCCCAATTTCAGAAACAGAACATGATAATGGTACCTTAACCGAATTTATCCCTGATGAGACTATATTCAAAGATTATCATTATCTAAATGAACATATAGAGCCCTTATTGAAGAATTATGTATTCCTCAATACTGGTTTGAGCATCATATTTAATGGAAAGAAATTCCATTCTAAAAATGGATTGGTTGATCTGTTAAATGAAAACATGACTACAGATCCGCTTTATCCAATTATTCACCTCTACGGAGATGATATTGAGATGGTTCTTACTCATAGTGATCAGTATGGTGAAGAATACTATTCGTTTGTTAACGGACAGCATACAACTCAGGGTGGTACTCACTTAGCTGCATTCCGTGAAGCGGTTGCCAAAACTATTAAGGAATATTATTCTAAAAACTTTGATTATGCTGATATTCGTTCCGGTATGGTGGGGGCTATCAGTATTAAAGTGGAGGAACCGGTGTTTGAGTCTCAGACAAAAACAAAGCTTGGTTCCAAGGATATTGGCCCTGATGGCCCTTCTGTAGGTAAGTTTATCGGCGACTTTGTAAAGCGTGAACTCGATAACTTTTTGCATATCAATCATGAAACTTCTGAGATCTTACAACAAAAAATACAGGATTCAGAAAAAGAACGTAAAGCGATTGCCGGTGTAACCAAACTAGCTCGAGAACGTGCTAAGAAAGCGAACCTGCACAATCGTAAACTACGTGATTGTCGTATTCACTTAAATGATATGAAAGGTAAAGATCAGGAAGAATCAAGTCTCTTCATTACTGAGGGTGATTCTGCCAGTGGATCTATTACTAAGAGCCGTGATGTAACCACACAAGCGGTATTTAGTTTACGTGGTAAGCCTCTGAACTCTTTTGGATTAACTAAAAAAGTTGTTTACGAAAATGAAGAGTTCAATTTGCTTCAGGCAGCATTGAATATTGAAGATGGCATTGAAGGATTGCGCTATAATAAAGTGATTGTTGCAACAGATGCCGATGTGGATGGTATGCACATTCGTCTGCTGCTCATTACTTTCTTTTTGCAGTTCTTTCCCGACCTGATAAAAAAAGGTCATGTTTATATTCTGCAAACGCCTCTTTTCCGTGTGCGAAATAAAAAAGAGACTATTTACTGTTATTCGGATGAAGAGCGTATTAGTGCAATTAATAAACTTTCTCCTAATCCCGAAATAACCCGATTCAAAGGGTTAGGTGAAATTTCTCCTGATGAGTTCAGACATTTTATTGGTAAAGATATTCGTTTAGAACAGGTTACTCTCCGAAGAAACGATTTGGTGAAAGGACTTTTAGAGTTTTATATGGGCAAAAATACCATGGAGCGTCAGACTTTTATTATAGACAACCTGGTTATTGAAGAAGATGTAGCTTAAAATTATGAAACGAGCCATATTTCCGGGAACATTCGACCCTTTTACAGTTGGTCATTTTTCAGTAGTAAAGCGTGCCTTGACCTTTATGGATGAAATAGTGATAGGTATTGGTATTAATGAAAACAAGAAAACTTATTTCCCGATAGAAAAACGTGTAGAGATGATCTGTAATCTCTATAAAGATGAACCGCGAATAAAGGTGGTGCCTTACAACTCCCTGACTATTGATTTTGCTAATTCTGTCGATGCAAAGTTTATAGTTCGTGGAATTCGTACGGTAAAGGATTTTGAATATGAAGAGACCATTGCTGATATCAACAGACAATTGGCCGGAATTGAGACTATTTTACTCTTTACAGAACCGGAACTGACTTGCGTGAGCTCCACTATTGTTAGAGAGCTTTTGCATTATAATAAAGATATCAGCTGCTTTATCCCTAAAGGACTGGAGATCTGATATAAAACAGTTTTTGAATGAAAAAAGTAATTATTTCCTTGATATGTTTGTTCGCGGTTAGTGCACAAGCTCAAAATTATGGAACCGTGGCTTCCCGCAAACTGCATATGGCGGAGTTTGCTATTAATAATCTTTATGTTGATAAGGTTAACGAAGATAAGCTGGTAGAAGATGCTATTGTTAAAATGCTTTCAACGCTGGATCCTCATTCAACGTATGCTACTCCTGAAGAGGTTAAAAAACTAAATGAACCCTTGCAAGGCAATTTTGAAGGCATTGGTGTACAGTTTAATATGGCTGAAGATACTCTCTTGGTTATTCAGCCGGTATCCGGAGGACCTTCTGAGAAGATTGGTATTTTAGCTGGTGACCGAATCATAGCTGTTAATGATACAGCTATTGCTGGCGTAAAGATGAGTACCGACGAAGTGATGCGCCGCCTCAAAGGGCCGAAAGGTTCACTGGTTAATTTAACCGTACTTAGAAGAGGCGTGAATGAACTACTAAAGTTTAAAGTAAAACGTGACCGTATTCCTCTTTATAGCCTAGATGCATCTTATATGATACAGGATAAAATTGGTTATATTCGTATCAATCGTTTTGCTTCTACTACAGCTGAGGAATTTGCTAAAGCTCTAAAGGAGTTGAAGTCGAAAGGCATGAAGGATTTAATTCTTGATTTGCAGGATAATGGCGGTGGTTATTTGAATGCTGCTATCGATTTGGCTAATGAGTTTCTGGAAGAGAAAGAATTAATTGTTTATACAGAAGGGCAGAAAACCCCACGCAGTGAGTTCTTTGCCAAAGGTACAGGAAGTTTTCAAAAAGGACGGTTAGTAGTATTGGTTAACGAGTTTTCTGCATCTGCAAGTGAAATTTTGTCTGGTGCTATTCAGGACTGGGATAGAGGGCTAATTGTTGGACGCCGATCGTTTGGCAAGGGGTTGGTGCAACGTCCTATTGATTTGCCAGATGGTTCAATGATTCGTTTAACGGTTGCCCGTTATTACACTCCAGCTGGAAGATGTATTCAAAAGCCTTATGAAAGTATTGAAAAGTACAATATGGATTTAATTAACCGATACAATAAAGGTGAGATGATGAATTCTGATAGCATTCACTTCCCAGATTCTTTAAAATGTAAAACAAAGAAATTTGAAAGAATTGTTTATGGTGGCGGCGGAATTATGCCCGACTATTTTGTACCTGTCGATACAACTCTTTATACTGACTATCATCGTAATCTTGTGGCAAAAGGAGTTGTCCTGAAAATGACACTGAAATATATTGAAAATCATCGTAAAGAATTGCTTGGCAAATACAAATCATTCACTGATTTCAATAATAATTTTGAGATAAACAGTTCTATGATGGACAATCTTATAGCAATGGGTACGGAAGCCAAAGTGGAACTGAATGAAGAACAGCTAAAGATTTCCGAGTCGTTGATAAAAACTCAGCTAAAGGCTCTTATTGCTCGTGATCTTTGGGATATGAATGAATACTATCACGTAATGAACTCTACAAACGAGAGTGTAAAGAAGGCTGTTGAAATATTACAGACCGGTGATTTTGAAAAGAAATTAACTAGATTAAATTAATATGGCTGCATCGAAGAATGATTATTATCACATTGGGTTAAATGACCAGCAGGTTATTGAAAGTCGTGAGAAAAATGGCGTTAACTTATTAACTCCTCCTAAAAGGCCTTCTCTCTGGAAACTTTATTTGGAGAAATTTGAAGACCCTATTGTTCGTGTACTGATCGTTGCTGCAATGTTTTCATTGCTCATTTCAATTATAGAAAACGAATATGCAGAAACTATTGGTATTTTCTTTGCTATTTTTCTGGCAACCGGCATCGGCTTTTATTTTGAATATGATGCAGGTAAGAAGTTTGATTTACTGAATGCGGTCAACGAAGAAACTGCAGTTAAAGTTCTTCGTAACGGCAAGGTACATGAAATTCCTCGTAAGGATGTAGTGGCTGGTGATATAATAATGCTTGAAACCGGTGAAGAGATTCCTGCTGATGGTGAATTGATTGAAGCCATATCTATGCAGGTTAATGAATCTAACCTGACTGGTGAGCCTATTATTGAGAAAACAACTGATGAATCTCGCTTTGATGAAGAAGCAACCTATGCTTCCAATATGGTAATGCGTGGTACAACTGTTGTTGACGGTCATGGAATAATGAAAGTTCTCCGTGTTGGTGATGCTACCGAGATTGGTAAAGTTGCAAAACAGTCTACCGAAAAGAGTGAAGAACCTACTCCGTTAAATATTCAGTTGACCAAGCTTGCACAATTTATTGGAACAATTGGTTTCTCTGTAGCTCTTGCTACTTTCCTTGTTTTCTTTATCAAAGATGCTTTGTTTATAAGCTCTGTAGAGTATCAGGGAACTTTATATGATAACCTTATAGGACCAAAGATCATTTCTATTGCTGCAATTGTGGGATTAATGATTGCTGCAATTAAAATGTGGATGCCTCACAAGTTTTCCTATTCAATAAATAAGAAACCGTCATGGTTCTGGTCACTGACAGGTATTGTGTCTACTGTATTAATTGCAGTTATTGCTTTTATGGCTTATGGCCTTAATTCAACAGAAACAGATAATTGGCAAGCATATATAGCGCTTTTCCAGATTGTGCTTAAATACTTTATGATGGCTGTTACTTTAATCGTAGTTGCTGTTCCGGAAGGTTTGCCAATGAGTGTATCTCTTAGTCTGGCATTAAATATGCGCCGTATGCTTTCTACAAATAACCTTGTTCGTAAAATGCATGCTTGCGAAACAATGGGAGCTGTAACTGTTATTTGTACAGATAAAACAGGAACTCTTACTCAGAACTTAATGCAGGTGCACGAAACCAAATTTTATGGTTTGAAAGAAAGCGGAAAATTGGCTGATGATGAAATTAGTAATCTGATTAAGGAAGGTATTAGTGCAAACTCTACGGCTTTTCTTGAAAATGGAGAAGCTGGTTCTAAACCAAAAGGTGTTGGTAACCCAACTGAGGTAGCATTATTGTTATGGCTGAATTCACAAGATGTGAACTATCTTGAGTTAAGGGAAGATGCAAAGGTATATGATCAGTTAACTTTCTCAACCGAAAGAAAGTTTATGGCTACTTTAGTGCAATCTTCACTTCTTGATAAGAAAATATTATTTGTGAAAGGTGCCCCTGAAATTGTATTGGGAAAATGTAAGCAAGTTATATTAGGAGATAAAACTGTTAGCGCATCAGAATATCGTCCAACAGTAGAAGCTCAATTGCTGGCATATCAGAATATGGCAATGCGTACGTTAGGTTTTGCCTATAAGATTGTTGATGCAGATTCTTCAAATGACTGCGTTGACCTGGCAGCAGGGAACGATCTTAATTTCCTTGGAGTAGTTGCAATATCCGATCCTATTCGTTTGGATGTTCCGGCAGCTGTAGAGAAATGTAAATCGGCAGGAATTGATGTGAAGATTGTAACTGGTGATACTCCGGGAACTGCTAAAGAAATTGCTCGTCAGATTGGTTTATGGACAGAGGCTGACACCGATTGGAATCATATTACAGGTGCTGGCTTTGCTGAACTAAGTGACGAAGAATTATTGAATCGTGTACTCGACTTGAAGATTATGTCTCGTGCCCGCCCTTCAGATAAGCAACGCTTGGTACAGCTATTACAGCAAAAAGGTGCTGTTGTTGCTGTTACCGGTGATGGTACAAACGATGCTCCTGCCTTGAACCATGCTCAAGTGGGACTTTCTATGGGAACAGGAACTTCGGTTGCTAAAGAGGCTAGTGATATTACATTGCTTGACGATTCATTTAACAGTATAAGTACAGCAGTGATGTGGGGCCGTTCACTGTATAAGAATATACAGCGATTCATTGTATTCCAGCTGACAATCAATTTTATAGCCTTGCTTATTGTATTGCTAGGTGCATTTGTTGGTACAGAATTACCCTTGACAGTTACTCAGATGCTTTGGGTGAACCTTATAATGGACACCTTTGCGGCATTGGCATTGGCTTCAATTCCGCCTAGCATTGATGTAATGAAAGAAAAACCACGCAAGAGTTCCGATTTTATAATCACTAAGAAGATGCGTTATAACATTTTGGGCCTTGGAACAACTTTGTTAGTTCTTTTGTTGGGAATGATTGTATATAATACCGGTGATGACGGAATCATGACTGTGCGTAACCTGACTATCTTCTTCACAACATTTGTCATGCTTCAATTCTGGAATCTGTTTAATGCAAGAGTATTTGGAACAAACGATACCTCATTTAAAGGCCTTTCAAAATCTTACGGAACAATACTTGTTTTATTGATTATTCTTATCGGACAGATTCTGATTGTTCAATTTGGTGGAGACGTTTTCCGTACAGAACCTCTTGACTTACAAACATGGATTAAAATATTTGGTTTAACATCCATTGTTCTGTGGGCTGGTGAACTGTTCCGCTTTGTAAGACGTTTGAATAACAAGTAACAGATGAATGATAATATAAAGAATCTGATTATTGACTTTGGTGGGGTATTGGTTGATTTAGATCGTTCACGATGCATAGATTCCTTTAAAAGGATTGGTGCAGACTGTATCGAGGAAATGTTGAACCCTTATTATCAGCTTGGACTTCTTAAAGATCTTGAGAATGGCGATATAACAACAGATATATTTCATGATGAGTTGAGAAAAGCTGCCGGTAAAGATATTACCGACAGCCAGATTGACGATGCCTGGAATAGTTTTCTGGTAAACGTCCCTTCATATAAGCTAGATTTGTTGCTAAGTCTTCGTGAACGTTATTCTGTTTACTTGTTGAGCAATACCAATCAGATTCATTGGGAAATGTCTTGTGAACGTTTTTTCTCATACAAAAACCTCACAGCAGAAGATTTTTTCGAGAAGATATTCCTCTCATATCAGTTACATCAGCTAAAACCTTCCAAAGAAATATTTCAGACGGTTTTGCTTGAGACTGGTATAAAGCCGGAAGAAACATTTTTTATAGACGACTCTGCTGCTAATTGTAAAACGGCAGAATTGTTTGGTATTCATACATATACCCCAAAAGATCAGGAAGACTGGGGGCATATCTTTAAATAATCAGAATATGAAGATCATTTGCAATCCAAAAGATTATGCAATTGAACCATGCGTTGCAACAATAGGATTTTTTGATGGGGTACATAAAGGACATTGCTATCTCATAGAACAGGTAAAAGCTGTTGCTGCTAGTAAGGGACTTCGTACAGCACTAATAACCTTTCCTGTGCATCCTCGAAAAGTGATTGATGCAAACTATCAGTTAGACTTACTTTCTACTTTTAATGAAAAGGTAGAACTGTTAAGTAATACAGGGGTCGACTATTGTTTCCTTTTAGAATTTACTCCTGATATTTCTGCTTTAACAGCTCGCGACTTTATGGCCGATATTTTGAAAGAGCAATTTAAAGTTGAATCGCTTATAATTGGTTACGATCACCGTTTTGGGCATAATCGTAGTGAGGGCTTTAATGAATATTGCCAGTATGGTAAAGAGATTGGCATGGATGTATTGCATGCAAAAGGACTTTCCATTGAGAATAGAAAAATAGGATCTTCTGTAATACGTGCTGCTCTCATATCCGGAAATCTTGATCAAGCCAACTTTTACCTTGGATATCATTACTATTTAGACGGCGTTGTTGAAAAAGGATTTCAGCTTGGCAGTACTATTGGCTTTCCTACCGCTAATGTAGCTATTACATCCGGTAAGATTATTCCTGCCGACGGTGTCTATGCGGTGCGCGTTTCTGTAGAAGGAAAAGAGTATATAGGAATGCTTAATATAGGTGTTCGCCCTACTGTAAATAATGGAACCAACCGCACTCTTGAAGTAAACATTCTCAATTTCTCGGATGATATTTATGACAAAAACATTCGTCTGACTTTTATAAAGCGTATGCGTCCCGAAATTAAATTTAGCGGCATCGAAGCTTTGAAGGCTCAACTCCATCAGGATAAGAAAGATGTTGAGACTGTTTTTGAGTTTCAAATGCCTATTGATTAAAAGATTGTGGCATAATTTTGTATAGATTTTATTGTAATATATCCCGCATTATAAAATTCCTCTATTGAACTTTATAGCTCATTTCTTTGTTGAGCTATATATCAGCAATATTCCTGATACTTCAATTTTTTTATAAAAAATTATTCTTATCTCGGAATTCTGAAAATTATTATTACCTTTAGAATATTAAACAGAATTTGAGAGCTTTTAATATTGTTTCTATAATAATTATTTAGAGATATGGATACGATAACAAGAAGTGTATTTCTCATTGAGAATATAAGACATAAAGAAAAAGCCCAATGGCTAAAGCGGATAATAAGATCTCAGATTGGAGTCTTAAGAGTTTCTGTGAATCCGTCGAATATGCTGATGAAAGTGGAATATGATGCAAATGCTATAACACCATCAATGATGCAAATGCTTATTCGATCTGTAGGGTGTGAATTGCTGATAGACGAAGAACTGATTCATGCCAGATTAAGGCAAAAAGGAAGATTAAAAAGAGATATAATATCATTAATAGTTTCTACGTTTCTTTTTGCACTTTCATTTCTTACCTGGAGTTATTCCTGGGGATATATTGCAGTAGCAACTACAGGTGTTATTTTTCTGACATTTTTGGTAATATTGATAAAAGAACAAAGGAGGAAAACTTAGTTTCCTCCTTTTGTTTTGAATGCTAATGCATACATTCTCATCTGTTTCACCATGGAAAGCAAACCGTTGCTTCTTGTTGGTGATAAGTGTTCTTTTAGTCCTATCTTATCTATAAAATAGAGTTCACTTTCTAATATTTCGTCCGGTGTATGATCCGATACCACCTTTATAAGCAAAGCAATAATTCCTTTCACTATTAGCGCATCGCTTTCGGCTCTAAACATCAGTCTGCCGTCTACCATATCAGCCTGGAGCCAAACGCGGCTTTGACAGCCTTCAATAAGGTTTTGTTCTGTTTTATATTGTTCTTCGAGTGGTTCCTGTTCATTTCCCAGATCTATCAATAACTGATATTTGTCCATCCAGTCGTCAAAGTCACTAAACTCTTCAATGACTTGTTCTTGTAATTCATTAATGGTCATATTTATCTATTTTTTCCTGATTTATTTTTCATTATATACTACCTCAAGCACAGTTTGTCCCACAGCTTTGAGTGTTGATCTATCTATATTACTCATGTTATCATCTGTTGTATGCCAGAAATAACCGAAACCTCCCTCGGGAGTACTTAAGTCGGTAGGAATAATATCTATGCTTGGTATCTTTGCAATTCTATTTACAAACAAATGATCGTCTGTTACATATCCGCCATCCTGATTAACGAAATAGCTTGCGTATCCCATAGAGTTGGCTTTGTCCCATACTTTCTTTACTGTAGATTTTGCAAACTCGCTTGAGTAGGCTTCTTTATAGAATGTAGCGCCTTTGCCTCCCACCATATCAAGAAGAATACCAAAACGAGCATTATATCCTTCTACATGAGGATTGTTTGCCCAGTATTGTGTTCCCAGACACCAGCTTTCTTCTTTATGTTCTCCTTTGTAGAATTCGGGTGTTCCGTAATCTTCGGCATCAAAGAAAATGATGTCTACTCCAATTGAAGGAGCTTTTTTACCTATCTGACGTGCAATTTCAAGCAATACGCCAATACCGCTGGCGCCGTCGTTGGCTCCAAGAATAGGCGTGTGATGTTTTGATTCATCTTTGTCCTGGTCGGCCCATGGGCGAGTATCCCAGTGCGCAAAAAGAAGTACACGCTTCTTTGTTTCAGGGTTAAAGGAACCTATGATGTTACGGCTTTTCAGAATTGTACCGTCGTAAGCGGTCAGGTCGGCATATTGATCTGTTACTTTTGCACCCGTTGATGCAAGTTTCTTTGCAAGATATTCTCCACAAGCCACGTGTTGTTTAGTATTTGGTACTCGCGGACCAAAATCAACCTGTGCCTGTACGTAATTGTAGGCGCTGTCTGCATCAAAATCCGGTGCCTTTACAACAGCTGTTTCTTCATTTTGATTCATGGCAGATTTATTACTGTTACCGCATGAAGCGCAGCCAAACAACATAGCTGCAGTGACAAGCATGAAATAATTTCTTTTCATTCTTCTTGTGTTACTTTATTTTTTCGGATCCAAAAGTACAAATCTTTCGGGATATTAAATTCATTTCCTATGTAGATTTCACAAAATTCAACAGATTGGCTATAACTATTTGAATATTAACTCGGCGCCGTTGTTTCCAACCGTCAGCTCTGTTTCGCAACCACAGATTAATGGCACATTGTTAACCACATGGCCAACAGGGAAATTAAAGCATACAGGATATCCGTACGGTTTCACCATATCGGCAATCATTTCGTATACCTCTTTACCTATTGACAGATCTTCCTCGTATTCAGTAAACTGCCCGACAATCAAGCCCGAAAGCTTTTCAAGAACACCTCCAAGTTTCAGGTTATTCATCATTCGGTCTATATGATAAGGCCTTTCTCCGATGTCTTCTATAAATAGAATTGTTCCTTCTGCCGGGAAATCGTAAGGAGTCCCTCTAAGTCCGTACAGCACAGAGAGATTGCCACCCCGAAGAGTTCCTTTAGCAGTTCCCTTAATATTAAGTTTATGCTTAGAAGACAGATATGTGGGTAATTCCCCGAACAGCAAATTCTTGAGGTGCAAAGAGCAGATATCGTCTTTGGGTTCTACGGAAAGATGTCTGGCCATGGGCGAATGTACCGAAGCGAAACCATTGTATTGGAATAATTCGTGAAGCAGAGTGATGTCACTATACCCCAATAACCACTTCGGATTTTCCCGGAACTTAGTAAAATCTATCTGATCGATAAGATGAATAGCGCCGTAACCACCACGACTGCAAAGAATAGCTTTTGTGCTTTCATCATCCATTGCTGTCTGTAGATCGGCAGTACGTTGCTTTACAGATCCCGAAAACCTTCCGGCTTCTCCTGCAGCATGTTTGCCAATTACTACTTCCAATCCCCACGATTCAAGAGTTTTTTTGGCATCCTTTAAAAAGTTCTTGTCTATTTTGCCGGCCGGCGATATTATTGTAACCCTATCTCCTTCCTGAAGATAAGGTGGAAATTGAATCGTTCTCATATATTTCTTTTTGTACAAATGTACACTAAAATTTTATTCCAGGTTATTCTAAGTCGGAAATAGTGAATGCTAAGTGTTTTATTCACCAATACTTTTTAAATTGTTGTAGACTAAAATCTAAAAAGCTGTAGACTATAATATTGTATACTCTACAGCTTTTTCTAATTTGGTTTAGGCTCATTTAAAAAGATATGCTTTTTAATGATTTAAGCATTCTAAAAGTATCATATTGTTATTAAAGAAGGCTTTTTTAAGATGAATGCTTAGATTGAACTTTCTTTTTGATTGATATTTCGGGATAAATAGTACAAATATCAATCTTTTTTCGCATATTTGCTAAAAATCACAGGACTATGGAACCAATTAAAAGTTTTGATCAGTTGACAGCTCATTTAATGACGCTGAAGAAGCGTAAACGGATTGCTGTGGTTTGTGCTAACGATCCTAATACGGAATATGCAATTACGCGAGCACTTGAAGAGGGAATAGCCGAACTTCTTATGATCGGAGATTCTTCTATCCTTGATAAGTATCAGGCTTTGAAGAAGTATCCTGAGTATGTTAAGGTTATTCACATAGAAGATTCTGATGAAGCAGCACGTGAAGCTGTACGGATTGTACGCGAAGGTGGCGCAGATATTCTGATGAAAGGGATTATCAATACAGATAATCTATTGCATGCTATATTAGATAAAGAGAAAGGGTTGTTACCTCAGGGTAAAGTACTCACGCATCTGTCTGTAATGCAGATTCCTACATATGACAAACTGTTGTTTTTCTCGGATGCAGGTGTTATTCCTCGGCCTACTTTGCAACAACGTATTGAAATGATTTGGTATGCTATCAATACATGTCATAGCTTTGGAATTAAGCAGCCCAGAATTTCTTTGATACATTGTACGGAAAAGGTCAGTGCCAAATTTCCTCATTCACTCGATTATGTGAACATTGTGGAACTTGCTGAGGCCGGAGAGTTTGGAGATGTTATTATTGATGGACCGCTTGATGTTAGAACCTCTTGCGAAAAGGCGAGTGGTGATATAAAAGGTATTGCTTCTCCTATCAATGGGGAAGCCGATGTGTTGATCTTCCCGAATATCGAATCTGGAAATGCTTTTTATAAAGGCGTTTCTCTTTTTGCAAATGCTACTATGGCCGGACTGTTACAAGGTCCTTCTTGTCCGGTGGTACTGCCCTCCAGAAGCGATTGTGGACTCTCAAAGTATTATAGTATTGCTATGGCTTGTCTTACGAGTAACAAAGAGTAATTTATGAAAATTCTTGCGATTAATCCCGGCTCCACTTCTACAAAAATAGCAGTGTACGAAAACGAAAACCGTCTTTTTGTAACAACATTCTATCATTCACCCGAGGCTCTGTCTCATTTTCCAACAATCCTTTCCCAGTACGATTACCGAAAGGAGCTGATTGTTGATGAACTTAAAAAAGAAAATCTGTTTTCAGATTTTGCTGCAATTGTTGGTCGTGGCGGATTGCTTAAACCTATTGCTAGCGGTGTATATGAAGTGAATGAGGCTATGAAGAACGATCTTCGGAATGCTACTATGCAACATGCATGTAATCTTGGCGGACTACTGGCCGAAGACATTGCTCTTCTTATCCCTGGTTGCAAAGCATACATTGCTGATCCGGTAGTTGTAGACGAACTGGAAGATGTGGCTCGCTTGTCGGGCTCACCATTAATGATGCGTAAGTCTGTTTTTCATGCTCTCAATCATAAGGCTATAGCACGTAAATATGCTCGTTCTGTTAACAAGAAGTACGAAGAACTTAATTTGGTTGTAGCTCATTTGGGCGGAGGAATTTCTGTGGCAGCTCACCGACAGGGTAGGGTTATTGATGTGAATAATGCCCTTGAAGGCAGTGGCCCGTTTTCTCCCGAGAGAGCAGGAACTCTTCCTGCCCGACAATTAGTTGATCTTTGCTTTAGTGGCGATTATACCCAAGAAGAGATTAAAAAGATGATTACCGGTAGGGGTGGATTGATGGCTCATCTGGGAACAACCGATGCACAGAATGTGGTTAAAAGAATCAGTGAAGGAGATGCAAGGGCTGAGCTTGTGCTGAAATCAATGATTTATAATATAGGCAAAGAGATTGGTGCCATGAGCGTAGTACTTCACGGGAAGGTAGATGCAATTCTTCTTACCGGAGGTATTTCATACAATGATTATTGCATTAATAAACTTAAGGAATATATCGCTTTTATTGCTCCGGTTTGTGTGTTTCCCGGTGAAGATGAGATGGAAGCTTTGGCCTTTAATGCTTTAGGAGCTTTAAGGGGAAAACTAAATTGTAAGGAGTATTATTAAAGAAAGTAATAGAATTAAATAAAATTTGATATTTTTGTGGCTTAATTTTAACAAGCATAAGAATGTCTCAATTAACATGTAAGAACTGCGGTAACGAGTTCGAAGGTAAATTCTGCAATAATTGTGGTCAGAAAGCCAGCGCTGACAGGTTAACTTATAAGTCATTGGTAGAAACATTGATGCATGGATTCCTCCATGTAGATAAAGGTTTCTTTTATACCATAAAAATGCTGTTTATTAATCCGGGAGAGCTGGTTCTTAATTATATAAACTGTAAGCGAGTTAAATATTTCCAGCCGTTCCCTCTGCTTATTATTCTTTCTGCAATTTATGGTCTTCTTCATCATTGGTTAACTCCTGAAGTTGTTGAAACCGTGAAAGCTGGAGCCAAGCATTCCGATGGAATTTTTAGAATAGTGTCAGGTGATGGCACGTCTATTCAGCTGAACAAGACTTTTATTAATATGCTGGAGTTTATAATAAACCACCTGTCGGAGAATTATGCTTTCATGAATATCTTCATTATTCCTCCGTTTATTCTGGCTACGAAGATTGCTTTTCGGAAAGCTGGAGCATACAATTATAATTTCGTGGAATATCTTTTTGGTGGTGCTTATCTTTCCAGTTTATATATTATTATTTCAATCCTTTTTATGCCGTTTGAGTATTTGTTGAAGGGCTCTTTGTATTTATCTGGATGGAATGATCTTACCTGGATAGCTTACTTCCTGGTAACATTGTATTTCTTTTACCATTTGTTTGAGGGAGGCATCAGAAAAACAATCAAAAGGACAGTTTATGCCTATGTGCTGTATTTCCCTTTTCTCTTGATTTATGTTATTCTGGGAGTTCTTATAGCAGCACTTATAGCTTTTGCGGGACAAGGATTAGGCCATCTGGCAGGTCTTTGCTGATTATAAAAAGAAAGGATGCCATAAGGCATCCTTTTTAGAATTTGTATGTTCGTTTTGGATTTTTCGGAAACCATCCTTTTTTTACCCTTTCTTCCTGTTCAAAGACCTCTTTTATAGTCCAGAAAGAAGAGAATGCAAATACGCCTGATAGCGAAGAAAGAAATATATCTTCAGTAGAGAAAGAGGCAATAACGCCAGCAATCCCTAATAGCAGGAATATCCACCAGCATTTTATTCCCCAATAATACTCAGCTTTAACCACAACGGGATGAAAAAGCCCGATTATGAGGAAAGTGCAAATGCCAATTACAAGTCCTGTAAGATGGTATGAATTAAGCAATTCAATCATCCGCTAGGTGCTTTTGAATTTTGATTGGAATTTCTTTTTTAATACTTTGTTCCAGAGAAATCAATGTTTCAGTAGCAGTAACACCTGGGATTTCCTGCATTTTAGAATTCAGCAGTTCCATTAAGTGCTCATTGTCGCATGCATATACTTTGGTAAGCATAGTGTAAGGACCGGTTGTGAAATGACATTCTACAACTTCTGGTATCTTCTCTAGCTGAGCTACTACATTTTTATACATAGAACCCTTTTCTAGCTTTATTCCTACATAAGTGCAAGTTCTGTAGCCTAAGCTTTTTGGGTTTACGTGATATCCAGATCCGACAATAACACCCAGATCTATCAATCGTTGCACACGCTGATGAATAGCTGCGCGTGAAACGCCACATTCTGCAGCGACATCTTTAAAAGGAATACGAGCATTCTGTGAGATTATCTCCAGAATCTGTCTGTCAAGATTGTCTATCTTTTCCATATGAATTAATTAATAAGTTCTCAATTTGTATCAAATAGTAAGCAAATATAGATAAATATTTTAATTTACCTATCAATTATCTAATAAAAAACGAAACTCACTTTCTAAACACTCGTTTTTTACGTTATGAAAAAGAAAAAGGGATGTTCTGAAAGAACATCCCTCGCTAATATATTTGCGTGTTAATTACTTAACAATTTCTAGCAATTCAACTTCAAAAACAAGAGTTGAGAATGGTTTGATTTGACCTGCGTCTCTTGAGCCATAAGCAAGATTCTGAGGAACATAGATAATCCATTTTGAACCAGCAGGCATTAATTTCAATGCTTCTGTCCATCCTTTGATTACCTGATTAGCAACAAATGTTGCAGGTTCTTTACGTTTGTAAGAACTGTCAAATTCTGTTCCGTCAATTAAAGTACCTTTATAGTTAACTTTTACTTTAGAAGTATCTGAAGGAGTTGCTCCAGTACCAGCTTTTACAATTTTGTATTGAAGTCCGCTAGCTGTTGTTACAACACCTGGTTTAGCTTTGTTGGCAGCAAGGAAATCTTCTCCGGCTTTTTTGTTTGCGCCGTAAGCCTTTTCCATTGATTTAGCCTTGATAGCTTCCATATTCTTCTGAGTGTATTCCTGAGCTTGTTGCATTGTCATCTTTTGGTTTTTGCCCAAAGTTCCTGCTACGAAACCAGCCATGAAGTTATCAATACTAATTGTTTTAGTTGAGTCTTCTCCGAATAATTCTTTGTTAACTCCTTTGATCATTTGATTCTTGATCTGTTGACCAATCTGAAGACCAGCAAAGTAAGCGTCTTTCTTCTTGCTAGTTTCTTTAACACCTTCATTTAATCCTTTAATGAATTCATCCATATAGGCAGTATCCATCTCTACTTTTTGTACTAAGTAGTCTTTTAAACCTTGAGTCTGGCTCATACCAATAGAATAAGACAAAGAGTCGATGTCTGTCTTAAGATCTGCTTTTGGGCCTTTACCTGTACAAGAAGCAAGAGTTGCTGCTGCAGCAATAGCCATAAAAATACTAACTTTTTTCATTTTACTTTTAAAGTGTTTATTATAAAACTTGAATTAATTCAACATCAAAGATTAATGTGCTGTGAGGAGGAATCATTTCTCCGGCTCCACGAGCTCCATAAGCTAAATCTGAAGGAATATAAAGTCTCCATTTAGAACCTTCCGGCATTAATTGTAGTGCTTCTACCCATCCTGGGATAACCTGGTTAACACCAAATACGGCAGGTTCGCCTCTCTTTACTGAGCTATCGAACAGTGTTCCATCAATCAGTGTTCCTTCGTAATGGCATTTTACCTGATCTGTTGCTTGTGCTTTTTTTCCTGTACCTTCGGTAAGAACTTCGTATTGCAATCCGCTAGGCAATGTTATAACATTGTCTTTCTTCTTATTTTCTTCAAGGAATGAAGCTCCTTTTTCAATATTAGTAGCATTCATCTCGTTCTCAAGTTCAGCAAAATATTTGTTAACAATTTCTCGGGCTTCTGTGTGAGACATAGCTGGTTCTTCGTTATTCAGAACTGCTTTTATAGCATTTGCAAAGTCATCTACATTGATATTTTGAGCGCCCATGCTCAGAAGGTTTTGGCCTATACCTAAGCCGATAGCATAACTAAATTTGTCCATTCTTAAATTATAAGTGTTATCAATAGGCTCTTTGTTAAACCGGACTAAGAGTCAAAAGCTTACAAAGTAGCACACAAAAATAAGAGTTTTATTTGAATGAATCTTCTTTTATGCTTTTATTTTTATTATTTTTGTAAAAACGTTTAAATAGGAGGGTACTTTTATGAAAAAACTAGTTGTTTTATCGGGTGCAGGTATAAGTGTTGAAAGCGGTGGTAGCACATTTAGAGGCGCTAACGGACTGTGGGGCAAATATCCGATTGAACAGGTTGCTACTCCTGAAGGATATGCTTCGGACCCTGAATTAGTACTGAATTTTTATAATGATATGCGCCGGCAATTGCTCACTTCATCACCTAATAAAGGGCATAAACTGATTGCTGAGCTGGAAAAGGAATTTAATGTAACTGTCGTTACTCAGAATATAGACGATCTTCATGAACGTGCAGGAAGCTCTAGAGTGATTCATCTTCATGGAGAACTAACTAAAGTGTGCTCATCTTACTCTCCTTATGACCAAAGATACGTAAAAGAATTGTCTCCTGATGAATATAATATAAAAGTTGGAGACTTAGCTCCCGATGGATCGCAATACCGGCCTTATATTGTATGGTACGGTGAAGCTGTTCCTAAAATCGATGAAGCTATCAATTATGTTCAGGAAGCTGATATCTTTCTGATAATAGGTACTTCTTTGAATGTATATCCGGCTGCAGGCCTGCTAAGTTATGTACCTTTTAAAACCCCGGTATACCTGGTAGATCCTAACGAAGTAACAGTAAATACCAATCATCACCAGATTCATGTAATCCGTAAGGTTGCTTCTGAGGGGATGAGTGAATTGGTAAGGCTTTTAACAGGACAAACTAATGCATAGTTTATTTTTCTCTTTCTCCTGAAATTGGTAAGAGAATTTATTTACGAGCTTTAAAAAATGATAAAAAGGAGGCTTTAACGTTTAATTCTTTAGTCCGTTAATTGCCTCCTTTGTTATTATGTAATATATTTAGCCATCTAAAAATGAATTGTATGACAGAAACAATCAGAATATATTGCCAGAATAATAATACTTATAAAGATTTTCCGATAGGAAGTTCACTGATGCAGATATTTAAAGGATTTAATCTGGACTTCCCTTATCCGGTGCTAAGTGCCAAGGTAAATAACCGTGCAGAAGGTCTGAATTTCCGTGTTTATAATAATAAAGATATCGAGTTTCTCGATTTCAGAGATTTATCGGGTATGCGAACTTATGTTCGTTCATTGTGCTTTGTTCTTTGTAAGGCGGTGGCTGATGTTTTTCCGAATGGAAAGATTCTTTTGCAACACCCCGTTTCAAAGGGCTATTTTTGTAACCTTCTTCTTGGTCGTGCCGTAACATTCGAAGATGTGGAACGCATTAAAACCCGGATGCAGGAGATTATAGATGAAAACCTCTCTTTTCGTCGCACTGAGTGTCATATTTCAGAAGCTGTAAAACTGTTTGCTGAGCACAATATGATGGATAAAGTCAAGTTGCTCGAAACGTCCGGATCTATCTATACATACTATTATACACTTGGCGATTATATAGATTACTATTACGGAAGTCTTCTTCAACGTACCGGAGATATCAAGTTATTTGATGTTGTAAAGTACTACGATGGCTTGCTACTTCGCATTCCAAGCAGGGAAAATCCTAATGTTCTTGAAGAAGTTGTTAAGCAGGAAAAGATGCTTGATGTTTTTAAAGAGTATCTGAAATGGAGCGACATTATGGACATGAATAATGTAGGCGATTTTAATGTGGCTTGCAATGAAGGAAATGCAACAGACATTATTAATGTGGCCGAGGCACTACAAGAAAAAAAGATAGCTCAGATTGCTGACACTATTTATCAGAGAAGAGAAAACGGAGGGAAAGTGAGATTAGTACTTATTTCCGGTCCTTCTTCTTCCGGTAAAACAACCTTCTGTAAACGCTTGTCGGTGCAGCTTATGACAAACGGTCTCAGACCTTATTCAATTTCACTGGATGATTATTTTGTGAATAGAGAAGAAACTCCTTTGGATGAAAAAGGTAACTATGACTATGAATCGCTCTATGCTCTTGATCTTAAACTTTTCAATGCTCATCTCGAGGCATTGTTAAGAGGAGAAGAGGTTGAAATTCCTACCTTCAACTTTGCTTTGGGTAGAAAGGAGTATAAAGGAAATAAGCTTAGAATAGAATCTAATACAATTCTTATACTGGAGGGAATTCATGCTTTAAATCCCGAGCTGACTCCTCTTATCCCTGCAAAAAATAAGTTTAAAATTTATGTCTCGGCATTGACAACTATATCATTGGACGATCATAACTGGATTCCTACTACCGATAATCGTCTGATCCGGAGAATTATCCGGGATAGTAATTACCGTGGATATTCTGCCAGAGAAACAATTTCCCGCTGGCAGAGTGTGAGAGCCGGAGAAGATAAATGGATTTTTCCTTATCAGGAGAATGCGGATGTGATGTTTAATTCTGCATTGTTATTTGAAATTGCAGTGTTACGTCGCTTTGTAGAACCGGTTTTAACAGGAGTGCCCCGCAACTGCCCGGAATATGCAGAGGCTTATCGGTTATTGAAGTTTATCAAGTATTTTGTGCCGATACAGGAAAAAGAGATTCCGCCAACTTCCCTTTTAAGAGAGTTCTTAGGAGGCAGTAGCTTTAAGTATTAGACTTTTGTGAAGAATGGCATAATCTTTGTAATATTTTGTGGCAACAAATAAATCAGGAATGGTATACTATGTCGAACTATTCATTAAATTTGTAGCGTATTTAACAATTAAAAGGTTTAAATAATTTAGAATGGCTCAAGGTACTCATCAGATACAGTCTCAGCAGCAGGTACAGACTCTTTCACCGCAACAAATTCTGGTTGTTAAACTGCTGGAATTGCCGGCAGTGGAACTGGAAGATCGTATTCGTGCCGAGATTCTGGAAAATCCGGCACTCGAAGAAGGAGAATCGGATAGCTCTGCTGAAGATAGTTTAGATAAAAACGGTCTGGATGATGATTCTTTTTCAGATTCGAACGAAGATTATTCATTGGGTGATTATCTTACAGATGATGATATTCCCGATTATAAACTCCAGGAAAGCAGCCGTTCTAAAGAGGAACGTGCAGAAGATATTCCATTTTCTGAGGTAACTTCATTCTATGAAATTCTAAAAGAACAGTTAGGAGAACTTAATCTGACTGAGCACCAGCTGGAATTAGCCGAATATCTTATAGGCTCTTTGGATGATGACGGACTTCTGAGAAAAAGCTTATATAATATTTCTGACGAGTTGGCTATTTATGGTGGAATTGATGCCAGCGAGAAAGAGCTGGAGAGTGTGCTTAATATTATTCAGGATTTTGATCCTGCCGGTATTGGCGCCCGAAATTTACAGGAATGCCTGCTTATTCAGATAAAACGGAAAGAAGATTCATGCACAAAACAAAATGAAATTAATATCATTGAAAAGTGTTATGAAGAATTTACCCGTAAACATTGGGATAAAATTATGCAGAGGCTTAACCTTTCTGAAGAAGATTTTCAGGAAGCGCTTCAGGAAATAACCAAACTAAATCCTCGTCCGGGTAGTTCTATGGGTGAAGCTATTGGAAGAAACATGCAGCAAATTGTGCCCGATTTTATTGTAGATACATTTGACGATGGAGCTATTATATTAAATCTCAACAACAGAAATGTTCCTGAATTGCGGATGAATCGTAATTTTATGGATATGTTGGATGAGCACAACAGAAATAAACAGAATCAATCAAAAGACTCTAAAAATGCAATGCTTTTTCTGAAACAGAAAATTGATGCTGCTCAGGGTTTTATTGAAGCGGTTAAGCAAAGACAAAATACCCTTATCACAACAATGCAGGCTATTATAGATGTACAACGCCCGTTTTTCCTTGAAGGAGACGAATCTTTACTTAAACCAATGATTCTGAAAGATATTGCAGATCGTACCGGTTTGGATATATCAACAATATCTCGTGTAAGTAACAGCAAATACGTACAGACAAACTTTGGAATATTTTCTCTTAAATTCTTTTTCGGAGAAGGATTTACTACGGAAGATGGTGGAGAAATGTCATCCAGAGAGATTAGAAGAATTTTAAAAGAACATATTGATAACGAAGATAAGAAGAAACCTTTAACTGATGATGAACTGACAGAGATTCTGAAAAAAGAAGGTTTTCCCATTGCCCGCCGTACTGTTGCCAAATACAGACAGCAGATGAATATACCCGTGGCAAGGCTTAGAAAATAAATATTAAAACAGATTGATGTAATGAGAGATAATGATAAAGTTATAAAAGTAGCAAAAATTATATCTGCTATATTTAATCCTTTTGTTGTACCATTTTTGGCATTCCTTGTTTTGTTTTTCTGCTCTTATCTGAGCATGCTCCCTTTAAACTACAGGCTTATTGTGTTGGGAATTGTATACGCATTTACTATTCTGTTGCCAATGATAGCCATTTTCTTTTTCAGGAAAATCAATGGATGGGGATTTGGTGCATTCAGAGACAGGAGAAAACGTTTTGTTCCTTATCTGTTAACCATTATCTGTTATGTCTCTTGTCTGGTAATGATGATAAGAATTGGTTTGCCCAGATATATGACAGGAATTATACTCGCAACACTTATAGCCATGGTTATTTGTATTGTTGTGAATATAAAATGGAAGATCAGTGAACATATGACTGCAATCGGAGGCGTTATTGGAGGATTAATAGCATTTAGCTTTATGTTTAACTATAATCCTACCATTTGGTTAAGCCTGTTTATATTATTGGCAGGAGTATTAGGATCAGCCCGCATTATATTGAGGCATCACACCTTACCTGAGGTCTTGACAGGTTTTATGGTAGGAGCTGTTTGTGCTATATTAGGAATCTTATATCTTTAATTATATAACTATAAAAACATTGCTTATGAACTTTCCTGAACAATTAAAGTACACAAACGAACACGAATGGATTCGTTTAGATGGAGAATTTGCTTACGTAGGTATAACAGACTATGCACAAGAACAATTGGGTGACATCGTTTTTGTTGATATACCAAGTGTGGGCGATACTCTGGCTCAAGGAGAAGTATTTGGAACAATCGAAGTAGTGAAAACTATTTCAGATTTATTCCTTCCTGTTTCCGGTGAGATTATTGAAATGAATGAAACTTTGGAAGATAATCCAGAATTAGTAAACTCTGATCCGTATGATAAAGGATGGATTATTAAAATAAAACCATCTGATCTTTCTCAGTTCGACTCATTGCTTGATGCGTCAGCATATCGTAACTTAATTAATGAATAAATAAAATTATGACTCCAGTAGTAAGTATTATTATGGGCAGTACCTCAGATCTGCCGGTTATGGATAAAGCAGCAGCTTTCCTGAATGATATGGAAGTGCCTTTTGAAATAAACGCATTATCTGCACACCGTACGCCCGAAGCCGTTGAAGAATTTTCAAAGAACGCAAAAGAGCGTGGAATTAAGGTTATTATTGCAGCAGCAGGTATGGCAGCCCATCTTCCGGGTGTTATAGCAGCGTCTACAACTATACCTGTGATTGGTGTTCCCATAAAGTCTACATTGGAGGGAATGGATGCCTTGTTGGCTATTGTTCAGATGCCTCCGGGAATTCCTGTTGCAACTGTGGGTATTAACGGTGCTCTTAACGCAGCAATTCTAGCCGTTCAGATGATCGCTCTTTCTGAAAAGGAACTTGAATTGAAACTTGCAGCTTATAAAGAAGGCTTAAAGAAGAAAATTGTAAAAGCCAACGAAGAGCTGAAGGAAGTTAAGTATCAGTTTAAAACTAATTAATTGAATTTGTAAACCGGCATGCCAACAGAAATCATTTTAGTGGTTTCTGTTGGCATGTTGGCTATTAACCCCAAACCAGACTAAAGATGGATTATTTTAATTATTCCCGTCGTGAATCGTCAGTCGTAAATATTGGAAGTACTCCTCTTGGAGATAAAAATCCTATCCGTATACAGTCAATGACAAATACCTCCACACAAGACACAGAAGCATGTGTGGCTCAGGCAAAGAGAATTGTTGATGCCGGAGGTGAGTATGTCCGCCTTACCACTCAAGGTATAAAAGAGGCTGAGAACCTGATGAATATAAACATCGCTTTAAGACAAGCAGGATATATGGTTCCTTTGGTAGCCGATGTTCATTTCAATCCTAAAGTGGCCGACGTGGCAGCACAATATGCCGAGAAGGTAAGGATTAATCCGGGTAATTATGTGGATGCCGCACGTACTTTTAAGAAACTAGAGTACACTGATGAGGAATATGCTTTGGAATTACAAAAAATACGCGATCGTTTTGTCCCTTTTCTGAATATCTGCAAGGAAAACTATACTGCAATCCGCATAGGCGTTAATCACGGATCTTTATCAGACCGTATTATGAGTCGCTACGGTGATACTCCCGAAGGTATTGTTGAATCGTGTATGGAATTTCTTCGTATTTGTGTAGAAGAGAATTTCGCAGCTGTTGTTATCTCCATAAAAGCATCCAATACGGTTGTAATGGTAAGAACCGTCCGTCTTTTAGTTGCTAACATGGAGAAAGAAGGAATGAACTTCCCACTACATCTTGGAGTAACGGAAGCCGGTGATGGTGAAGACGGAAGAATAAAATCTGCTTTGGGAATTGGTGCACTTCTTTCAGATGGTATTGGTGATACTATTCGTGTATCTCTAAGTGAAGATCCCGAATACGAAATACCGGTTGCCCGCAAACTTGTTGATTACGTTGCAGCAAGAGCCGACCATCAGTATATACCGGGCATTGCCGCTCCGGAATTTGATTACCTTTCTCCTTCAAAACGAAAAACCTTTGCTGTAAAGAACATTGGTGGTGATAACCTTCCTGTGGTAATTGCCGAGCGTTTTGATGGCAAAACAGACTATAATCCTTTGTTTACCCCCGATTATATTTATGCTGGTCGTGAACTTCCGGCTAAATGTATCTCTGGAGTTGGTTATATATTGGATGGCGATGTGTGGAAAGGAGAAGAAAATACCTATCCGGCATTTAATTTTAATAGCATTGATGCACTCCGAAAATCGGAAGCTGAGCTTAACTTTCTTTTCCTTCCATTTATGGCGTTAACGGAAGAGCTGGCGGAAGAACTGAAAGAAATGAAAAACGTTGTTATCATTTCTCAGAGTAACCATCAGAACAAAGTGGGCGAGCATCGTGCATTGGTGCATCAGTTAATGTCGGCAGGCTGCGAACATCCGGTAGTATTCTTCCAATACTATACTGAAAATGATTCAGAAGACTTGCAGATAAAGTCGGCTGCCGACATGGGAACTCTTGTCTTTGATGGTTTTTGCGATGGTATTTTTATATTCAATCAAGGAGAGCTAAGTCATTCAGTAGTCGATGCCATTTCATTCGGAATTTTGCAGGCCGGACGTATCCGCACAAGTAAAACCGAATATATATCATGCCCAGGATGCGGACGGACACTTTTTGATCTGCAATCTACTATTGCCCGTGTAAAAGCAGCAACTAGTCATCTTACCGGTTTGAAAATTGGTATTATGGGCTGCATAGTTAACGGTCCGGGAGAAATGGCCGATGCCGATTATGGCTATGTTGGTGCCGGTCGCGGCAGAATAAGCCTGTACAAAAAGAAAGAATGCATTGAAAAGAATATCCCTGAAGAGGAAGCTGTAGAAAAGCTTATTGAGCTTATAAAGGCTAATGGGGATTATATTGAGAAGGTGTAATGCTTAAATAAGTGTTATTACAGAAGTGGTACAGCTGTCTAAATGTATCACTTCTGTTTTTGGGGAGGGGTATTCGAGTCATTATCAATGAACGAAGTTTGCTTTATTTATTGCGCTTTACTTTAACTGTTTTTGCTTTATAGGTACCTAAAGGTAAAGGCATGAAAAGGTAGGCGTATCGATAATCTTTAACTGTTACTATATTGAAATTATCTGATATAATCCATAGGTAAAATATCACTAATTACTAAATCTATTGTTTATGTATTTGAATTGATAATATCCATATCTATGACAACCAATAGTTTCTGGCCAACAACTAACTTTAACACGTTTTCCATCAATATCTATTTCCTCATATAATTTATACTGATTGTTAGGAAAATAAATATAATCAAACCTTTGTTTCTTTTCAGTAGGATAAATAAATGCGCTAAAAACTTCTTCAAATTCAATTTTAGAATTTATTCTTGATAACAAAAGTATTTGAATGTTGTTTTTAGATAAATAGCCAATTACTCTTCTATTTTGATTGAAAATATAATAATCTCTTAACTCATTTTTTTCATGGAACGAGAACCAAAATTCAGGGATAGAGTCATTAACTAGAAATTCAAGCACAATAATTTTGCTTTCTTCTTTCTTATATTTTTTTTAT
>Ga0183099_1000255_pt1 | contig 44618 bp, 45 predicted proteins | sample Biomet1_FD_127788 | JGI IMG/M metagenome (GOLD analysis project Ga0183099, IMG submission 127788) | Microbial communities from bioreactor (seeded with anoxic lake sediment) at LBNL, California, USA - Biofuel metagenome 1 | ecosystem: Engineered > Bioreactor > Anaerobic > Unclassified ... | reverse complement strand
CGGAAACAAAAACGGGCCCCCTTCCCCCCGCCGCCGGCATGTCCTACACCGGCGGCGGTTTTTCAGCGGCTAATGCGTCGCTCGTATCGCTCGAAACGGAAAACGTCACGGGCTGCTACCGGGTACTCGGCATGGACGACGAAAGTTCCGAAACGTTCTATCTGGACAGCGGTGACGGCGTTCTCCTGCCGTCCGGTTTCGCACCTGTACTGAACAGCAGACCCGACGGAACAGGAACGAGCCTTACCCTTGATACTTCGGACAACTGTTCTTCAGGAACTGCAGCAGGCGTCGCACTATCAGGCATTTCAGGATACGCGGTACCGGCAGAAGCGTCTTTTGGTTCCGGCAGTTCTTCCGTATCGTGGGGCGCCGCGTCGGTGAATCTGAGCGGCGGTACGCTTCTGACGTCCGGCACGCAGTTCACCATAGCGCTGAAAACAGCGAACACAGCGGTAACCGGATACGACGTCTACCTTCAGCTCGGAGTCTCTGCGTCCGACGATATCTCGTCCGAAGTACGCAATAAAATTCCTACATGGAAACTCACCGGCACGACGTCTTCCGGCGTGCAGAATGCGTTTTATCCCGGGACTGACGGATGGCAGAAAGTCACCGTTACCCTTACAGATTACGACCGCGCGCGGTTCACGAAATACCACGACATGCGTCTTGTCATCGTAAAATCCTCCGCATCCGACAACACGGCTCCGTGCGTGTACGCAGGGCCGTACGAAACAGACGTACAGGATATGTTCACGTCTCAGGACAGTAAACTATCCGTCACGGCAAAACAGACAGCGGATCCCTCCGTTCCCAACAATTCCCGGTTCAACAGCAGCACTAACTACGCGGCGCTGCTCACCTGGAAAAACACAGCTGCTTCTGTTCCTGCGGACGACAGCGATCTTTCCGTCTCTGCGGCAAAATATTTTTCCGAAGTCGACATAGCGCCGTATGAAACCGTCAACATGTATTTCAGTTATTACGGCGCAAGTTCATACAGCGGGACGGCGTCTCCTACAGGCACCGAAGCTTTCACGTTCCTGCTTGATTCCGGTGCGGAGAGTATAGACAACACCGGCTCTGTCGCCGTTCGCGCCGTTCTGCCGCATGCAAAGCTCAGGGAATATGTGAACACATCGTCCCGGTCTTACCATACGCTGTCGGTTAACATCCGGAAGAAAACGCTGTCAATCGACGGCGCTGAACTGCCGTCAGGCACGTACACGCTCAGTATCAATACGTCAGTTGTACCGTCGCGGCTCAAACTTATAATCGACACTGCCGTCGACGGTACTGCATACAAAGCCGGAGAATTTGCCGTTGACGAGCTGTACTGCGACGGCCTTGCGCCGCACGTGCTGCTTGGCAACATAACGAAAGTATCATACAAAAAAGAAGGAACCATACTGGCCGCCGGTTCCGTTCCACTTCTTGAAAACGTCTCCATAGCGTCAAGCGCGTCAGAATCGGCAACGTTCGGAACACAGACGGGGACAAACAACACACAGACCGTCACGGCATCATCAGCCGCGTCTGCAACGGCTGTCACGATCGCGCTTGCGGGAGACGCAGCCTTTTCAAGCGCAGAATCGGGAGGCGTCACCAGCGCCGGATACAGCGCAGCGACAACGCGTCCACTGCTCGGCATACTTTCTCTTTCAGGCGAGTACAGGTTTGACCATTCCGGATCCGCGCTCGAGCATTCCGACAAGGCGGCTGTTAATCTGTCACCGCTGTATATTCCCGTTATACTGAACGCGTACGCATCGTCGTCGGGCAGCCTCTGGTCACTTAACCAGAAGTCGGGCGCGTCTGTGCAGCTCGCTTTTTCCGGTACGGACTGGAACACGACACTCAGCGGGACGGCGGAAGTTGTGCAGAAAGTACTTCCGTCCTCGTCGGGCGCCCCCTCGTTCAATACCGGCAGTTTCGCAGGCGGCTGGACGGACAGCGCAGCCCTTGCATATTCTGCAGGAAGCGCCGCCGCGTCAACCGGATCAACGATAATACGCTCAAGCTCACCACCGCGCTTCCTTTTCTGTCGCTCGCACCGCAGATCATTCTGGAAACATCCGGAAAATACTCGTCTTCAACATCCGTACTGTACCGTGATACAACGTCGTTCACTGCAAGCATACCTTTTACGATCAGCAGACAAAACATTACCGTTTCCTGGGTAAAAAAAGGAGGAGGAGTCTCCTTCACGAGTATTGGAGGCAGCTATATTTCCGATTACGAATCGCTGTTCGGTACTTTCAATTCACGCTCGTGGTATTTTTATTCGTGGCCGTTCTACGACCTGGTAAGCGGCGCGTTGTCGCAGGACGTTCTTGCGGATACGACCATGACCACGACCTCCTCTGATTCATTATTCTATTCTACCTGTTATTCAGCGTCCTGGGCTCGGCCTCTCGCGGCAGCAGTCTCCGATTTTTACATACCGTCGGCTGCATCGTTCGCACTTGAACGCGACATACGAACGTCCGAAAAAATCAGCGACATATATCAGCTGAAAACGACGGTCATTACGAATGCGTTCAACGTATTCGGTTCTGAAAGCAGCACGAAGTTGTTCGCATGGTATAAACAGGACGAATACAACACCTCGCTCACAGCGGCTGTAAAGATTCCAAGGGAAAGTGTTTCAGGAACAACGTTCCAGTTGTCTGCGTACACGCAGGAAAATTTTTATATCAACGATTCAGACATTCTCAAAACAGGTCTGCAGGTAAGCTTTGAAACCGACGGCGACTGGAGTACGGAAGGAACGGTCGTATGGAAACGAACGGGCAAAACGAGCGTCATTCCCCAATTAATAAAAGTATTCTGGCAGGCGTACGATCCGAAAACAGCGCTGCTCACCCGTACGAGCAGTGCCGACGTTACGGTTTCCTCGACGGACAGCGTGCTAAAGCAGGTGTATATTCTCGCCAATTCGCTCGATACAAAACTGAACGCATGGTTCACGCTGTCATGCGGCGCAACGGGCACATACACGTGCACGCAGGACACGTCCATGCTTCTCTCGCTCACGCTCCAGCTCGGCGGAAAAGTCCAATTCTGAACGCACTCACTGCAGCGGTGCGAAATACCCCGTCTCGTCCCTTCCGCTTCTGTTCATAAGATATATCTCAGCTTCCACCGGCAGATACGACTGCCCCAGATCGGTTTTGAGCGACGACACGTAAGACAACTGGTACAATCCGGACGGCAGCCCCTTCAGATCACGGATAACGGCAGAAAGCCCTTCCGGCCGGAACACGTAGTACTGTTTTCCCTCTGTATTCGAACACAGATAATCGATTTCCTGATCGCATGCCCCCTGAGCAAGCTGCACCACGGAAAGCGCGATGGAATTATTATTAAGATACGCGGTGAGTTCGGCAAGTCCGTAGCGCGTGAACGCGTTCTCTGTCACCTTTCCGGCCGTTATGAAAATGATCGCCCGTTTCTTTTCGGCGTTGATAAGGTCGTTCGCCGCAAGCCGCACCGCAAGGTCGACTGGAACCGCCGCAGACACGGGGTTTTTCAGAGAACGGAAGCTGAACTGCTCCGCAGCGCGCGGAGAACCCTTGTATTCGGTCACCGGTACAGCCCCCGCCGTCACGATGCGCAGCGTGCCTTCCCCGTTCATATCCGCTGCAAGCTCGCGCACGACCGATTCCGTCTGTGCGCTCAGTTCCGCACTTTCCGGCGTACGGTCGATCAGGAACGTTACGTCTTCCACTGTATTGTTTGAAGCCGCGCCGAGCAGCTTCTGCTGCGCGACGGGCCGTTTATCTTCGGTAAGGTAGAAATTTTCCTCGCGGAGCCCGACTACGGCCTGACGGTGCCTGTTTTCCACGCGGAGCTCGAGCGTCACGGCGGGGAACGCATCCGCGTTCACCCGTTCTATCTGAACGAAAAGTCCGCCGATAAGTTCCTGAAGTTTCGCCATCACGTATACTTCGTTGGTTTTCATGTCGGTCACAAGGACGTTTCCATTCACATCAGGTACAGCGCTTGTCAGACGAGACGGAGCGTTTCCTGAACGGGCGCATTCATACGTTGCGCCCGTATCGGAATCTATGGAAATCACTTTGTTGGAATCGCAGACGACAAGATAACTGCCCCACACTTTCATTGACTCCGGCCGCAGGAACGTTTTATCCTGCACGAGCATACGTTCATAGTTTCCCGCCAGATCAAACTGGTAAACGGCACCCGTCACGCAGTCGGCGACATACACGTTTTCCCCGATAACGGCGATGCCTGTAGGCCCCTTGAATCCGCTGAACGCGTCCTGTTTTTTCCCGAACGAAAACAAAGGGGTACCGTCGCGGTCAAATACGACGACGCGGCTGTTCCCGTAGTCTGTCACGTACACGTTTCCGTTCATATCTTCTGCAAGATACTGCGGGCCGATGCACTGGCCGGGTCCTCTTCCCTTTGATCCGATATATTTAATAAAACTGCCGTTCGGTTTTAATAACGCGAGCCTGTCGCCCGCGCTTTCGCTCACCAGCAGATTTCCGTTCTGCAGCCTTATGACGTCGAGCGGCCGGTCAAAACCGTTCACGGGGCCTTCCGAACGGCTCACGACTGTTCCATTAACGTTTATTCTGACGAGTTCGTTCGTACCGTATGCCGCTATCCAGACGCTTCCGTCGCTGTTCGGCAGTACGGACACAGGTTCGCTGAATATGAGCGTTCCGTTCCGAACTCCCGGAAAACTGCCCGATTCGGTGTACCGCATCGAATTTTCGTAGGACGAACCCGTTATGCGCCGTTCCTGCACTATCTCGATTCTGTTCTGCATGAGCAGACCGCCGTATCCGTCGCTGAACGCCTTCTGCCACGAGGAGAGCGCTTCCCCTTCCATGCCGCTACGGTAGTACGCTTTTCCCAGCCAGTCAAGTATGAGATTGTCGTCGCTTTTATACGCAAGCGATTTTTCAAGCTGCATCACGGCTTCGTTGAACGCGCCCCTGTAATACGCCTGAACGCCGCTGCGGAATTCCTGAGCTGCAAGCCCTTCGTCAGCGGTACGTATCCTGTTCTTCGCAGAAAGCCCCGCTGTATTCTGCTGTGCGGAAAGTCCCCCCGCACACAAACAAATAACGGCAGCCGCAAGTACCCTGTTTTTAGTGATTAGTGAAAAAATATGCAGCATTTTCATTGACCTGCTCCGGCCTTCGTAACCTCAATCAGGTGATTCTGAATCGTCTCGTTATCCTTATCGTGCTTTTCCGCTTCCTCGAGATATTTTTTAGCTTCCTTTATGAGTCCGAGTTTAAAATACACCCACCCGAGCGAATCAAGACACGCTGCAGAATCAGGCTGCGATTCCAGTGCTTTCTTGCAGTATGACAGCGCTTTAGTAAGATCACGATTTTCACATGCAAGAACGTATCCCATTCCGTTCAGCGAAGTCAGATTTCCGGGATCGGATTTAAGTGATTTTTCGTAATATTCCAGACACCGTTCGGTATCGCTCTGTTCCCACGCTACGTACGCGATAGCCGCATATACGGAAGGAGTCTGATACCCGGTTTCAAGCAGCTTGTTCAGTTCAAAGTCTGCAAGCCGTTTCCGCCCCGAAACCGCATAGATCACCGCAAGCAGAAACCGGCACTGAAGGACACGGTCAAGCTGCGTTCCCGACGTAACAACCTGTTCAAGATAGAGCAGAGCGTCGTCGTACCGTTCCAGTTTCGCGTAGCAGAGCCCGATGTAATATGCAAGTTCGATGCTGTCGGCGCCGGTATCGGACGGAAGGCCCAGAAAAAAAGTCAGGGCATCCGTATATTTTTTCTGTTTGTACAGGTGCACGCCCTGTGAAAGCTCATTTTTCGTTTTATCTGTTTTTGTTGATGCTACTGCCATAATTCCCGCCCGTTTTCCGTTATCAGGATTCCTCTTCTTTAATACTGCCGCTGATTATTCTACAGCGAAAACAGGATATCGTCCACATCGTTACACGGACCGGGCTCGGCACTGACACGGGAAACGGCAATTAATCCCTTTTTGTAGATACGGTAATCGCTCGACGGACCGCCGCGGGACACTGTCCTGCCTGCCCGGAAAAAACTGTACATATCCCCGTCGGGACCTTCTACAAGCTCCACTGTGTCGTGGTATTCGCGGAACGAAATTTCTTCCGCCAGTTCCGCACCGTCGTATTCGTCCCTGGAACCAGCGTTAATATTAACAAACGAACACGTGCCGCCGTCGTTCGCAGTATGCGTCATTTTAATAAGCTGATCCAGATTCCGCGCTGCGAACCTTGCCAGTCCCCCGTAGCGCCACACACCGTCGTGAGACTGAATGCTCAGTGCAATTCCGGGCACGCCGTACAGAACCGCCTGGCGCGCAGCTGCGGCCGTTCCTGAATATACAAGATCCGTTCCAAGGTTCGCACCTCTGTTGATCCCCGACAGAACCGCGTCGGGAAGACCGCCGGTGATGCTGGTCCTGAGCGCGGTGATAACGCAGTCAGCCGGTCCCCCGGAACAGGAATACGTGCGCTCCGCGATTTTTTTTATACGCAGCGGCTCGTGCATGGTTATACAGTGTGACACCGCAGACCTGTTGCGGTCGGGAGCGAGTATCCATACTTCGTTTTCAACAGAAAGAACGTCTGCAAGAACGTGCAGTCCTTCGGCTCCGACGCCGTCGTCGTTCGTAAGAAGAATCTTCATATCACTCAACGATACGGGCGCCGCCGGCGGGCGTCACTTCGTAGCACGACGGATGAAAGCCGAAAATACGTTCGTATTCAGAAAGTTTGTCGCGGAACGCAGGCTCATCCGAACTGCGAATGAACGAATACAGACACCGTCCGAACCCCTTCCCCGTAATGCGTCCGCACGTGACAGGATTGCGCAGCTGCTCAAGATTCGGCTCAAGCTCGCCTACCCGCTTCAGTATCCAGTCTATCTCCGGACAGGAAATCTCGTACAGTTCCCGCATGCTCTCGTGACTGTGATTGACCGCGCGAGCAAACTTCGGAAAATCATTCTTTTCAAGCGCGTCGCGGGCGTCGATAAGATCGTTGTGTTCGCGCATAATGCATAACAATTTGCGCCGAGTATCTTCACTGACGACGGAAAGCACTTCGTTGATGTTCGTTACGTTGTTTTCGTACTGCCAGCCGCCGTACACACTGTCTTTTCTTTCCCGCAGTTCGCCGAGCAGAAGCGCGTTTTCAGATTCATGGATCGCTTCTTCGTTCCAAACGGAAATACGCGGTACCCGCGCGTCAGTGAGCATGATCTTCTTGTCTTCGAACGGATACGGTATGTAATCGTATGAATTGTGCGCGTGGTCTGTGACGATAAGCGTTCCGGACTTCGCGTAGAGAGCGGCAAAATTATCCGCAGAGTAGTTGCCCGTCCCGATAAAAAGCTTATTTCCCCGCTCTATCACCTGCTGCATTTCCGCAGCGGTGCACCGGACCTTAAAAAGCTCCTTCAGCGCCACGGCGGCCGCTGCCTTTATCGCGGTCGTTATACCGAATCCCGCAGACGGAAGAATATCACTGTACACGGTCACGTTAACACCGCCAAGAGTAAAACCGCCCGACGTATATCCGTAGATGACAGCCTTGACCGCATTGGCCCACCGGTCTTCCCTGCGGAATTTGAGGGATGACAGATTGGCCCGCTTGCGTTCGTTCAGCTGAGGAAAATAAAACTTCAGGGTGGAATCATTACGGCGCGAGAGGGCAACATAGACGGGAAGATTGACGGCCATCGAAAGCGTCTTATCCTTGAAGAACCAGGAATGTTCACCGATAAGATGAAACCGCCCGGGAGCGGCCGCCGTCACATCCGGTAAAACTTCGTACTCCGTTTCATGCGCATCATTAACCTGCTTCATAAAATGATAAGTCCTTCCTGAAAAAAATTTGATATCAACCTTTCTTTATTGCCGTTTACTGTTCATATCAGTAGAATCATAATATAATGAGTAAATTTTTACAAGTTTTTTACGTGATTTTCTCCGCCGTACTTGTTTCACTGGCAATACCAAACGAACTGCTTCCCCTGGGATCTCCTTATATTGCACTGATTTCACTCGTTCCTTTTTACATAGCACTGTCCCGCTGCCGTTCATTTGGAGAAGCCTTTCTTCTTTCCGGTCTGCAGATCGCCGCAGTGCACCTCATATCAAGCTTCTGGCTCGCCTTTTTCAAGGATTTTGCCTTTTTCACGCTCGGCGCATCCGCAGCCGCCACCGGAGTTGAAGGCGCAATATTCGGTCTCGTGCTGTACCTGCCCTTTTCCACAGAAACACCCCGCAGCAGGCTCACGGAACTTGCCGGTTCCGATACGCGGCGCATTCCTCTGCGCATTTTCTGGTTCGCCGGTACGTATACCGTCTACGAATGGGTTAAATCAACCGGCTTTCTCGGCTACCCGTGGGGAACGCTTTCAAGCACAGCGTTCCGGTGGCGTCTGTTCATGCAGACCGCAGACCTCGCAGGCACGTACGGCGTTACGTTTCTGTTCGCGCTCGTTTCCGCAGTATTTGCGGAAGGCATACTTCTGGCAGCAGCACTTGGTTCGTCCCCCGCACCGCGGAACGCGTTCGTCTCCTACAGGAACTGCGCACGCACGTGCGCCGTACTGCTCGCCTGTTCGTTTATATACGGAGCAGTACAGTACGCAGTGCCCCGCAAACCCGTTAAAATGCTCAACACTGTCATGGTGCAGCAGGACTACAACCCCTGGAATTCGGCAAACGACGACAATACGATCCTCCTTTCCCAGAGCCTTACGGAAGAAAAAACAGCAGCGTTCCTCAGACAGGGAAAACGCCCCGACCTTGTCGTCTGGAGCGAAGGCGTCCTCCAGCATCCGTTTCCGAATTCCGCCGGATACTATACGAAATTCCCGCTCGACGAACCGCTTTCCTCGTTCATCAGCCGTATGAACACGCCGTTTATTATCGGCGGTTCATATCTTGCAGACCCCGTAAACCGCGGGTACAACAATGCGGCACTTCTGTTCGACAAAACCGGAACGTTCCGCGGATCGTACGCGAAGCTCCATCTCGTGCCGTTCGCAGAAGTTATTCCGGGTATCGAATACAAATGGGTTCAACGCTTCATGCAGAAAGTCGTCGGTATATCGGCAGGCTGGAAACCCGGCGACCAGTACGTCTATTTTGACATTCCGTGCAGTCCCGCCCCCGATGCCCTGAAAGCGCCGGTAAAAGTAATTCCGCTCGACAAATCGTATCCTGAACAGCTGAACGAAGAACAGACCGTTCCTACAGCAAGAATCAGCTCGCCGATATGTTTCGACGACGCTTTTCCCGAAGTCTGCCGGCAGCTCTTCCTGAATGGCAGTGAAGTGTTTATGAACATAACGGACGACTCATGGTCTCTCATGAACTCGGCCGAATACCAGCATTTTGTCATAGCGTCGTACCGCGCCATCGAATACCGTACGACCCTCGCCCGTTCCACGAACGCAGGCTATTCCGTCGTCCTCGATCCGGCCGCGCGCATTCTGGCAGACATGCCGCTGTTCGTTCCCGAATCGATCGCAGTGAGTATTCCTGTCTATAAACGGCAGATGACCGTATACGCTCTCCTCGGTGACTGGCTTCCGATGCTTTTTTCACTGCTTGCCGCTGCATACTTCGTGTACGCGGCAGCGTCCGTACACAGACCCGGAGACGTTCCCATGGAACGTTCCCTGAATCACAAGGCCAAAAAACGGAGCGAAAAGAAAGCCGGAAAGACAGGAAAACGGCAGAAGAAAACAGCGGACAAAACGGTGACGGCATACTGATTGTCAACCTATTGCATATAAAAAGCAACAATTGTAACCTTACGAGTATGAAAAACACAAGTTTACGTTCAGTTTTTATTATCCTGTTCGCGGCTATAATCTGCGCAGGCTGTTTTATCGCAGTGCCCGTCGGTCCCGGCGGCATCCCTATCGTACTTCAGAACATGTTCATTGTTCTGGCAGCACTCATACTCGGCGGTTTCGGCGGATTCTGGGCAACCTTTATTTTCCTGGCAGCCGGCGCGCTTGGTCTTCCCGTCTACTCGGGCGGAACGGGCGGAATAGTCCATTTTGCAGGCCCCACGGGCGGATTCCTTGTCGGCTACCTGTTCTCAGCGCTCGCCGCAGGACTTATCGCGCGCGTACCGGCTCCCACCGAAAAATGCACTAAACTGACCGTCGTCAGGCTTACTGCCGCGGCGCTTGCAGGATACACGGTCCTGTTCATTCCCGGCGTCCTGTGGTTCATGCACCTGACAGGCAAAAGCTTTGCGGCAACCATGGCCGCGTGCGTCATACCGTTCATTCCAGGTGACATTATCAAGCTTGTGATCACAGTACCCGTAGCTGTAAAACTACGTTCCGTTGCAGCACGCTACCTGTCAGCCTCAAAATGACTGAATCCGGCGCATCTGTCACGGTCGACTGCGTGACGAAGACATTTTCATCACCCGACGGAACGGGCCGGTTCAAGGCGCTTGACAGCGTCTCGTTCACTCTTCCCGCCGGGTCCTGCACGCTCATCGGCGGAGCCAACGGTTCGGGTAAAAGTGTTCTCATGGAAATCATCGCAGGTCTGGACAAAGCAGACTCGGGAACGGTACGGGTACGCTGCAGCGGCAGAGACGCGCGCGCAGGCCTTGTGTTCCAGGAAGCAGAAACGCAGATTCTCGGTGAAACACCGCTTGAAGACGTTATGTTCGGCCTTAAAAACTGCGGATACAGACGCGCTCAGGCTGAAGAAAAGGCCCGGGAAGTACTTGCCCAAACTGGTCTTGCCGGAAAGGAACTGTCGCCCGCCCGCTTTCTCTCCGGCGGTGAAAAACGGCGCCTTGCCGTCGCAGGCATACTCGCGCTGGACATGCCCCTCGTCATCTTCGACGAACCGTATGCAAACCTCGACTACGCTGGTGTCAGACAGGTGAACGCCCTCGTGAGAATGCTCCGGGAAAAAGAGCGCACGGTCGTCATTCTCACCCACGAACTCGAAAAATCACTTGCCCTGTGCAGCCGTTTCATCGTCCTCTACCACGGAAGCAAAGTGTTCGACGGTATCCCCGAGGAAGGCCTGTCCATGCCTCTGGAAAGCTGGGATATCCGCAGTCCCCTGACGTCATACACAAAATCGGAGGATCTCGTATGGTAAAGACAGTCCCCCTGTTCAGCTACAAGCACGGTTCGTCATTAGTGCACCGGCTGGACGCCCGCATAAAACTTCTGCTTATTTTTGCCGGCGGATACGCGGTCTTTTCCCTTCCTCCCGTTCCCTGCGTACTGTGCATGGCAGCAGTCTGCATCGTCTCGCTTTCAGCAGGATTTACCCCCGCAGAACAGCTCGTACAGTTAAAACCTGCCGCATATTACGCGTGTCTGCTCTATTCGATTTCTCTCATCACTGCCGTCCTCGCCCGTATCCCGTTTCCGTCGCTGCTTCGTCCCCAGCGCAGCGACATAGACCTGACGCTCCGCCTTGCGCTCGCCGTCCAGTTCACAGGCCTCCTGTACAGAACTACAAGCTCCCTCGAACTCCGTACCGCACTTGAACAGACGGAAGACGCGGTCAGGAAACTGTTCCGTATCCGGGATCAGAACAGCACCATGTCCTTCCACTTTTCGGAAGCTCTTTCCCTTCTGCTCGTCTTCATTCCCCAGGTGTTCGACGTCTGGCAGGAAATATACCGGACGTGGCGCGCGCGTAACGGCAGAGGCGGACTCCGGTCTCTGCCGGTGCTGTTTCCCGTCTTTATCAGCGTTTGCATGAAACGTTCCTATTTAACGGCACTAGCACTCCGCAGCCGTTCCTGATAGTTTCTGCAAATTCAGGCAAAATGTCCATTTTTCTCCTTGTCATATCAGATTTAGTGCTATATAGTGTTAGTATTGCGTTTTAAACGCTATATACAAACATAGGAAAGGTTAATAAAAAATGCGCTGTCCCTACTGCGGAAGCCTTGATGACAAAGTGATCGAGTCCAGGACCATGGCAAACGGTGAAAGCATACGCAGAAGACGCGAATGCAACAGCTGCGGGTATCGTTTCACAAGCTATGAGCGTATTGAAGAAAAACCTTTTATGGTTGTTAAACGTGACGGAAGGCGCGAACCGTTCGACAGAGCAAAACTTGAACGTGGAATCGAGCGCGCGCTCGAGAAACGTCCGGTATCTACATCGATGGTTGATCAGATTGCGACAGAAATTGAGGACGAAGCCGTCATGCGCGGTAAAGTAAGCCGCGAAATTTCAACTGCAGACCTGGGAGAACTGGTTCTGCAGCGTCTGTACGGCATAGACAAAGTGGCATATATCCGCTTTGCCTCCGTATACAAACATTTCGAAAACCTCGATGAATTTCTTACCGAGGTAAACAACGTGGAGGGGAACAAAAAGTGAACGACCAGTCAGTATTTCCGGAATGGCGGAGTTTTCTGGGAACCAGCAGTGACAATGAAGCTGCAAATTTTATCAAATCTGTCGTAAAGCGGTCGGGCGAGATTGCTCCGTTCAACCGTAAAAAAATTGAAGCGGCTGTAGGAAAGGCGATCCAGGCCGTAGAAAAGCGCGCCGACCCTGACCGGGCGGCCCGTCTCACGGACCTTGTTGAGGAAAAGCTCCGTCTGCAGCTTGCAGGCAGCCGCGCCCACTCCATCCCTGCGATCGAAGAGATCCAGGACGTCGTGGAAAATGTTCTCATCGAAAACAAGGAAGTAGAAGTCGCAAAAGCGTACATTCTGTACCGTGCAAGGCATGAAGCGGTCCGCGATGCCAGAAGTCTCATGGTCGACATAAATAAAACCATGGACGGCTACCTCGGCCAGAGCGACTGGCGCGTTAAGGAAAACGCGAACGTCAACTATTCGCTCGGCGGCCTCATACTGCACAATTCAGGTACGATAACGGCCAATTACTGGCTCAACAACATCTACTCAAAGGAAATAGCCGAAGCGCACCGCACGTGCGCGTTCCATATCCACGACCTGTCGATGTTCTCGGGATACTGCGCGGGCTGGTCTCTGCGCCAGCTCATACAGGAAGGACTGGGCGGCGTACCCGACAAAATCACGTCAACGCCCGCAACGCACCTCTCAACGCTCGTGAACCAGATCGTTAACTTCCTCGGTATTATGCAGAACGAATGGGCCGGCGCCCAGGCGTTCAGCTCCTTCGACACCTACCTTGCACCGTTCGTCAAAAAAGACTCTCTTTCCGAAAAAGAAGTGCGGCAGTGCATTCAGAGCTACATCTACGGCGTAAACACGCCAAGCAGATGGGGTTCGCAGGCTCCGTTCACGAACATAACGCTCGACTGGGTGTGCCCGGACGATCTTAAAAACAAAAAAGCGGTAGTCGGCGGCAAAGAGCAGGATTTTACCTACGGCGACTGCCAGAAGGAAATGGACGTCATAAACAAGCAGTTCATCATGCTCATGCTCGAAGGCGACGCTGCGGGCCGCGGATTCGGCTATCCGATCCCGACGTACAACATTACGAAAAATTTCGACTGGGAAAGTGAAAACGCGCGGCTGCTGTTCGAAATGGCAGCCCAGTACGGCACGCCGTATTTCCAGAATTTCGTGAATTCCGACCTTGACCCGAGCGACGTACGCTCCATGTGCTGCCGTCTCCGGCTGGACAAGCGCGAACTGCGCAAGCGCGGCGGCGGTCTGTTCGGCTCTGACGAATTCACCGGCTCCCTCGGAGTCGTCACGATCAACCTGCCGCAGATAGGCTTTATCGCCAAAAGCGAGGAAGAATTCTACAAGCGGCTCGACTACCTCATGGACCTTGCAAAGGAAAGCCTGTGCACGAAACGCAAAGTGCTCCAGAAACTGCTCGACGGCGGACTCTATCCGTACACACAGCGCTACCTTAAAACGTTCAACAATCACTTCAACACGATAGGTTTGTGCGGCATGAACGAATGCTGTCAGAACTTTCTCGGAACGAATATCGTTGAACCGAAGGGCCACAAGTTTGCCTGCGATATCCTGGACCACATGAGAAACCGCCTTGCCGATTACCAGGAGCGCACCGGAGACCTCTTTAACCTTGAGGCAACCCCTGCAGAAAGCACGTCGTACAGGCTCGCCAGCCACGACGTCAAAAATTTCCCGGGCATTATCACCAGCGGAACCTCCGACAGTCCCTTTTATACTAACTCTACACAGCTTCCGGTCGACTACACGGCCGATATATTCGAAGCGCTCGACCACCAGGAAAACCTCCAGACAAAATACACGGGAGGAACGGTGTTCCACACCTTTATGGGCGAACAGATAAAAGACTGGCGCGCCTGCAGGGATCTGGTACGCACGATCATGGCAAACTACCGTATTCCATATCTTACTATTTCGCCTACGTATTCAATCTGCCGCGTCCACGGATACTTGAACGGACAGCAGTTTGAATGCCCGAAATGCAAAGCGGAAAAAGAGCAGGAACTGCGGCTCAGGCTCGAACAGCTTGAAGCGGAACGGTCTCTGGCCGCCGGCGGAACGCGGCAGCTGGTGATAAAATAATCCGCACGCGCGGAAACGTACGTTACTGCACCGTCAAGCACATATACACCATATATGGGGTATATGTGCTTGACAAACAGAGAATGCTGCGCTACATTTAGTGCAGGATCAGTATGCCACAGACATATTGAAATTGAGTATATCGGGAGGAAATAAAAGTATGGAAACAGCAGGTACAACAAAACGGACGCTTGCAGAAATTGACGCCGAAATTGATGCAACAAAACAGGCGCTTAAAAACGTTCACGGATCAGAAACGGAAGTGTATGCGCGCATTGTCGGCTACTACCGTGCCGTGCGGAACTGGAATAAAGGCAAACGTGAAGAATACGACCACAGAAAGATGTTCAGCCTCGCCGAAAGCACAGAATATACGATCTCCGAAGCGGACAGCGCGTGCGAATGTGCAAAAGCTGAGCGCATCGCCCCTGCAGCGGAAGAAAATTCAGGAGAAACAGAAGGACAGAGCGGAAACGCAAGGTACGAATTCTTTGCACGCCGCACCTGCCCGAACTGTCCCCCGGTGAAAGCCTACATAGAAAACGTACAGATGGACGGACGGACTATAGACGTAGACAGCGAATCGGGGCTTGCCGAAGCCGCCAGAAAAGGCGTTTTCGCAGCACCGACAGTCATTCTGTACAATTCAAACGGAACGGAAATAGCGCGCGGACACAACGTTGAAGAGCTGACCGCCCTGCTTGAACCGGTTGCAGCCGAAGCATAATGGAACAGGCAGAACAAAAATCTGAGCTTCTGCTGAACGTACCCGCCGGCGCCCTGATAAAAACAACACTTGTTGATTTTCCGGGGCGCGTTGCGGGTAGTTTTTTTTAAGAGGCTGCAATCTGCGCTGCCCCTACTGCTATAATACAGGGCTTGTGCTCGGCGGAAAAGCTGCGGAAGGGGATACGCTTGCAACAGTTGAAGAACTGTTCGCACACCTTGAACGACGCAGGAACATGCTCTCCGGACTTGTCGTCAGCGGCGGAGAACCTCTGATCAATCCGCTCACTCCGTATATCATTGAACGGGCTAAAAATCTGGGCTACAAAATAAAACTCGACACTAACGGCACGCTTCCCGCCGCACTTGAAAAACTGATGAACGATCCGGCGACTAAACCTGATTTTATCGCCATGGACATTAAAACAGCCCCGGTGCGCTACGCCGGAGAAATTTGCGGCCAGCAATCTTCTGCAAAAGAAGACATCCCTTCCCTCCTCAGACAGTCCGCTGCGCTTACCGCGTCCTACCCGCCCGACTGCCGGGAATGGCGCACTGTTCTTGTTCCTCCGCTTGTCGGAATAAACGACATCACCGCTATGGCCGCGCTTCTACCTTCCGACGCGTCGTGGCAGTTCGCCCAGTTCCGAAATGAAAACTGCCTGAACCCTTCATACAATACCATTCCGCCGCATACCGACGCGGAACTTGCCGCCCTTGTCGAATTTGCGCAGTCGCTCGTCCCCGGTGCCCGGCTGCGATAATTTTTAATAAAAACTCACTTCACTCTTGACAAATCTGCGGAAAAAACGGTATTATCAAACCCATCACGGCGGCATAGCTCAGTTGGTAGAGCACACGGCTCATATCCGTGGTGTCTGTGGTTCAATCCCACATGCCGCTATAAAACTTTCAGTGACGGCTGAAAGTTTTTTTTATTTAACCGCACGGACTTTTGAGGCTGCCTGTACATACGTCTGCATGAAGTGAAGGATTTTGTACCAAAACGCCATATATCATGCATTTCATGCACATTTCACTGCGGTATCTCCGCTTTCCGGAGCTTTACAACAGGATAGAAAAGATTTATTATCACTGCATATGGAAACATTCAAGGCACCGTTCAAAGGCCGCTCTCTTCTTAACTGGATAGACTGGACCCCCGCAGAAATTGAAACCCTTCTCAGCCTTTCATTTCAGGTAAAGGCTGAATCTCACCGCGGTGAAATTCATCAGCGGTTCGTTGGAAAAACGATCGCACTTATCTTTGAAAAACGTTCTACACGCACACGCAGTTCATTTGAAACAGCGTTCGGAGAAGAAGGCGGTCATCCGGTATTTATGTCTACCGCCGACATTCAGCTGGGCGGAAAGGAATCAGTGCAGGATACTGCACGCGTTCTGGGCCGCATGTTCAGCGCCATAGAATTCCGCGGCTATAAGCAGGAACACGTCGAACAGCTGGCTGCATATTCCGGCGTGCCCGTTATCAACGGCCTTACCGACCTTTACCATCCTACGCAGGTACTAGCCGACATAATGACGCTCAAGGAAAATTTTGAAACGCTCAAAGGACTGCATCTCTGTTTCTGCGGTGACGGACGAAACAATGTCGCACGCAGTCTCATGCTTATATGCTCAAAAATGGGTATCGACTTTTCCGTCTACAGCCCGGAAAAACTGTTTCCTGCCCGCGACATTCAAGAGATATGTGCTCCCTTCGCCGCAGCGTCAGGAGCAAAAATAACGGTGAGTGATGAAAATTCAGTTGTAAAAGGCGCAGACTGCCTGTATACTGATGTGTGGGTTTCTATGGGCGAAGAATCGCTCAAAGAAGAACGAACAAAGCTGCTTGCACCTTTCCAGGTAAACAGGGAGCTCATGAAAGCGACAGGTAAGGATACGACTATTTTCCTTCACTGTCTTCCGGCCGTTAAAGGTCAGGAAGTGACGGAAGATGTGATCGAAGGAACTTTCTGCCGCGTTTGGGATCAGGCTGAAAACCGTAAGCATACGATCAAGGCTATTATGCTCGGTATTATCTGAAAATTGAGATACGTTTTTACAGGAGGAGTCATGAAGAAAATTGTATGTGTGCTTTTTGCGGCACTGCTGTTCTGTGGCGCACTGACGGCAGAACAGGAACGGCATCCGGACAAATGGGCTTCCATCTCATATGTCGATATGCCTATCTATAAAATTCTTGAAAGCACAGATGCCTACGTCGTTATTTACGGAAAGGCAAAAACAGGAACCGGCTCGACCGTTATTCCCAAAAAATGGGCTAAAGGGAACACGGACACCCCGCGGAAGCTTAAATTCCGCAGCGTACAGGGAAAACTTCAGCCGTTCATTACAGTCGTAAAAAAAGACGGTACCTTTCTCCGTGTCATACTCAGCGTTCCTACGTCCAAACAGAACTCCGTCTGGGGCGTTGCCGACGATACAAAAGCAATCGACGCAAACAAGGATACGCTCGAAGACCTGGATATGTAGCGCTGTCTGATAATTTTTTCAAGGCTGCCGCATTGAAACGGCAGCTTTTTTTTATTACTGTATAAAAGGGGCATCTATGAATCTTCTTACTGAGCAGCAGACCGAATCGTTCCGCGCATTCATCCGGGATCACGATTTTTTTTATATAGCAGGGCATAAGGAGCCTGACGGCGACTGCATTTTTTCGTGTCTCTCGCTGGGGCTGCTTATTCAATCGGCGGGCAAACCGTACCAGCTGCTCTCTGCGGGCCCGTTTAAACGGCCCGAAATTCATCTGTATGAAAAACAGTTTTCCCCGTCGATGCAGTTTCTGACTGAAGAAGAACGCAGGCACACGGGACTTATTATTTCAGACTGTTCGGAATTTGCGCGTCTGGGTGATCTTGACGGAGACGTAAAAAAACTTGACACGTTCGTTATCGACCACCACAAAACGGCGGCCTGCCCCGCCGGTGCGCAGAGCATTATTGTACCGTCCGCTCCCGCTACGTGCAGTCTTGTCCAGATGCTCTACGAAGGTATTGCCGGTTCGCTTCCGAAAGAAGCTGCCGAATATCTGTTCGTCGGTCTCAGCACGGACACGGGCTTTTCCGGTTTCTTACGTCGGACTCTGCGGAAGTGTTTCATGCGGCGGCCCGGCTTGTCGAAGCCGGCGCAGACCCGCGTAATACCTACGATCTGATCACAAGCGGAAAACCGTATTCAACGCGGAAACTGCTCGGAATCATGCTCGACCGCGCAGAACGCTATCTGGACGGAAAGCTTGTCGTTACCTACGAAAAAATGGAAGATACGCAAAAATTGGGAGCTGAAGGACGGGATTCTGATTCGCTGTACCAGCTGCTCCTTTCGGTAAAAGGCGTTGAAGCTGTTGTCTTTCTGAGGCAGGAAACAGACAGTTCATGCACGGGCGGTTTTCGTTCCAAAGATGCTGTGGACGTAAGCGCTGTCGCAGCAAAATTCGGCGGCGGCGGACATAAAAACGCTGCCGGAATGAGCGTGGAAGGAAAGATAGACACGCTTATTCCGGCTATCGTAAAAGAATTTGCGCGTTTAGTCTGAACAGCTGGCACAAATATTGCTATATACACTTTACTGTATTTTTAAAAGGAGTGTATATGGAACGTAAAAAAAGTGAAGACCTGGAAGCAATCCCCGGTCTTGTAGCCGCTGGAATCATTACGCGGGAAGATGCCGTAAAAATGCTCGCCCAGGAACTGTATCTGTCACCGTACCGTTTTGGATTGGCCGCGTATGATGAAGATTTCCGCAGTGAGGTGATACTGGCTTTTCTGCGCAAGGCGGCGCCGGTACTTGAACGCTACGAACCGGAGCGGAGCTGTTTCGGCGGCTATCTGTTCGCGTTTGTACAGGGGCTTATTCTCACGCAGAAGCGGAATGAAATCAGAAGCCTCATAACCGATTCCAGTATAAAAACAGTTTCTTGCCGCAGAAGAATCTGTCCGGGAACAGCAGGAGGACGGCACAATGCACGTTTCCTGCACCGCCGCACCGACACAATATAAAGCGGCCGGTACAGAAAACCTCTGGCGGACACTGTCGACGCGCTGCCGCAGTGTCGGCGCGTCGAACGCAAAAACAGCGCTCATTCTGGCGCTGAAATCAAGCTATTACATACCTGCAGAACGGATAGACATTGTCAGTTCGTACTGCAGTCTGAACTCCGCCGAACTCCACCGCATTATTATAGAACTTAATTCACTTTTGTACTCAAAGATCAGCCGGCGGAATCTTATTATCGAGCGGCGGAACAACGCTTATTATTTTCACAGGAAATACGCCGCGCAGCTGAAGTACGGCAGCCGGGACAAATTACAAGCCTCAGCCGTTTCGGAAAAATACGCCAGACAGACTGAAAACTGGAAACGCAAGAACGCACTGCTGCAGAACAGCAGATACCGCGTTTGTCCGACCAATAAAATGATCGCAGATCTGCTGGGAATCTGCGAACGTCAGGTCAGTTATTACATAAACCGGGCGAAGGAACTGAAAGATACGAACGGACTGATTGTCTAAATTCGGCCGCGGGTATACTATGCTGGTATGAAAATTTATCTGGCAACCGGAAATATACATAAAAAGCGTGAAATGGCGGAGATACTGGACGGACATACGGTCGTTGTCCCGTCGGATGAAGGAATCAGTTTTGATCCCGTCGAAGACGGTGGCACTTTCTACGAGAACAGTCTTATAAAAGCCCGTGCACTTTATGAAATTGTTCACTGTCCGGTTCTAGCCGACGATTCGGGAATCTGTGTAGACGCTCTCGGAGGCGCACCCGGTATCTTTTCCGCACGGTACGCCGGTCCGGACTTTCCGCACGGCAAACCTGACGGAAGCAGAATTTCCCAGGCAGAACAGAATGAACTGCTTGTGAACCAGCTCAATACCGCGCTTGCAGCAGGACCAGACGTTTCCCGTTTTCTGAACGGCCCGCGTTCCGCACACTACACGTGCGCCATGGTTCTCTTTCTCGGCGGAGACAGACTGTACGTTGCGCAGGAAACGATGGAAGGCACCATCGTTTCCACGCTTGCCGACGCAGCAGGAAGCGGCGGATTCGGATACGACCCCCTCTTTTTTCTGCCTCAGCTCGGAAGAACGGCGGCGCAGCTTTCACCCGATGAAAAAAACGCCGTGTCGCACCGCGGTAAGGCAGCCCGCAGTATGCAGCGTATCATCGCAGACGTGCTGTAAACCGCAGCGGTCTGTTTTCAGCCGGTTTCCGCCGGGCAGAACACGAATTATACCGATCCCTTCAGAAACAGACCGGAAAACGTTCTGCCTGCTGAATATTCCGTAAGGCTGCTCTTTGCGGCAATATCGAGCAACTCCGGAACCGTATAGGACGCGTACAGCGAGGAAAGAAATCCGGGACGTATCTGTGCAGGCTGTGCCGAGTGATACAGCAGCTGCCGCACCGTGAACGGAATATCACGCCGCAGGTCTGCAATACAGAAACTTCCCCCCTTTTTCAGCACCCTTGCTATTTCATTGAACGTCCGTACCGGATTCTCCCATTCATGAAGTGAACCGTTAGAAAAAACGGCGTCGAACGTTCTGTCAGCAAACGGCATGTCCATGCAGTTTCCCTCGGTATACGCTGCACGCGCCGTAAATCCGTATTCGTCTGCGTTCCGCCGCGCAGTGCGTATCATTTCAGGACTGATCTCTATTGCTGTGAGCGTTCCTTCAGGACACTTTTTAAGCCATTCCAATCCGACATATCCCGGTCCGGGGCCTATTTCCAGAACGTTCCCGGCAGTTATCCCCGCCCCTGTGAACGTGTCAACATTGTTCCAGCCTTTATCGCGCATGTGCCGCGCAAAGCTGTCAAAAATCCCGACTGCAAGCTGTTCCTGTATGCCTTCATCCGTTTCAGGTATCCGTGCTTTTATCATGTGTTTTTCTCCTCTTCCAAAATCGAAATTGTGTTTTCGGCCCACTCCCGCTCAGCGCGGAAATGGAGCAGATGATGCGTAAAAATGATCTCTGCAGAACTACGGTACGCTTCCGGTATGTACGCAGCCGTTTCATCACGGTGTTTTTCAATCGCCTTAATTCCCAGGCTGATTTTTTCTGTGTAAACGCGGAGCTTCTGCACTATATGTTCCGTACCTGTAAATTCAGAAAAATAAAAAATCCCGTCGGTAGAAAACACGGGCCGGTACTCGCTATCCAGCATCTGTTCCAGCAGCACCAGAAACTGTTCTCTGCCTTTTTCTGTCACCGAATATACAGTCTTTTCCGGGCGGCTCCCGTTTTTTTCACATTCAGCATTCAGCAGCCCCTCTTCAGACATCTTTTCCAGATGGTAGTAGATAACGGGCAGTTTGATCTGTGTAAAATCAGCCAGCTGTTCTGAAATGATTTTTTTTATCTGATATCCGTGCTGCGGGCCGAAGCGCTGCAGCAGTCCCAGAATATAAAAGGGAATGGACAAGTAAACCTCCTTCAAGTATTAGTCAGTGCTGACTAATACTTGAAGACATTTTATACTCAGTACTGACTATTAGTCAAGTGAACCTGCCCCGTGTGATGCGGAAAGCGTTTCTGAAACTGCTAAAGTTTTACCGTATTTGTTCCGAAAATAAAGATGAATCATTATGGGCGGCGCGACTTCGACGAAGCAGCCTCCCGGATGCTTCAACTGCAGAAAAGTGTAGATGTGGCCTTGTAAACAGATGCACTTTTTTGCAAAACGGCAGAAAGGATTCTGCCGCAGATCAATTCCACGGAGGAATAAACTATGGTTATCAACCACAACATGTCGGCTATGTATGCCAATCGTCAGTTGGGAATTACCGGTCTTTCTATCAGTAAGGACATGGAAAAACTCTCATCCGGCGAGAAGATCAATCGCGCCAGCGATGATGCATCAGGTCTTGCAGTATCTGAAAAGATGCGCGCACAGATCCGCGGATTGAATCAGGCTTCACAGAACGCACAGAACGGTATCAGCTTTATCCAGACTACCGAAGGGTATCTCCAGGAAACAACTGACATCATGCAGCGCGTCCGTGAACTCGCAGTTCAGTCTTCCAACGGTATCTACAGCGCAGAAGACCGTATGCAGATTCAGGTCGAAGTATCTTCCCTCGTTTCTGAGGTTGACCGCATCGCAAGTTCCGCTCAATTCAACGGAATGAACATGCTGACCGGACGTTTTGCCCGGCCAACAGGTGAAAACACTGTCACAGCATCTATGTGGTTCCATATCGGAGCTAACATGGATCAGCGCATGCAGGTGTACATTGGTACAATGTCAGCTGCTGCACTCGGAGTCCGCGCAGTCGGAACCGAAGAAAAGATTTCACTTTCGACACCGGAAGATGCCAACCGCGCTATCGGTACTATTGATGAGGCTCTGAAAAAGATCAACAAGCAGCGTGCAGATCTTGGTGCTTACCAGAACCGTATGGAGTTTTCAGTTAAAGGCCTTAACAACGCTTCTGAAAACCTGCAGGCCTCTGAATCACGTATCCGTGATACAGATATGGCCACCCAGATGGTCGATTTCACGAAGAACAACGTTCTGCAGCAGGCTGGTACTGCAATGCTGGCTCAGGCCAACACGCAGTCACAGAATGTCTTGTCATTACTGAGATAGTGTATTATACTTTGTAATAGGGGAATCCCGGGCAACCGTAGTTCCTCTATTACATTGCGCGGTGTTTTCAGCTCTTCTTCTCTTTTTTTCACCTTACATCCGCAAACGTAGTATACTATTTGAGCATACGTTCAGATATGCCTGGTTCTTTGAAAAAGTGCCGTCCATGATGTCTGTGACGGCAGGAAAAATCGGCTCTGCAAAAAGCCGACTTTTCCTGCCGCAAGGGTCTGAAACTGAATTCCGGGGGCGCAATAACCGGAAATCAGCCCGCAGAGACAGGACGCAGGACATGATGTTCTGCGGTACGAAAACATGGAGGGCACAACTATGGTTATTAATCACAATATGAGCTCGCTCTATGCGGACCGTGTGCTGGGCATTTCAAATGCCAACATACAGGGAAACATTGAGAAGCTCTCATCCGGCGAACGGATTAACAAAGCTGGTGATGATGCATCAGGTCTGGCAGTATCTGAAAAGATGCGTTCACAGATCCGCGGTTTGAATCAGGCGGGACGCAACATTGAAAACGGCGTTTCGTTCATACAGACCACAGAAGGATATCTGAATGAAACGACAGACATTCTTCAGCGCGTTCGTGAACTTTCAGTTCAGTCTGCCAACGGAATCTACAGCGATGAAGACCGCATGCAGATTCAGGTAGAAGTATCACAGCTTGTTTCCGAAGTGGACCGCATTGCAAGCCAGGCGCAGTTTAACGGAATGAACCTTCTTACGGGAGGATTCAGCCGCGGTGACAGCGCACGTACGATGCAGTTCCAGGTCGGTGCGAATGTTGATCAGAATGTCCGTGTATATATCGGAACTATGACCGCGCAGGCACTCGGACTTAAGGGAGCCCAGGGCAACGATCAGCAGATTTCAATTGCATCCCCGGAGGCAGCAAATGCGGCTCTGGCTACTATAGATAACGCACTGAAGAATGTTACAAAACAGCGCGCTGATCTTGGTGCATATCAGAACCGCTTCGAGATGGCTGCAAAAGGCGTCAATATCGCCGCCGAAAACACACAGGCTGCCGAATCCCGTATCCGCGATACGGATATGGCTTCCGAAATGGTCAACTATACACGGAACTCGATTCTTACACAGGCGGGTACCGCAATGCTGGCTCAGGCAAACAACCAGTCGCAGAACGTACTGTCGTTGCTGAGATAAATCGGATTACTGGCGAAGAGATCACTGGATGTCGTCTTTTTGACAGTAAACGTGGACGGAAGGGTGCGCCCCCTTCCCGTTCTTTTTCAGGAGGAAAATGCCCATGAATACGATCACGAGTACTAACGGGCAGAGTTTGGCAATGGATGGCCAGAATTACTTCAATGCCGCTTCTTCAAAAAAATACCGGAAAGTTTGAACACGCGCACCCCCGGTATTGCTGATACAGCTCCGACGGGAGCTGAGGTCGCTCAAAACATTGTCCAGAATCTTGCCGACGTGAAGGAAGCTGCACAGCAGCTTCAAAAACTGTCCGATATGGTAATGGGACCGAAACTACAGTTCCGGATAAATCAGGAACTTGGAAGCGTTATCATTAATGTTGTAGATCCAAACACCGATAAGGTGATCAAGGAGATACCGTCTGAGGATATACAGAAATTAAAGGTCAGAATGAAAAAAGCTATAGGAATGCTTTTTGACGAAATGATCTAAGGATGTATTTTCTTTCAGACTAACAGGATTATGGCTGGAATAAATATACCTGGTGTCACTGACCAATATAATACTAACGAAACGGTAGAAAAGCTTATGAAGGTGGAGCGTATCCCTCTTACAAGGGAGCAGGATTCGCTCAAAACCCTCAAGGCACAGAAAGACGCCTGGCGGGATGTCAACAAAAAAATGTCGGCATTACGTGACAGCGTTAAAACTCTGTATTCCTACGAAAATCCGTTCAGCAATAAACTTACCTCATCTACAGACGAAAGCGCGGTAACGGCCGATGCCGGCCGCGCGGCGTCGTTCGATTCATTTAAAATAGACGTTCTGCAGCCCGCCTCCGCGGACAGATTTCTTTCTTCCGAACTCGCTTCGGACACTAACGTTCCGAAAGGAACGTACACTTTTAAAGTTGCGGATAAATCGGTATCCATTCACTGGAGCGGCGGAACTCTTGCCGATTTTTCCACCGCCGTCAATAAGCGCGGCGGTGATATTATTAAATCACTCGTCATAGGCGCCAGCGCCGGTAAGAAAACGCTGCTCATTGAATCCCTTAAAACGGGAGAAGCGAACAGGCTCAGTTTTGAAGACGACGCTGCAACGTTCGCTCTGTCTTCCGGCATGATATCGCCGGTAAAAAACACGACGACAGAATTCGGCACGATGCAGGCGGAATTCCTTCCTGCACCCGCCGATACATCCGTCACGGAACAGAGCGGTATGCCTGCCGTCAGCAACGGAACTATTTCAGTATCCTCTGGTTCGGTTAACATTCCGCCGCGCGGAGGTTTTTCACTTCAGATACCGTCAAAAGTAGACCGCTCCCAGCATATCACGTTTACGCTTGCCAAGCAGGCAGCGGCTGATATTACGAAGGCTCTCAACGACGTTCCGGAAACGCCGCAGCTTCCCGACGCAGGTTCAGCCTCGTTCGGAGGCATCACGGTTTCCAACACACCGTCGGATACGCTGCTTCCTCAGGCGGCTCAAACAAAGCGGGAACCGCTCTCCCCCGTCTCTTCGGCAGACATCGTGTATGCCGTCATGTCGGACGGTACCGAAAAGGAAATCCCGACTCCCGGTATTCTGACTGACCCGGAAACGAAGGTCGACATTGACATGAGCCAGTACGACGGCATACGGGCGGTCGCTTTACGCAACAGAAACACAGGAACGGCACTTACAATGTCGTCCGTTACAGCGTACGACCCGAAGGCGGCTTCGGGATACACGCCGAACAACGCGGTATCGACAGCCGGCGACGCGGTGATCAAATACGAAGGTATAACGATCAAACGCCCGACGAACGACATAGACGACGTCGTTCCGTCGGTAACGCTGCACGTCCACGCAAAAACCGACAAAACTGCGGTCGTAAGCGTTAAGCCCGACACGGAAACGTCAAAGCAGGCGCTCATTACATTCGTAGGAAAATACAACGAAACCCTCTCTGAAATCAACATTCTTTCACAGAACAAGCCTGAGATCGTGGACGAACTGACGTATCTTTCAGATGACGACAGGAAAAAGGAAACGGAAAAGCTGGGCATGTTTCTGGGCGATTTTTCTCTTACGAACGTTAAAACGAACATACAGTCGATTGAATCAGGAAAATACGCGGCGGAAAACGCCGCCAAAGTGACGATGCTTTCTCAGATAGGCATTGCTACGAACGCGTCGGGCAGTTATTCAGGCTATTCGGAAAGCAAACTGCGCGGGTATCTTGAGATTGACGAAAAAAAACTTGATTCATCGCTCGCCAATAACCTGAACGATATAAAAAGCATGTTCGGCTACGATTCCGACGGAGATCTGATCGTTGACAGCGGTATTGCGTACCGGCTTGACAAGGAACTTACGGCGTATGTCCAGACTGGCGGTATTATCGCTATGAAGACCGGAAGCCTTGACTCAAAGATAAAAACTTCGGAAACGAAAATCGCAAAACTCGAAACGCAGATGGATCAGAAGGAACAGGATCTCAGGCAGAAATACGCGAGCATGGAAGGTTCTCTGAACAGTCTTGAATCGCAGCAGTCAACGATTTCAAATTTCTCAAAACAGAACAGCGGAAATTAAAAACAAGGAAGCAGGTATGAATTTATTTATCAACGGAACAAAAGCAGACACGACACTTGAAGGCGAAAAAACGATGGGCGACGTACTCCGCTCGTTTGAGCTCACCTGTGAAAGCAGCGCCGCAGCCGTCGTAGGCATTACGATAAACGGTCAGAAAGTCGACGCAGAGTCGTTCGATTCATACACCGAAAAACCGCTTTCGGAAAATACGAAATTTGAATTTGAAGTCGTTACGAAACAGGCTGTCGGTGACTCGTTCAAAAAACTCTCGTCCGTGTTCAGCACGCTTTCCGAACGGATGGAACAGGTTCCCGTCGATCTTCAGAGCGGCAGAGGCAAGGCTGCCGGAGAGACGCTGACGCTTCTTGCAGACAGCGTACAGCAGTTCTGCCGGACGGCGGCGCTCTCTTCACTCTTCCCTGACGCGTATACTGCGGTTCGAATAGAAGACAAACCGTTCGCCGATTTTTTTGCAGAACTTACTCCAGTTCTTGCTCAGCTTGAGCAGGCACTGGAATCAAACGATACGATCCTTGTGGGTGATCTTGCAGAATATGAACTATGTCCGAGGCTGAAAGCCGTTTCCAAGGCGCTGGAGGGTTTTAATGACATTTAACACGGGAACGCAGTCAACTCCGCTTATTGCACGGCAGACGAAAGGCGTTTACAATTTTCTCGTTATTCCGATCGTTTTTATTTCTCTGGCGCTTGTCGTCTGGCTGGTGCTCAGCCGTATAAAAAAATACCAGCAGACGCCTGAATGGCAGGAAGCGCAGAAAAAACGTATTACGAACAGACAGGACGTCGTTGACCTTGCGCGAAGGCATTCACTCACCCGCAGCGATATTTCGGTCTTATTGGAAATATGCAAAACGTATAAAACACCCAATATCATGTACCTTATTCACGACGGGGTCGCAGTAGACAACCTTTTCAGAACAGCGTATTCCGATTTCAAGCGGAACCGTGCTCCGGAAGAAAAGATCACGGCTCTGTTCCGCCTCCTGTACCGTCTTGAATTTGCAGAAGCCACGACTTCCGTTATTACTTCGTCGACAACCATTCCCGAAGGAACAAAGATTTTTTTCATTGCTCCGAACGGCATGCAGATCGGATGTACGCTCAAAAAAAATACGCCGGACAACCTGCTGCTTTCAATTCCACCTCAGCTGTATGATTCAAAACTAAAACCCGCACCGCTTTCCAAAGCGGTGTTTACGTTTAACACGTACTCCGGCATGCATTACGTTTTTACAACCCGTGTTATCCGGTATTCGACAGGCCTGGATAATCTGAATGAAATGGCTCTTTCTCAGACGACCGACCTGCGGCCCCAGACGAAACGCCAGTCGAAACGTATGGAAATGAACATCCCCTGCCTTTTTTCGGCAGTAAGAGAAAACGACAAGGCCGACAGGATATCTTACGTTCCCCTTGAAAAACAGTACGAATGCGTTCTTTCAAATATTTCTGCCGACGGCTGCTGCATTATTACTCCGCTTCCGATCAAGGAGCGTCAGAACATCTGCGTATCCATTCCGCTTGGAGGCGAAACGCATCAGACGATCGGCAAGATCGTTGCCACGAGGAAAAACCCGGTTAATAATACTTTTTTTCTTCACATTAGTTTTCTTCAGATCGAGCCGGCAACACAGAACAAGATTTTTGCACTGATATACGGTTATACTATTAGTGAAAACTAAATCTGCGTCAGAGCAATCCGGCGCTACTTGAATAAGCTTATAAATTGGAGTATTCTAAAGGAATATGAAGGTGCTGGAAATTCGGAATGTATACCGGGAAGACGGATGTATTTATTATTTCCGTAAATTCAAAGGGGATGCTGTTGTCCAGCTCCCCCTCGGCGCATTGGAAACTCCAATTTCATTCAGCATTGAAGCCAGTCCTCTCGGAACTAAAAACATAGAAGTATACTTTTCCCAGCCGATTGATTATCCTGTCATTCCGGTTAAAAATGCATTAAAAGAGTTTATCGGCATAGAAGATTCAAAAGGAAAATTACCCTGATGACTTTCCATACAAACAGCGCGGAAGAAACTATAGCGCTGGGCAGAAAAATAGGCTTAAAACTTCAGAAAGGTGACGTCGTTGCAATGCAGGGAACGCTCGCTGCCGGCAAAACGACCATCACAAAAGGAATCGCTGACGCTCTCGGGATAAAAGACGTTATCACGAGCCCGACGTTCTGTCTTATCAGCGAATACAGCGGCAGAATGCCTCTGTATCATATGGACGTATACCGACTGGACGGAGCGGAGGATTTTGTAAACCTTGGCACCGACGATATGATCTACGGTGACGGCGTGTCTGTCGTCGAATGGAGCGAAAAGATCATGAGCGAGCTTCCTTCAAGAACGATCAGTCTTGTAATCACGCCACAGGAAGACGGTTCCCGCGAAATCACACTCGGCAACTGGCCTTACGGAGAAATATAATGAACGCACTTGCAATTGATTCGGCAGTCACACGCCTTTCTCTCGCCGTAAAAAACGACACTAAAACGATATCTGCCGTGTACGATATCGGCATGAAACAGTCAGAAACGCTGCTTCCGGCGATTGATTATCTTCTTTCAAAAGCCGGCCTTACGGCTGCACAGCTTGATTACACAGTGCTGTGCGCGGGCCCCGGATCGTTTACCGGGCTCCGCCTTGCATTCGCTGCGCTCAAGGCCGTCGAACACGCCGGTGGTATTCCACTTTACGGTATTCCGTCACTGGAAGCATACGCACACCCGTACCGCATACTTCCTTTTACCGTTATACCGGTGATCGACGCTAAAAAGGACAAGTTTTATGCTGCCGTATACGACGGCGAAAACGAGGTTCTTGCAGGAGGTGATTATGAACCTTCCCGTATCGCTGATTCGCTGAAAACGGAACAGGCTGTGCTTATATGCGGACCGGATGCAGCGCTGTTTGCGGAGCGGGCGCCGGAAATCGGTCAACGCACAAAAATATACGTTATGCCGTTTTCCGAAGTCACGACGGACGCGCTTTTTGCGCTCGCCGAACAGCGTATAGCCCGGAACATTCCGCCCCTCAAGGATTTTGACGGTCCGGTGTATATGCGGGCCAGCGAGGCGGAAGAACATCTTACTGACTGAGCAGCTTTGAAAGTGAGTCCAGCGCGTCCGCTCCCCCAACGGCCGCAGCTTTGTTCTCTTTCTGGATCGCCTTGAACACTTCTTCCCTGAATACTTTCACGCTTTTGGGCGCTTCCACTCCGATCTTTACCTGATCGCCGCGTACCTCGATGATCGTTATGGTTATATTGTCGCCTATCTTTATCTGTTCGTCTATTTTGCGGGATAATATGAGCATGTTATTTTCCTCCGCGTTTTTTGAGGGCGTCGATGATGTCGTGTTTCGTCGTCCACCGGTTGTCGCTTAGGATTATCTGCTCGCACAAATTGTTTTTTTTATTTATCACGACCGGTCCCTGAAGATTGGCCGTAATGTGCGATCCGTCAGTCGGCACAGTCACTATCGCCATAACGATGACGTCGTCCGGAGCTTTTACGCCTATCCGGGAAAGACTCTCGTCGTCGATATCCGCTTCATAGTCCGCGCAAATCATGAATGGATCAACTATAAGAAAAGCAAGTTTTTCGTCGTCGAGAGACTGGAGCCAGAGAAAAGGATTGTACTCTGATTCAAGAATAGCGTATTGTTTATTTTCTTCAAAACCGAACAGTCCCTCCGGAAAAGTGACGATCTGCTTCTGTTCGACTGTCTTAACACCCATAGTTTTTGTCTTAACGTTCATACTGTATGCCTTATGTATTATTTAATATAATTAAGCAGCGTATTGCTGTACAGCTTCGCGGCTGTACTCAGCGTCGCCTGATGCGTGTAGTCCATCATTTTCAGATCTGTGGCCGCCTTTGAAATGTCAAGATCGCCTTCGTTGGAAATGAGCTGCGTCACGTTCACTGCCGTGTCGGAATTACGCGTTACATTAAGCTGCGCGCGCTCGTATTCCGAACCGGATTTTGCAAGACGTGAAACCAGATTGCCCAATCCCTGGTCGAGCGATCCCAGCACGCGTCCGCCGATCGATTCCTGATCTCCGGCAAGAAGCGCGTCCCTGAGCGCGATGACCGAATCAAACAGCGAACCACCCGACACACGGACACTGTCGCCGAGATTGTACGGAGGTTTCTGGCTCGTATCCTTTACGATACCCAGCTCGTTCAGCGTCTTTCCCTGTACGTCCTGCAGCCACAGCTGGCGTGCGTCCGTCGTCTCAAGATTCAGCCCTTTCGTGACGGGATCTACGCTCGCCTTTACAGCCGCGCCGCTCGTGTTGATTTTTGACATGAGCGAATATATGGGTCGCCCGCGTTTATTTTTATCTGCGCGCCGTCGACGGAAACTACGCCGTCCGCGGACGCCTGCCATCGGCTTCCGTCCCGTCCGCCGTACATCTGCTGTTTTTCTGCCCAGAACGTACGGTTGCCCGCGTTGTCCGTTGAGAGGTATTTGTTTTCGTCAACTTCTATCCCTACGGAATCTATATTGCCGTTGTACCGTACGTTCGCAATAAGCGGAATGCCGGAGCCGGAAACGTTTCCCATTTCCACGTCGAACGCCTTCGTTTTAGTATTCGTACCGGCGAAAAGGGAATTGCCGTCCTCGCCTACCGCGTTCGCATTCTGGACGAGCTCTTTCAGCAGTTCGTCCACCTCCGTCGCCATGTTTTTCATGTCGTCTTTCGTATAAACGCCGTTTGCACCCGTTACAGCAAGTTCCCTGACGCGCTGTACGACAGAAAGCGAATTGTTCATATATCCTTCGCGCTGCGCAAACTGGTCGGTAAGCGTCTGTGCGTTCTTTTCAAAATTCTGAACGCGCGAAAGGTACGACTGGTAACGGACGAGGTGTCCGGCGGCGATGGGGTCGTCGCGCAGTTCCTGTATGCGGCGCTGGCTGCCCAGCTGATTGTTCTGTTTGTTAAGACGTGATTCCTGCAGACGGAGATTGGTCTGAGTATCCATATTGTCCATCTGTGAGCTTACTCTTCTCATTTCTTACCTCCCTAGACGCCAAGCCGGTTGATTATCGTATCGAGCATTTCGTTCCATGTTTTTATAAACGACGCAGCCGCGTTGTATCCGTGCTGAAATTTAATAATATCGGCGAGTTCTTCGTCTATATTAACACCGCTGATCGAATCGCGCATGTTGCGCAGATCGCTCATTATCGCGTTCTGATTCTTCGTCTGCGTTTCTGCCTGTTCACCCTTGAGACCCACGTTCGTCACGGTGTCCGCAAAATAATCGTCGAACGTACGGTTGCGGCCAATCATAACCTGCGTGTTTCGGATGGAGGCAATTTCAACGGCAGCCTTTCCGTCGCCGGCGGCCACGCCTCCGCTGCTGTCGGAGAATCCGGCAGCCACGCTCATGACGTCGCTTCTGACCGCGGGATTCACAGTAACGTACGCGGACGGATTCACCATGGGCGTTACGGCAAACTGCGCGCCCGCAAGCTTGTTTACCGCGTCCGCCTGATTGTAATCATACGCGCCGCCGGGCCCGCTTCCTTTCAGAACGCCCGCATATCCCGTAAGGAACATACCGCTGTCTTCCACGCGCCGAATGACAAAATCCGGATTTTCCTGAGCGGCGGAAGTCGTCGCTTTAAGTACAAGATTATTATTTCTGTCCAGATAGGCCTTGACTTCGCCGTTGCTGTCGTTGATTCTGCTCACGACGTCTGCAACCGTATCAGTCGAATGGTACGCGACGTTTACCGTGCCGGACGGCGCGGAAAGAGTCATCGTTCCTTCAAGCCCGATCTGTTCCTGGGGTTTGAGCTTGTTCGTTCCTGTAAAACGGAACACGAAGGAATGATCCATCTGTCCGTCGCCGTTAACGTCGTAGTTGCCGTTAACATTCTCTACGAACGGATGCTCGGTAAAAAAGTCGAGTCCGGTCGTTCCGTTCGCGCCGACCGCGTTGCGATGCACGTCGTTCACCAAGTCTGAAAAGTTCATGGTCATCGTGTTAAGCGACTGCATTTCGCCGCGCACGTCCGTGTCGCGCAGCTCGATGAGCGCGCCGAGCTGCCCTCCCTTCACGGCAGCGGTATTTCCCGTATCTTTCCAGATAAGCTGTGAATTTCCGTTGTTGTCAACGACAGTTTTTAAATCAAACCCTCTGGCAATACCGCCCTGTACGAGAACGCGTCCGTCAACGTGAACCATGAACTCGTCCGCGTCGCGGTCGCTTCTGGTAATATTAACAAGTTTCGCAAGTTTATCAACGAGGTTGTCGCGCTGATCGAGCAGGTCGTTAGGATTGTCTCCCATACCTCTGGAACGCACGATCTCACCGTTAAGCGCCGCGATCTGGCTTGAATAATTATTTACCTGTTTCACAGTCGCGTCTATGTCGCCGTTCAGCAGCGTGTTAATTCCCTGAAGACTTTCGTAGCGCTGATTTATGGAATCGGTAAGCGATTCGCCGCGCGTCACCACGGCCTGACGCGACGCCTGATTCTCGGGATGAACGGACAGTTCCTGCCACGAGCTCCAGAATTTATCCATATTGGAACGGATCGACACGTCGTCGGGTTCGTTGTAGATTTTTTCCAGCATCGAATAATACTTGCTTCTCGTATCCCAGTACGTTTCCTGGTTCGCCTGTTCCGTGATACGTTCGTCGAGCAGCTGGTCGCGCACGCGCGTGATACTTTCGGCGACCATACCCTGCCCGACCATGCCGGGTTCTTCCGGACGTTCCAGGTCAGGACGGTACAGAGGATCAAATTCCTTCAGCTCCACACGCTGGCGGGAATAGCCTTCCGTGTTCGCGTTTGAAATATTGTGGCCCGCGGTCGTGATCGCCTGCGTATGGGCCATAATGCTCCGTTTGCCAAGTTCAATTCCTGAAAATGTCGATCCCATATCGTGTTTCTCCTCAATTAATACAGCGTGTTCACGACCACGCTCGACGGTCTTGAATGAACGATTTTTCCGCTTCGTGAATACACTTTGCTGCGGCTCTGAGGAACAGCCTCGTCGAGCACGCCCTGAATGAATCCCCTGGTAATGGCAATATAGTCACCGAGCGACCTGTTTTCCGTTTGTGACTTTACGAGTTTTCCCCGCACCCGCGCGAGGAGCGGCATAACGGCTCTCTGTACTTCAGGATCAGCATTTTTCGCAATGCATTCGCGTTCTGCCTCGGTTTGCTTAAAATCGTCGGCAAGCCGGTTCACTGCGGATATGGTTTCCATAAGGCGTTCCCATTTCTTTTCGTGCACCGCGCTGCGGAGTGCGGCCTGCTGTACAAGTATTGCATCGAGAAGAACGTCTTCTTTTAAAAGGATCCGTTCGAGCTCCGTTGTTTCTGCCATATATAGTTCACCTCATTTTCATTATCGGGATAAAAAATACGCTACTTGACACAAATATTCAAAATCATTCCCCTTGACTCATCCCCCTGTAATTTGTTATAGTTGTTACCGTACTTCAAACGTACACATCCGGTGCCTGTAGCTCAGCGGTAGAGTCCCAGATTGTGGATCTGGTCGTCGTGGGTTCGAGCCCCACCAGGCACCCCTCTCATAATGCGATTATAGCTCAACTGGATAGAGCAACGGACTTCGAATCCGTAGGTTGACGGTTCGACTCCGCCTAGTCGCATAAAAAACGAAGCCGTGTTTTGCGGCTTTTTTTATTTAACCGCAGTATCTGCATCTCCTCTGTTCCTTTTTCATCCCGTTCCCTGTCTATCCGTTATTGTGACATAATTTATATAAAAACAGGGGGCAGGTACTTGATATTTTTTTTACATTCTGATAAAGTAGTGAACATTCAGCAACCGCGGGAGCGGAACTGATTACGGGCCATTAGCTCAGCTGGTAGAGCAACAGACTCTTAATCTGTGGGTCGGCAGTTCGAAGCTGCCATGGCTCAACCTTTACAAGACAGTGTCAGCCGTCGTAAAGGCGCACTTGAACGTTATGCGAGAGTGGTGAAATGGCAGACACGCCAGACTTAGGATCTGGTGCCTTAGGCGTGAGGGTTCAAGTCCCTTCTCTCGCAATTCCGTAAACACTATGGTGTTGCGAAAAACAGATTTGCGGGAATAGCTCAGTGGTAGAGCGCCACCTTGCCAAGGTGGATGTCGCGGGTCCAATTCCCGTTTCCCGCTTAAAAGCAGGCGATTCGGAGCAATCTGAGTCGCTTTTTTTTACTTTATTCAATTTATTTTTTTTATTATTTGATAAGGAGCCTAGCGTGAAACTCACGAAAGAATTCACCAGTCTTGAAAAATCAGCAGTCAAACTGACTGTTACAATCGCGCAGCAAGACGTTTCTGATGCGTATAACGAAACGATCGGAAAATATGTAAAGAATGCACAGATTCCGGGTTTCCGCAAAGGCCACGTTCCGGCAAACATTCTTGAACGCAAATTCGGCGACGGCATCAGGGCCGATACGGTAAGCGAACTTATCGACAAATCTCTGAACGAAATATTCAGCGACGATGCCGAAAAAGACAACCGCCCGCTCCCCTACGCACAGCCCGTTATGGACACTATGCCGGAAATGGACCTGACGAAGGATCTGTCTTTTACGGTCACGTACGACGTGTTCCCCAAGGTAGACGTAAAGAACTTTTCCGGCATCACCGTAAAGGAACCGCAGGTAGAAATCGGCGACAAAGAACTTCAGGATGAACTGAAAGCCGTTCAGGAGCGCAACGCTGTCGTTATTGACAAAAAAGACGATGAAAAAGTCGAAAAAGACAATATTGTTACTATTAACTACAGCGAAATCGGCGACGACGGCGCTGAAGTAGCGGGCAGCAAGCGGCAGGACTTCGTATTCACCGCAGGCAGCGGCGACAATATTTACAAGATCGACGACGACGTTATCGGCATGAAAAAAGGCGAAACGAAAGTCATTACTAAAAAATATGCGAAAGACGACAAAGACGCGGAACTTGCGGGAAAAACAAAAAAGATCAGCGTCACAGTCACGGCCGTAAAAGTACGCAATCTTCCGGCACTGGACGACGATCTGGCTCAGGATGTGAGCGAAAAATACAAAACGCTCGACGACCTGAAAAAAGACATCATGAAGAACATGGAAAGCGCCAAACAGCGGAAACTCAGAGAGATCAAGAGCAACGACCTGCTCACACAGCTTGTTGAAAAAAATCCGTTTGAAATTCCTGCTTCCATGCTCAAAGCGGAACTTGACGGCCGCTGGCAGATGATGGCCCAGCAGTTTCAGACAACTCCAGAGCAGCTTGAACGCATGATCACGTCTTCCGGACAGACAAAAGACGCAATGCTCAAAGAATGGGCTGCGGAAAGCGAAAAAATGCTCAAGAGCCGCATAATCGTAGACAATCTTATCCGCACGCGCAATATTTCCGTCACACCGGACGAAATTGAAGAAGAATATAAGCGGATCGCCGAAGAAGGCAGCGCTACGGTTGAAGAAGTAAAGAAGCACTACTCCGACGCACGCGCGAAAGAATATCTGATCGACGATACGAAAGAGCAGAAACTGTATACAGAGCTTTATAAAGAAATAAAAGTTACGAAAGGCGACAAAACTGCCTTTGCAGACCTCTTTAAACAGGGCAACTAACACGCACGTTTTTTCTTTATAAGGTGGAATGTTCCCTTTACCGGGACATTCCACTTTTTTTTATTCAAGTAATATAGTATATTATACGTGATAGGATGGATTATACATGGATGAAAAAATGAATAACGTTGTTCCCTACGTGATTGAACGGAGCGGAAACACCGAACGGTCTTATGATATATTTTCACGGCTGCTCAAAGACCGCATTGTTTTCGTAGACGGTGAAATAAACGACACAACTGCCGATCTGATCGTAGCACAGATACTGTACCTTGAATCTGAAAATCCGGAAAAAGATATCAGTATGTACATAAACAGCCCCGGCGGCTCTGTCACGGCAGGTCTTGCCGTATACGATACGATGCAGTACGTAAAATGCCAGGTGCAGACGATCTGTATGGGACAGGCTGCAAGCATGGGCGCCATTCTTCTGGCAGGCGGCACAGCAGGGAAACGCTACGCGCTTCCTTCGTCCCGCGTGATGATCCACCAGCCGTGGGGCGGCGTTGAAGGCCAGGAGAGCGATATTTCAATACAGGCAAAGGAAATAATGCGTCTTAAAAAATTGACGATCGATTACTTTGCGTCCAATACAAAAAAAGACAGGGAACAGGTTGCTGCCGATATGGAGCGGGACTTTTACATGTCCTCGGAAGAGGCGCTCGCGTACGGTATTGTAGACCACATTATGCCCGGGAGGAAAAAATAATGAAACATTTCGGCAGTGAAACAGAGATCTGCTCTTTCTGCGGAAAACCCGCTGATTCGACCAGGCATCTGGTTTCCGCTCCGTCGGGAAACATACACATCTGTAATCAGTGCGTGGCCGTCTGCCAGAGCATTCTTGAACAGGAAGAAGGAGACCTTGCTCCGATCGAAATGAGCGGCGTACCGACCCCGAAGGAATTCAAAGAATATCTGGACCAGTATATCGTCGGACAGGACGAAGCAAAAAAAACGCTCTCTGTCGCAGTGTACAATCATTACAAACGTATGTCTGTACCAAAGGATATGAGAAGCGAAGACGACGTTCAGATAGAAAAATCGAACATTCTGCTCATGGGTCCGACGGGAAGCGGTAAGACGCTTCTTGCAAAAACGCTTGCGCAGAAACTGAAAGTTCCGTTCGCTATCGCGGACGCAACGACGCTCACCGAAGCGGGATACGTCGGCGAAGACGTTGAGAACGTACTTTTAAAACTGATAAACAACGCGAACGGCAACGTGCCCGCGGCAGAACGCGGGATAGTGTTCATAGACGAGATCGACAAAATATCGCGGAAAAGCGAAAACACTTCCATTACCCGTGACGTTTCCGGAGAAGGCGTGCAGCAGGCACTGCTGAAGATCATCGAAGGAACGCACGCGAGCGTGCCGCCGCAGGGCGGACGCAAGCATCCGAATCAGGAAATGATCGACATAGACACGACGAACATTCTGTTCATTCTCGGCGGCGCGTTCGTAGGTCTGGAAAAGATCATAGAGCAGCGCACGGCTGAGCGTGCAATGGGATTTGGCAGCAACGTTGGCATGATGGACGAAGAACAGCGCATGAATCTTCTGAACCAGTGCACGCCCGACGACCTGGTAAAGTTCGGTATTATTCCTGAACTTATTGGACGTATGCCTATTACAGTCGCTCTCAAAGAACTTACACGCGACGATCTGGTGAGCATTCTTACGAAGCCGAAAAACGCGATCACAAAGCAGTTCAAGGCATCGTTCAGTCTTGACAACGTTGAGCTTGAGTTCACGCCGGAAGCTATCGGTGAAATCGCGGACGAAGCGATACGCCAGAAAACCGGCGCCCGCGGACTGCGGAGCATTGTGGAAAAAATGCTGACTGACATTATGTACGAAGTACCGAGCATAAAGGATCAGCAGAAGAAAAAGCTGATCGTTACGGCGGATCTAGTAAAGAACAAGATCCACCCGGACGTAAGCGCCCTGCTTACCGCCTAAAAAAAGAGGGCTTCTCTCCGGAGAGGCCCTTTTATTTTGTCCGTGTTTTTACGACGCTTTTCATAACCTCAAGCGTCATGTTCACCGTGTTCACCCAGCTGAACCGTTTTGTCCAGTCGATGCCTTCGACGATCATTTTTTCCCGCAGCGCAGAATCAGTGACTATTTTTTCCATCGCGGCGGCGATCTCTTCAATGCTGCCCGGGTCAAAATACAGCGCGGCGGGTCCGCCCATTTCAGGAAGCGCGCCAGCCTTTGAGCACGCCACGGGAATGCCTGTTGCCATTGCTTCAAGAACGGGCAGCCCTACTCCTTCGTTAACAGACGGAAATATACACGCATCGGCGCCGGCATACAGCAGCGGAAAGCTGTCGTGCGGGAAAAAGCCTGTCAGAAATATGTCTGATGCGGCAGACGACTGGAACGCCGCTTTGTGCACTTCTTCCGAATACGGTCCTTCCGCTCCTGCCAGAACGAGGCGGTGGGGAAGATGGGTGCGTTCCTTGAAGAGCACGAACGCTTTTATAAGTTCAATGTGTTTTTTATCAGGACCGGCAAGTCGGGAACCGTAAATAAAATATGGTCGTTTTATGGCGAACGGTTTTATATTGAGTGTTTCGGCATCTATCTGCATCTGCGGAAAAAACAGGCGGTGATCTATGCCGTTGTGAACGACTTCTATCTTATCCGGGTCTGCGCCGCATCTGACAAGGTCTTTGCGTACGAACTGGCTCGGTGCAATAATTTTCTGAGCCTTTAACAGCCCTTTTTTTACCTGCATACGGAGCGCCCAGTCACGGTCTTCCCGCAGTGTGTTCGATATGATACTGTTGACGACAGCTACGCCCGGCGTTCTGAAAGTCAGGGGCAGAACCCGTTCTATCGCAGGATAGAGCACGGCGTCGTATCCGGCCGAAGAAACGAACGTATTCAGCTTAAAATAGTGCCAGAAACGCTCCGCACCCAGGCTGTCCGGTACCTGCACGGCTTTGAACGGAATTTCACTGGCCGAATTGTACGTATACCGGTCAATTTCTGAACCAAAAAGTTCAAATTCCATATTTTTAAGCTGCGGAAGATTTGCAGTAAAAGAATGGAGATATGAACCTATTCCGGAACGACCGTGATCGCAGCCGAATGTGTCAATACCGACTTTCATATCCCGTAATTATAGCAACATTCCCGAAATTACGCTATAGTTTTTTTTATGGACGAAACAAACGTATTTTCCGGGCTTTCCGGCGCTATTCAGGAGCGTCTTGCCGCCCTTTCCGTAACAACCCCTACTCCGGTTCAGGCAAAAATAATACCCGAAATTCTGGCGGGCAAAAGTATTCTTTTCCAGTCTGAAACCGGTACCGGCAAAACATTCGCATATCTGCTTCCGCTCGTACAGAAACTTGAAGCGGAAGAAAACAACGGGCACGCAGTACGGCTTCTCGTCTGCGCGCCGACGCTGGAACTTGCGTCACAGATCCGTGACGCGGTAAAAAGTGTCACACCCCTAAAAGCTGCCCTCTTTCTCGGCGGCGCTCCCATAAAGCGGCAGGCGGATCTTTTAAAAGAAAAACCGGATATTGTGATAGGCAATCCGGCGAGACTTCTTGAACTCATCAGGCTTAAAAAACTAAAACTGAACGGGCTGCAGGCTGTCGTATTCGACGAAGTTGACAGGCTCGTAAAGCGTGAGTCAAAAGCTGATACGGAAGCGCTGCTTGCCGCCTTTCCCTCCCAGGTACAGATCGCAGGGTGTTCGGCGACAGTCACCGCAGCGGTACGGCAGTTTTTTGCAAACCTTGATTCGGTCGTCATGCCGCCTGAAGACGTGCTCCGCGAACGGATCACGCACTGGGCGCTTTATGCCGAACAGCGCGATAAAATCGACATGCTCAGGAGCCTGCTGCTGGCGCTGAACCCGGAGAAAGCGCTTATCTTTACGAGCCGTACCGAACAGGTTGAAAATATTACCGGCAAACTACAGTACAAAAAGATCGACTGTGCAGGACTGCACGCGAAGGAAGACAAAACTGACCGTAAATCCGCGATCGACCGTTTCAGAAGCGGAAAATGCCGTATTCTCGTTACGAGCGACGTCGCCGCGCGCGGTCTCGACATTCCCGGCATTACTCACGTTATACAGATGGATCTTCCCGACGACGACGACTTTTTTATTCACCGTGCCGGCAGAACGGCACGCGCCGGTAAAACAGGCGTGAACGTTGTTATCGGAGACGAATACGAAATGCGCAGATACAGTCAGCTTGAAAAAAAACTGAAGATCATCGTATATCCGAAAATGCTGTACGGCGGTAAAATTACGTCTCCCCGTGACGTTGAATAAGTTCCGTTCAGGAATAAAGCGCCCGCAGGGGGCATACCGTGCGGACGCTTTTCTGAAAACAGGACATTCTGTTGATTGACCTCTCCATAAACGTTATAATGAGAAGACAGTTTTATATACGAGGTTGATGTGTTCCTAAAAAGTCTTGACATTTTCGGTTTCAAATCTTTTGCAGACCGTACTCATATTGATTTTTCAGACGGTATCACCGCCCTTCTCGGGCCGAACGGATGCGGGAAAAGTAACGTAGTTGATTCGATAAAATGGGTACTGGCAGAAAACAAATCAAAGAATCTCCGTGCCGATAAAATGGAAGACGTTATTTTTAACGGAACCGAACGGCGGTCCCCGCTTAACGTCGCCGAAGTGACGCTCACGATCATGAATGAAAACGGGCTGCTCCCGATGGAAGCGCCGGAAATAGCGATCAAACGGCGGCTGTACCGGTCGGGTGAAAGCGAATATTTCATAAACAACAGGTCCGCGGGGCCGAAGGAGATCCGCTCGCTGTTCATGGATACGGGTATTGGCAAGGCGGCCTATTCCGTTATGGAACAGGGAAAAATTGACCAGATCCTTTCAAGCAAACCGGAAGACCGGCGGTATCTGTTTGAAGAAGCAGCAGGCATCAGCCGCAGCAAAGCGGAATGTGCGGAAGCGGAACGTGAACTTGAACGGACGCGCGTGAACATGCAGCAGATCGAAGTAGCGCTTGCAGAGATCAAGCGTTCGTACGATACGCTTAAAGTTCAGTCTGATAAAACGACAAAATACCGCAGCGTAAAGGATGAAATTTTTAACGACGAGCTAGACCTTACGCTCCTTAAGCTCAAAAACTTCGTGCAGGATAAAGCGCACAACGAAGAAGAACTCAAACTCACCGAAAAAAAACGCGACACGGTCAGAAAAGAAATAGACGAGATCAACAACACGCTTTCTGAGAACATGGACAAAGTAAAGGCCATGCAGGAACAGGTGTACGCAAAACAGGCGGACCTGATCGGCGTGCAGAAGGAAAAAAGCGGTAAGCAGGACCTGGTTAAGCAGTTTAACGTGCGGGTGTCCGAACTAAAGGAAAAAATAGGACAGCTCGAAGCGCACAAAAAGGCTATCCAGGAACAGGTAGACAGTCTTACCGAAGAGATAGACGACCAGGAAGCTCAGCTGCATGAAAAAACAAAACAGCTCGCGGACATTCAGAAAAACATTACGTCGTTCCGGCAGAACATAGAGACAGCGTCAAGCCAGATCACTGAAAACGACCGCCTTGCCGACGAGGCAAAAAAACAGATCGCCGCGCTCGGCGACGAACGGGCGAAACTGCAGAAGGACCTGGCCGCTATTACGGAAGACATCGTCACTATGCTCGACGCAAAGCTCAAGGACGCAGGGTTCTCCGAAAGCGCAATGGCCAACGCGAAGGAACAGCTTGACACGGTGATCGGAAAACTAAAAGTGTTTACCGAAGGCCGTAAGAATATCTTTTCCGATTTTGCGGCAAACGGCTCTCATTCGCCGGACGACTGCGTAAAAACTGTCCGCGAAGCAGCCGACGCGTTTTCGGAAGCGGGAAAACTTGTCGCGCAGCTTGAAACATCGCTCGGAGAGTATCTGAAGGCTTCTCCGGCCTTTATAACTGAATTCCTGGCACCTGAAGGGATCATGACGAAAAAGCGGGGTATTGACGCGAAGATCCTGGAAAATCTTACCCGCATAGGCACTATTAACGCACACATAGACGAACTGCACGCGGCAAATTCAGGGCTTGCGGAGAAAATCGACGAATACAAGGACACTCTCGGCAGACTCCGGATCAACGAAGTGCAGATGAAAGAACAGATATCGGCGTCCGAACAGCAGGCGTCCATCCTTCGGCGGACGCTTGCGTCACAGCAGAACACGCTGCGCGACACGGACAACGAACTGGTGAACGAAAATAAACGCGCCGAAGATCTGAACGACCAGATCGCGGACGTTCAGGACGAACTCGCGGAAATCGAGCAGAAGGGCGTTTCTCTTGCCGGTGAACTGAAAAAACTCGACGACGATATTGCAAAATGCAACAGCAGCGTTTCAGGAAAGCAGAATGCGCTCCGCAGAAAGCAGGAAGACCAGAACAAATGCCAGGAACAGTATGAACGTCTGACGCTCTCTCTTGCGTCGTCCGATACGGAAATACGCAACGTGAAGCAGAATTTCCAGGAAACGCATTCCCGCGACCTGATGGAATTTGAAGAGCGGATGTATAAAATCACAACTCCTGCCGCAGAAATACGTGAAAAACTGACAGCCGCGAAAGACAGGCTCAAGGACCTCGGACAGGTAAACCTTATGGCACCGGAAGAGTTTACGGAAGTAAAGGAACGGTACGAGCGGCAGCAGACCAACTACGAAGACACGAAGAAAAGTCTTGAAAACCTGCAGCGTGTTTCGGAAGAAATAAAATCAAAATCCTCCGAAATGTTCCTTGACACGTACAATAAGATCAAAAAGAATTTTCACAATATGTTCCGGAGACTGTTCAACGGCGGCCGCGGCGAACTGCGGCTGGGTGATCCGGAGAACGTACTCACGAGCGGTATAGACATATTTGCGCAGCCGCCGGGAAAGAAACTCGAGAATATCGCACTGCTTTCCGGCGGAGAAAAAACGATGACGGCAGTCGCGCTTCTCTTCGCGACGTATCAGGTGCGCCCGTCCCCCTTCTGTCTGCTCGACGAAATAGACGCAGCCCTTGACGATAAGAACGTTACAAGTTTTGTTACGACGCTCCGTTCGTTTGCAAACGTGAGCCAGTACATCGTTATCACACATAACAAAAAAACCGTCATGGGCGCCAGTACCATGCTCGGCATTACGATGGAAGAATCGGGTGTTTCTAAAATTCTTGCACTCAGGCTCGACAAAGACATCAAGCTTGGTACCGCCGTTAACGAACCGGACGAAAATTTCGTAGAAGAAGACGTCGAACCGGAAACGGCCGTCATTCCGCCCAGACCTGCGAAGCGCATTCACAATATAGACGGGACCGTGACGGACCCTGAACGCGGCACGCCGGCCGGAACGGAAGAGAAACAGGAAACTCAAACGGTACCGAAAACGGAAGACCGGAAGCAGCAGGAAGCTGAAAACGATCCGGAACAGGATGAGGAAGAAGACACCGCTGCAGAAGACTCCGCCGGCAATGAAAGCCCGGAGACCGGCGGGTCCGGAGAATAGGACATGATCGACAAAGATGCTTTTTTTGAAAAAATAAAGGAGCTCTTTTCCGGTGAAAAAAAGATCACCGCATACATTTGCAGCGCGCTCATTATAATGACGTGCACGGCACTTATCGTGTTTATCGTTCAAAAAACGAGAAAACCGGCTGTCGTACAGAACACGGAACGGGAACTTACTGCCGATCAGAAACTGTTTGTACCGGACGGGCCGGAAGTTCAGCGCGGATATATAACCGCACGGCAGACAAAAGACAAATGGGACGACACGGATGCGGAGCGTTGGCTCACGCTGCCGTCCAAAAAAGAGCTTGACGATCTGGGACGCGCAAACGACCGGATGGTTCTTGATATTACCGGAGCTGCACCGTGAAAAAGAACAATTTCATACCGGCAGCGGCGGCAGTACTGTTTCTGACAGTATCGTGCTCGTCCGTGCCAAAATCGAATTTGTCAGGAACAACCTCACCGTCCGCCCCTTCGGAATCAGCACCTGCTGGTTCCGAAGCAGCGGAAAAGCCCGTTTTTGATACGTCTCACCCGGAAACTGATACTAACAGTTCCGGAAAGGAAACGGACAACAGTGACCTGCAGGAACCGTTTACTGCGGACACGCTTCCCGATCCGTTTCCGCTCCCCGGGCAGAAAGAAACAGTGAAACAACAGGCAGTCTCCGACGGACAGATCGTTGAACCGGTCGTACGGGACGCCCCTTATACGGAAAAACCCGCGGCAGAGCCTGCCGTCAGTACATCCGCAGCTGTTTCCCCAGCGTCTTCTGCCGGTAATACAGAACTAAAGACGTCTGCTGCCGCAAA
>Ga0183099_1000254_pt1 | contig 44735 bp, 33 predicted proteins | sample Biomet1_FD_127788 | JGI IMG/M metagenome (GOLD analysis project Ga0183099, IMG submission 127788) | Microbial communities from bioreactor (seeded with anoxic lake sediment) at LBNL, California, USA - Biofuel metagenome 1 | ecosystem: Engineered > Bioreactor > Anaerobic > Unclassified ... | reverse complement strand
CAAAAAAAAAGGAGTCACGCCTGACTCCAACCTTTGTTAACCTTAAATCTAATACTATGAAAAACACATTGCAAATGTACGGCTTTTGAGGTAATCTCCAAATAATTCTGTTATAAAAGTATGCTTAATAACATGATTTAATATTTCGGTATTCTAAATGTTTAATTAAGTGAAATTATAAGACTTCTCCGGATTATAATATTATGCTGTACAAGACAATTAATTCTTCTGTACAAAAGAATTAATTGTTTTGTACAGAAGATTGCATTCTTTTGTACAAGGATTTAATAATGTATAACCAGCCGTATAAATAGAGAATAGGGAAATTAGCAGATTATAGCTATCTTTGCACAAAAGTAACCGCTTTTATTAGTCAGTATTTACATCAAAAAACAAAATTAAGAATGTCATTTGAAGCAACCAAAAGAGAGTGGAGCGAACTCTATACCTTTTTTCGCCTCCTTAGTGATGGGCAGGTTTATGCCGGTTCACCACAAGTGAAAAAGAGAGAGGACGCGTGTCTTCCTATTGCATTAATTCAACGTGAGGAACATGATGGTACCCGGAAATACTTTATAGAAAATGAAGAAATTCAAATTGTTGGAGAGAAAGTAGATAAGGTAATTCCTCGTGAAAAGTTTGGAGATGTTGCTAATGCTATATTAGCAGGCATGAAGGCTTCCTCTGAAGATCTTGTTTCATCACCCGATGGAGTGGAAGAATTTCTTGATGAAGTCTCCATTTTTGATTTAGAAGCTCGTACAGAAGACCGTACGGATTTCTATCTTGCCTTCTATCATGTTGATTCCCCGTTGGTTGGTTTCAATGTTCGTTCACGAATGAGCGCTATGAATCCAATATTGGATGGAGGACGGACAGCTAATTTGAAATTTGAGCAAACAGGAATTAAGTTTGCTAACCCGATGATTAATAACGTGAATGCATTGGAAACGCCGACTGTTGTAGCAGATAGAATGTTGCTTATTGAGCGTTTGGGTGGTGTTTTAAAATATGCAGACGTAGCCGATAAAGTGTTTCGCTGTAATCTTTTGATGATTGATCTACATTTTCCGAGAATGATTGCCGAAATGCTTCGTATTATGCACATTGAGGGCATTTCAAAAGTTTCTGAACTTGTTGATTGTATCAAGGAGATCAATCCTTTGAAAATAAAAGAGGATTTAATTGTAAAAAATGGCTTTTATGAATATAAAATGAAGCAATTCCTCGTGGCTCTGGCTTTAGGCATGCGTCCGGCAAAGATTTATACCGGAGAAGATTCTGCAGTATCCGGAATTTTACTCGTTTCCGGTAGTGGAGAAGTACTTTGCTATCAAAAGTCGGATAAAAAGGTCTTTGAAGATTTTCTGTATCTTAATTCCCGATTGGAAAAAGGATCTACAGAAAAGGATAAATATGGTTTTATGGAAAAAGAAAATGGCCTTGTTTACTTTAAACTAAATCTGAAGATTGGATTAACAAAACGATAAACTGATTTTATTATCTATTTAACTTGTATTAGGTAGTCTAAACATAAAAATGCTGCCTTTAAATTATTTTTCCGGTGGGAAATAGTTTAAAGGCAGCATTTCTTTATTCTACTCTTGATTTGAGATAAGATTGTTTATAGAACGAATTTTAAAATCTTTCCACTCATCCCATCTACAAATGTTTCAGTAGGCTGATAGGGGAGAATACTTAGTTTTTCTTCTTTTCCAGAAAGTAATTCGTTGGCTATGTATATGTCTTTTTGAGGAATCTGCAGGAAATCAAAAGCATGACTTGGAATATTAATGGAAACTTTTGCTGATTGCTTATCGAAATTGGCTATAATCAACAATAACTCATTCCCATGTTTCCTGAAAAAAACATATTGTTTATGCACGTTAAAGTCTGGTTTCCCAAAGTTTACGTACATAAGATCAAAGAACTGTCCTTGGTAAATAGCTTTTTCTTCATTGCAGAGATTTAGTAACCTGCTATAAAACGCTTGTAGTTGTTTCTGCTTGTTAGTCAATAGCTCGCCGTCAAACTTATCCTTGTTTCTCCATTTTCTTATACTCTCAATGCTCCAGTAATCAAAAATAGTGGTTCTTCCATCTTTTCCGCTAAAGCCTTCCTCGTCCATTCCGTGCTCACCCAATTCTTGTCCGAAGTAAATCATTACAGGATTGGTATTCATACATGCGGCAACAATCATGGCCGGAATTCCTTTGAAGCCATCTCCAGCCAGGAAACTGGAGGCAAGTCGTTGTTCGTCATGGTTTTCCATGAAATTAAGCATCTGCTTTTCTATACCTCCCAGGTTTTGCCAGCAACGGGTAATATCAGATGCCGATTTATAACCACAAGTTACATCACGAAGAGTTTCGTAAAGTCCTACTTTATCGTATAAATAGTTAAATCCTCCGTTAAACAGGTAGTTATGATACTCCCATGGATTATATACTTCTGCAATAAAGATAATTGAAGGATATTTGTATCTGACTTGTGCAATAGCCCATTTCCAGAATTCAACCGGTACCATCTCTGCCATGTCGCAACGAAATCCGTCAATTCCTTTGGATGCCCAGAATAAAAGAATCTCAAGCATTTTTATCCAGGTATCGGGCACAGGATAAAAATGCCTGGTCCCTCCGTTGGCATAGTCAATGCCATAGTTTAATTTTATGGTTTCGTACCAGTCGTTAATGCCGGGGTATGCATCAAACTTGTCATTTCCGGTTGCTTTAGCCGGAAATTCATAATAAGCTTTCTGAGAACCATCTTTCAGGTCGAACTGACCGCTGAATACCGTTTGGGGAATATAATAAAAATTATTATATGGACTAAAGGCATTATCCGTGTTATCTTTTTCTCCTAAATTCTGTACATGCTTAGGCATTGCATCAGAGTGATATTGCCTAGCTACATGATTAGGAACAAAATCAATAATGAATTTTAGATTAGCCTGATGAGTGCGTTTAATTAATGCCTCAAATTCAGTCATACGGTTAGGTACATCATCTGCCAAATCCGGATCCACATCATAATAATCCTTTATTGCATAAGGAGAGCCTGCTTTACCTTTTACAACAGCCGGATGATCGGGATGAATATTGAATTTGCTATAATCGGTTTTAGTGGCATGCTCAATGATTCCCGTATACCAAATATGAGTTATTCCCAACTTCTTTATTTCGCTTAATGCTTTATTTGTGAAATCAGAGAATTTTCCACATCCATTTTCTTCAATGGATCCGTTTTTGATACAATGATCGTTGTTGTTACCAAATAAGCGAGAGAATATCTGATAAATAATTATTTTATTTCTTTCGTTTTCCATATTGTTCCTTTTTCTTGAATGAACTTATTCAGGACTTCATTTCCTACAGTATATCCCTGTTTGAATATCTCTTCCGCTTTTTCTAATTCACGGTTGCTATATCCTTTCAGGCCATAAGGTTCAATCAATAAATCGCAGTTTTCTCTATCAGGAAAAGTATTTGCCCTAAACATAAAGTGATACGACCGCAGGGCAATATTTACAATGTTCATTTTATATTTCCCTGCAATCAGAGGGCTCACATTGATTGCAATAACTTTTTCACACTCTTTACGAATAGTAGAAACCGGCAGATTTTTTAAAACTCCTCCGTCTACATAATTTGTTCCATCGATATTGACAGGTGCAAACATAACAGGCATGCAACAAGATGCAGCAACCAATTCGGCAATGTTGCCTTTGCGAAATTGTACACTTCTGCCATGATCCAAATCTGTAGCCGTAATGACAAGGGGGATTTCCATGTCTTCCAGCCTTTTATGCCTTAGATTTGTATTTAGAAAATCTTTGAAATCATCTAATCTGAAGAATCCGTTAATGGTTAGGGCCCAGCTGGTTAAATCCATAAATTTGTAACCATTAAATTTTTCAAGGGCTTGGTAAGGTTCGTATCCGTCTGCGTAGAAAACTCCGGCAAGTGACCCTGCACTAACACCTGAAATAATATCAGGCTTTATATCGTGTTCCAATAAAGCTTGCATAACTCCCAAATGAGCAAACCCTTTTATAAATCCACCACTGAGGGCATAACCTATCCTGTGCGGCTTATTAGTCTGGAAATTATTATATTCTGCCATCTCGTTGTCTTGCTAAATAAGTTGCTACGAAATTACTAAATAATTTGATTGCTATATACGAAAAGAGGCCGGATTTTTTCAAGTCCGGCCTCTTTCTTATAATTTAAAATGTTATGCTAATCCATGAGCATTAACTGATGGTTCAATCTTTTTGATTAATCCTTGTAGAACAGCTCCTGGTCCGCATTCAGTGAAATCGGTTGCACCGTCTGCTACCATGTTCTTCACAGTTTGTGTCCAACGTACCGGAGCAGTAAGTTGTGCAATCAGGTTTTCTTTAATCTGTGCAGGATCTGTCTGTGGAAGAGCGTTTACGTTTTGGTAAACCGGACAAGCTGGAGTGTGGAAATCTGTACTGTTGATTGCAGCTGCAAGTTCAACTTTAGCAGGATTCATAAGAGGAGAGTGGAATGCACCACCAACCTTTAATGGAAGAGCACGTTTAGCTCCGGCTGCTTTCATTAATTCGCAAGCTTTTTCAATACCAGCAATTGAACCTGAGATTACAATTTGTCCAGGACAGTTATAGTTTGCTGCAACGCATACTTCGCCTTCAATTGAAGCACAAATTTCTTCAACCTTTTCATCTGCCAAAGCAATGATGGCAGCCATTGTTGATGGAGCAGCTTCGCAAGCTTTTTGCATAGCCATGGCACGAGCGTAAACCAGTTTAACTCCATCCTCGAATGAAAGAGCGCCAGCTACAACTAATGCAGAAAATTCTCCAAGTGAATGACCAGCTGTCATTTCAGGTTTTGTATCATCGTTTTTGCATAATGCAGAGATGACAGAATGAAGGAAAACTGCCGGTTGAGTAACTTTTGTCTGACGAAGATCTTCATCAGTTCCTTCAAACATAATATCCGTAATGCGATATCCCAGGATATCATTTGCTTTTTCAAAAAGTTCTTTAGCTAATGCTGAGCTTTCATATAGGTCTTTTCCCATGCCCACAAATTGTGCACCCTGACCTGGAAATACAAATGCTTTCATACTATTTTTGTTTTATGTTTATGAATAACGGCCGCAAAGGTAATGATAATTTTGGTTATAAATGAAACTATTCTCTATTTTCATTCTGATAGTGAGTGAATAAGTTACTTTATTCCAAATCGTATTTCTTGAAATGCTGTTTGATTTTCTATGAAAATTGATTTGCTTCTATTTTATTAAAGTGGGTAAAGATGAAGAGTATAGCTAAGATTTAGTAGCAGATGGTTGAGAAATGGTGGTAGATGAACCGTTGATTATTTTATCTGCTACAATGCAATTTGTTAATTTTCAGTGTTATAATTTTATTTAGTGGCAGATGTGGAGATCTTTTTGAAAAAAAAGTATTTTATTTTGTTCTTGGTTTTTCAAAGAGGGCCTTTAGCTTGATAGTATAAATTAAAAAAGGTAGATAAAGTCTATGCTTTATCTACCTTTAGTATATTTTTTAGTTGAAATTATGCTTTTGGAAGAGCTTCTTTAACAACCATTTGACGGCCTTCGAATTCAGCACCGTTTAATTCTTTAATAACGTTTTCAGCTTCAGCTTGATCAGGCATTTCAGCGAAAGCAAAACCTTTAGATCTGCGAGTTTCGCGGTCAATGATCAATTTAACTGAGTTTACTGTTCCATACTCTTCTAATACTTGACTAAGATCTGATTCTTTAACCTTGTAGTTTAGGTTACCAATGTAAATATTCATACGAATAAAAATTAAAATAAATAAATTAAAAATTGAAACAATGTAAGTTTTGACAGATCCGTTTCGTCATTTAAAAATACCCGTAAATAAACGTGATAATTAATAATAGAAGAATGAGAACAATGCAAACCATCTCTTGTTTGTGGGTACAAAGAAAAAGATTTTATTTTTAATATCAAACTATAAATATGGTTTTTTTTTCAAACAAATTACGGTTTTATATTATTTTAACAATAATAAACTAAAGTGTAATTTGTTTAATTATGAAAAAAATAAATTCAATAGGCTGAGTAACTTCTCCTTTGTTAATTTAAAAAAGGTAGATAAAGCATTATGCAATATCTACCTTTAGTATATTAATGTTGTAATTATGCTCTTGGAAGAGCTTCTTTAACAACCATTTGACGACCTTCGTATTCTGCGCCGTTTAATTCCTTAATAACGTTTTCTGCTTCAGCCTGGTTTTCCATTTCAGCAAAAGCAAAACCTTTAGATCTGCGAGTGTCGCGGTCGATGATTAGCTTAACTGAATTTACTGTTCCATACTCTTCTAAGACTTGATTAAGATCTGATTCTTTAACCTTGTAGCTAAGGTTACCAATGTAAATATTCATACGAATAAAAATTAAAATAAATAAATTAAAAATTGAAACGATGTAAGTTTTAAAAGATCTGTTTCGTCATTAGAATATGCCTGATAATATCAGATAAATTTTATAGAAGATATAGAACGATGTCAACTCTTTATTGTTTATGTCTGCAAAGTAACGCATTTATTTTTGAATTCAAACTATATATGTGTTTTTATTTTTCAAAAAAAAGAGTTTTTGTGTTCTATTCACAAATCTTAGAATAATGGCAAATAAAAAAATACCTCTCTTATGTTTTAGGTCTAATTCAATAAATCCGTCATTGTAGACTTTATTTTAAAATACAATAAGCATTCCTTTCGAATAGATTTAGCAGATAGTTGAAAGTCTTTATTTGCGGGAATAAATAGTAAATTGTACAATATACAATTACTATAGATTGAATACATATTGTAATTATTACAATAAAGATAAAATTCATATTGTATTTATTATGATATTTACAGTACTGATAAATAAATGGTTATGAGGTGATGAAATTTTTAAAAATTAGTTTGGAAGAATGAAAAATAGCCTTATATTTGCAACGCTTAAATAAATATTATGGAACGCGATATTGATATAGATAAGTTAGTAAATCCACATGTCTCAGTAGACTGTGTATTGATAGGGTTTGATGGAGAACAGCTAAAAGTCTTGTTAGTAAAACAGGTAGGGCAGGAGTCTGTAAATGGATATACAGATATGAAACTTCCCGGTAGTTTGATTTATGAAGACGAAGATTTAGATGAAGCTGCTCAGCGGGTTCTTTGCGAATTGACTGGACTTAAAAATGTTAATTTACTTCAATTTAGAGCTTTTGGCTCAAAAAATAGAACACATAATCCTAAAGATGTAAGGTGGTTGGAACGCTTTCATCAATTAAAAAGCAAAATTGAACGCATTGTTACAATTGCTTATCTTTCTATGGTTAAGATCGATAAGAAACTCGAAAATCTTTCAGATAAATATCAGGCAGAATGGATGGAAATAAAGGATCTTAAAGTTCTTGCTTTCGACCATAATCAGATAATTTCGGAAGCTATTACATTTATTCGCCAATATGTGGAAGCAAATCCTTCTATATTGTTTGATTTGTTACCTCGTAAATTTACTGCATCCGAACTACGTGTCTTATATGAATTAGTATATGATAAGACATTTGATGTTCGGAATTTCCATAAAAAAATAGCTATGATGGAGTATGTTGTTCCGCTTCAGGAACGCCAGACCGGAGTGCCTCACAGGGCTGCACGTTATTATAAGTTTGATCGGAAAATTTATAATAAACTTCATGTTACAACAAAGTCTTTTAGTAAGTAATTACCTTAATATATTAATACTTTATAATTATGTTTTTATTAGGATATGACATTGGAAGTTCGTCTGTAAAGGCTAGTTTAGTAAATGCAGAAACAGGTAAATGTGTTTCTACTGCATTTTATCCAAAAACAGAGATGAATATTATAGCTGTTAAAGCTGGTTGGGCAGAACAAGATCCTCAGGCTTGGTGGGAAAATCTGAAATTGGCTACCAAAACCATTATGGATGAATCTGGAATTAGTGCTGCTGAAATTAAAGCTATTGGTATTTCTTATCAGATGCACGGATTGGTTTGTGTAGATAAAGATCAGAATGTACTGCGCCCGGCTATTATATGGTGTGATTCTCGTGCAGTTCCTTATGGACAAAAAGCCTTTGATATTTTAGGCGAAGAGAGATGTCTTTCTCATTTATTAAACTCTCCTGGTAATTTTACAGCTTCTAAGTTGGCTTGGATCAAAGCTAACGAACCTAAAATATATGAGCAGATTTACAAGATTATGCTTCCGGGTGATTATATCGGAATGAAGCTGAGTGGAGAAATTTGCACAACGGTTTCTGGTCTTTCCGAAGGTATGTTCTGGGATTTCAAGCAAAATAGTATTGCTGGCTTCCTGATGGATTATTATGGTTTCGATTCTTCTTTAATTGCAGATATTAAACCAACGTTCTCAAATCAAGGTGAAGTGAATTCGGCAGCAGCTAAAGAACTTGGATTAAAAGAAGGTACTCCAATTACTTATCGTGCTGGAGACCAACCTAATAATGCACTTTCTCTGAATGTGTTTAATCCGGGCGAGATAGCTTCAACAGCTGGAACCTCAGGTGTTGTATATGGTGTTAATGGAGAGGTTAATTATGATCCACAATCACGTGTAAATACATTTGCTCATGTAAATCATACAGCAGAACAAACTCGTTTAGGAGTACTGCTTTGTATTAATGGAACCGGAATTCTGAATTCATGGGTGAAAAAGAATATAGCTCCAGAAGGTATTTCGTATAATGAAATGAATGTCTTGGCATCTAAAGCTCCAATTGGTAGTGGAGGTATAAGCATTCTTCCTTTTGGTAACGGTGCAGAACGTATGTTGGGCAATAAGGAAATAGGCTGTTCAATTCGTGGATTAAACTTTAATACACATGGCAAACACCATATTGCTCGTGCTGCTCAGGAAGGAATTGTTTTTTCATTTAAATATGGTATTGAGATTATGGAACAGATGGGTATTCCTGTTAAGAAGATTCATGCCGGTCATGCCAATATGTTCTTAAGTTCTATCTTCCGCGATACTCTTGCCGGAGTAACCGGTGCTACAATTGAATTATATGATACAGATGGTTCGGTAGGCGCAGCTAAGGGTGCAGGTATTGGAGCAGGTATCTATAAAGATAATAATGAAGCGTTTGCAACTCTTAATAAACTGGATGTAATAGAACCAAATATTGCTAAAAGTCAGGAATATGCAGATGCATACAATCAATGGAAATACAGACTTGAAAAGTCTATGTCTAAATAAAAATATATAAACAACTAAAATTTTAAATCAAACGTATTATGGCAACTAAAGAGTATTTTCCTGGTATAGGAAAGATTAAATTTGAAGGTAAAGAGAGTAAGAATCCAATGGCATTCCGTTATTATGATGCTGAAAAAGTAGTTAACGGAAAGAAAATGAAAGACTGGTTAAAGTTTGCTATGGCTTGGTGGCACACACTTTGCGCAGAAGGTGGTGACCAGTTTGGTGGTGGAACAAAGCAATTCCCTTGGAATGGCGCTTCTTCTGCTGTTGAAGCTGCAAAGAATAAATTAGATGCAGGTTTTGAATTTATGCAGAAATGTGGTATTGAATATTACTGTTTCCACGATACAGACTTAGTTGATCCAAGTGATGATATTGCTGAATATGAAGCAAACATGAAAGCTATTGTTGCTTACGCAAAAGAAAAGCAAGCAGAAACTGGTATCAAATTATTGTGGGGTACTGCTAATGTATTCTCTCATGCACGTTATATGAATGGTGCTGCTACAAATCCTAACTTTGACGTGGTAGCTCGTGCTGCTGTTCAGATTAAGAATGCTATTGATGCAACTATCGAATTAGGTGGTACAAATTATGTATTCTGGGGTGGACGTGAAGGTTACATGTCTTTATTGAATACTGATCAAAAACGTGAAAAAGAGCACTTGGCAATGATGTTGACTAAAGCTCGTGACTATGCTCGTGCTAAAGGTTTCAAAGGAACATTCCTTATCGAACCAAAACCAATGGAACCAATGAAACATCAATATGATGTTGATACAGAAACTGTTATCGGATTCTTGAAGGCTCATGGATTGGAAAATGATTTCAAGGTAAATATTGAAGTTAATCACGCTACATTGGCTGGTCATACTTTTGAACACGAATTGGCTTGCGCTGTAGATGCTGGTATGCTAGGTTCAATTGATGCTAACCGTGGTGATGCTCAGAATGGTTGGGATACTGATCAATTCCCTATCGATAATTATGAATTGATTCAGGCTATGATGCAGATTATCCGTAATGGTGGTCTTGGTAATGGTGGAACAAACTTCGATGCTAAAACTCGTCGTAACTCTACTGACCTTGAAGATATCTTTATTGCTCACATCAGCGGTATGGATGCTTTTGCTCGTGCACTTGAAAATGCTTCTGCTTTATTGAACGAATCTCCTATCTGTAACATGGTTAAAGAACGTTATGCTTCTTTTGATGGTGGTAAAGGAAAAGACTTCGAAGCTGGCAACCTTTCTTTGGAAGATCTTCATGCTTACGCTGTTGCTAAAGGTGAACCTGCACAGTTTAGTGGAAAACAAGAATTGTATGAAGCAATCGTAAATATGTATTGCTAGTATTTTTTGCTCATAAAAAATATATTCCGGTATGCTGGAGGATGCTTTTCTCTGGCATACCGGTTCTCTCGTTTTAGGTTAATTTATTTCTAATTCTATTATAATAAAAAACATATGTCGTCAAAAACAAAGCAAACAGGGATCTATCTTGCGCTGCTAACCTTAGTAGCAACACTTGGTGGTTTGTTGTTCGGTTATGATACTGCTGTAGTTAATGGAGCCGAAAAATCATTAGTTGATTTCTTCATCAGTAAGATTACAACCGATCATGCATACGCAGTGAGCATGATTACTCAGTATAAATTATTGGTAAGTACTGTTGTTGTACTGGTACTTGCTATTCTTTCCTCACAAATATTAAAATTAGTAGGCAAAACTAAAGGTGGTATTACTGTTGCTGTTCTTTTTGTTGCAGCAATAATCTGGATTGTTAATTATGTATCGGAAGCTGTACCAACAGATACTGCTCTTCTTCAGGATACTGCGGATTCAATTAAAGGATTTGTTATCTCCAGTGCATTAGTAGGTTGTATTATCGGAGGTTCTATTTCCGGATTTGTATCTAATTCATTGGGACGTAAAAAAGGCCTTTTTATCTGTGCTTTTGCTTTCTGTGTTTCTGCAATTGGTGCATGGAATCCGGATGGATTTAATTTTTTCTTTATACAGGATGCTTATTCATTTGTGATTTATCGTATTATCGGAGGTCTGGGCGTAGGTCTGGCTTCTGCTCTTTCTCCAATGTACATTGCAGAGATTGCTCCGGCTGAGAGTCGTGGTAAATTGGTTTCTTTCAACCAGTTCGCTATTATCTTTGGTATGTTGGTTATTTATTTTGTTAATTACTTTATTGCTAAGTCTGGTGATGCTCAATGGTTAACTGAAACTGGCTGGCGCTGGATGTTCTTCTCTGGAGTTATTCCTGCTGGTATTTTCTTTATCTTGTTATTTTTCGTTCCGGAAACTCCGCGTTTCCTTATAATGAAAGGTAAAGATGAGCAAGCTCTTGCTGTTTTGTCTAATATTGTAGGTGAAGAAAAAGCAATAGCTGAGATTGCTGAAATTAAAGGAACTCTGCATGAAAAGAGTTCTCCATGGTTATCTTACGGTTGGGCTGTAATTGTTATTGGTATTTTACTTTCTGTATTCCAACAGTTCGTAGGTATAAATGTGGTTCTTTACTATGCTGGTAACATTTTCCGTAACATGGGATTTGATACAAGTTCTTCTTTATTGCAAACAATTGTTGTTGGTGTTGTAAACCTTACTTTTACTTGTGTAGCAATTGTTAAGGTTGATAAGTTTGGTCGTAAACCATTGATGATTATCGGTGCACTAGGCATGGCTATAAGTATGATTCTTCTTGGAATGACTTTCTATTTCCAGACTGTTGGTTTGGTTTCATTGATTCTGATGCTTCTTTATACAGCTTCTTTTGCAATGAGCTGGGGACCTGTAACATGGGTATTATTATCTGAAATATTCCCGAATTCCATTCGTGGTGCAATGTCTATTGCTGTAGCTGCACAATGGTTGGCAAACCTTATTGTTTCATGGACATTCCCTATATTGAACGATAATAAAGGTCTTACAGAAATGTTCCATCAAGGATTCGCTTACTGGATTTATGGTATAATGGGACTACTGGCTGCATTCTTTGTATGGAAGTTCTTACCTGAAACCAAAGGGAAGACTTTGGAAGAAATTGAAAAATTCTGGAAGAAATAATTTGATTCTTCAAAAAATATAGAAAAGGCGGAGCGATGAAATATTGTTTCGCCTTTTTATATACTGCTTAATATTCGAGGATTTTTTCTAAAATAGTCTTACCTTTGCATAACCATTAAAAGACATCACTTAAGATTATGACAAAGAAGATTGTATTACTCGGTTCCGGAGAGTTAGGAAAAGAGTTTGTAATTTCAGCGCAGCGTAAAGGACAATATATTGTGGCTTGTGATTCATATGCCGGAGCACCAGCTATGCAGGTAGCCGACGAGTGTGAAGTATTTGATATGCTTGATGGAGATGCATTGGAGCGTGTTATCAATAAGCATCAACCAGATATTATTGTTCCGGAAATTGAAGCTATTAGAACTGAACGTCTTTATGATTTCGAGAAACAAGGAATACAGGTTGTTCCTAGTGCTCGTGCTGTAAACTTTACTATGAACCGTAAGGCAATCCGTGATTTAGCAGCAAAAGAGCTTGGCTTGAAAACGGCTAAGTATTTCTATGCAACTACTTTGAAAGAACTGAAAGAAGCTGCTGATAAGATTGGATTCCCATGTGTGGTAAAACCTCTAATGTCGTCTTCTGGTAAAGGACAGTCTTTAGTTCGTTCTGCAGAAGAACTTGATCATGCCTGGGAATATGGTTGCAGTGGAAGTCGTGGTGATATAAAAGAATTAATAATTGAGGAATTTATTAAATTCGATAGTGAAATTACTTTGTTGACTGTTACTCAGAAAAATGGGCCAACCCTTTTCTGTCCTCCTATAGGACATGTACAAAAGGGAGGTGATTACCGAGAAAGTTTCCAACCTGCTCATATTGATCCGGCTCATTTGAAAGAGGCTGAAGATATGGCCGAGAAAGTTACCAAGGCATTGACCGGTGCCGGACTTTGGGGCGTGGAATTTTTCCTAAGTCATGAGAACGGAGTTTATTTCTCTGAGCTATCTCCTCGTCCGCACGACACTGGAATGGTTACTCTTGCCGGCACACAAAATCTGAATGAATTCGAACTTCACCTTCGTGCTGTACTTGGTCTGCCAATTCCAGGAATTAAGCAGGAGAGGATAGGGGTAAGTGCCGTTATTCTTTCTCCTATTGCAAGCAAAGATGCTCCTCGTTATAAAGGAATGGAAGATGTAGTGAAAGAGGAAGATACTTATCTTCGTATATTTGGTAAGCCATTTACAAAGGTTAACCGCCGTATGGGAGTTGTGTTATGCTATGCTCCATTAGGGTCTGACTTAGATAAACTTAGAGATAAAGCGAAAGATATTGCTTCCAGAGTAGAAGTATATTAATTTAAACCTGATATATTAAAAATCCCTTGTAAAAAAGAATGAAATCTTTTGTACAAGGGATTTCTTTCTTTTGTACAGAAGAATTAATTGTTTTGTACAAAACATATAAAACCTTCCTTTGCGTTTTTTAAATTCTTCTCGTTTTTTATAATTTCTTCTTTTATTGAACATCTCGTCTTTATTTTTTGTTAAATATCAAACGGTTATTTAACAATGAAAGGCTATATGACAAATAAATCTGATATTGGATTAATTGGTCTTGCAGTGATGGGAGAAAATCTTGCATTGAACATAGAAAGTAAAGGATGGCGAGTTTCTGTATACAATCGAACGGTAGCAGGTGTGGAAGAAGGTGTTGTTGATCGCTTTGTATCTGGACGTGCTCATGGAAAAAAAATTATGGGTTTTAATAATATAGAAGATTTTGTAAATTCTATATCCCAGCCTCGCAAAATTATGTTGATGGTGCGTGCCGGTAATCCGGTCGATGAATTAATGGAGCAGCTCTATCCGTTTCTTTCTCCGGGAGATATATTGATTGATGGAGGCAATTCTAATTATGAAGACACTGCAAGAAGAGTCAAAGAATCTGAAGCTAAAGATATTTATTTCATAGGAGCTGGTGTTTCGGGTGGTGAAGAGGGTGCTTTGCATGGTGCATCAATTATGCCCGGAGGGTCAGCTGGTGCTTGGTTTGAGGTAAGACCTATTCTTCAGAGTATTGCTGCAAAAGCCGAAGATGGTTCTCCTTGTTGCGAATGGATTGGACCGGGTGGCTCTGGACACTTTGTGAAAATGATTCATAATGGCATTGAATATGGCGATATGCAGTTAATTTCTGAAGCGTACTTTATAATGAAACACTTATTAGAAGCTTCAAATGAAGAAATGGCTGCTTATTTTGAAACGTGGAATGAGGGAAAACTCAAGAGCTTCTTAATAGAAATTACATCTAAAATATTAAAATATAAAGATGCTGGTGGAGATTATCTGATCGATAAAATTCTTGATACTGCGGGGCAGAAGGGCACTGGAAAATGGTCGGTTATTAATGCCATGGAATTAGAAATGCCACTGAACCTTATTGCAACTGCTGTTTTTGAGAGAAACCTTTCTGCCAGAAAAGAACTTCGTATGGAGGCTTCAAGTATATATCACAGGGAAGCTTCTCAAAAAGCATATTTGGCTGAGGAATTGATTAAAGAAATATATAGTTCTCTTTATGCATCCAAATTAGTATCTTATGCACAAGGATTCAATGTATTGAAATATGCTTCTGATAAATATGGGTGGAGATTGAATTTGGCCTCTATAGCACGGCTTTGGAGAGGAGGATGTATTATTCGTTCTGCATTTTTAAATGAAATAGCCAAAGCTTTTGAGGAAGATAGGCATTTGTCTAATTTGCTTCTGGCTCCATATTTCAGAGATGAAATTGTATCGTCGTTACCTTTCTGGAAACGATTGGTTTCACTCGCTGCTAAAGAAGAATTGCCTGTGCCTGCATTTTCATCAGCTCTTAATTACTTTTATTCTTTAACAACCAATAATTTACCTGCAAATTTAGTACAGGCACAACGAGACTACTTTGGTGCACATACCTTTGAAAGAATCGATTTACCAAGAGGCGTTTTTATGCATGAAAATTGGATTGGAAAGGCTAACAGTACTAAGTCTGGAAATTATATTATATAATAAATATTGAGCTATGGATAAACCTAAAAGCATGATAATGGTTATTTTTGGAGCATCGGGCGACTTGACTCGTCGTAAGCTGATGCCTGCTCTTTATCTATTGTATAAGCTTAAAAAGTTACCCGAAAATTTTGCTGTTTTAGGTGTTGCGCGTACTCAATATACGGATGAAGAATATCGTGAACGTATTAATTTGCAATTGCATCGTTTTTTAAAAGCTGATGATATCAATGAAGCTATGATCAGTTCCTTTGTTAACACGTTGCATTATTTTTCAATGGATCCGGCAGATCCGAGCGACTACCTACATTTACAACCCAAGCTTTTGGAACTTGATGCTAAGATTGAAAGTGGAGAACAATACCTGTATTATCTTGCAACTCCGCCTTCTTTATATGGGCTGATTCCTCAGTACTTAAAAAATGTAGGATTGAATTTAGATAAAGGTGTAAGGGGAAAGAAGCGCATCGTTGTGGAAAAACCTTTTGGGTATGATCTTGATTCAGCTCTTGAACTAAATAACGTTTATTATAAGGATGCATTTCGGGAAGATCAGATTTTTCGAATAGATCATTATTTAGGAAAAGAGACTGTACAAAATATTATGGCTCTTCGTTTTGCCAATAGCGTCTTCGAACCGGTATGGAATAGAAACTATATTGATCATATTGAAATTACCGCTGTTGAAAATATGGGCGTTGAACAAAGAGGGGGGTATTTTGATGAGACGGGTACTTTACGCGACATGGTTCAAAATCATCTTATTCAACTAGTAGCCATTACTGCTATGGAACCTCCTATGGCTTTTAATGCAGATAGTTTTCGTGATGAGGTGGCTAAAGTATATCAATCTCTAACACCATTAACTGATAAAGATATGCATGAGCATATTGTTCGTGGACAATATGTAACTTCAGAAAAGAAAAATGGATATCGTGAAGAAAAGGATGTAGATCCATTATCCAGAACTGAAACTTATGTTGCCATGAAACTGGGTATTAGTAATTGGCGATGGAACGGTGTACCTTTTTATATTCGTACAGGAAAACAAATGCCGACTAAGGTTAGTGAAATCATTGTCCACTTTAAGCCTACTCCTTTTTTGTTATTTAATTGCTCGGATAAACAATGTCCTACAGCAAACCAATTAATTATTCGTATTTTGCCAGATGAAGGTATAGTACTGAAGTTTACAATGAAAGTACCCGGTGCAGGATTTGAAGTTAAACAAGTTGCTATGGATTTTAGTTATAATAGTTTGGGTTCTCTTCCTTCCGAAGATGCTTATGTGCGTCTTATTGAAGATTGTATGATAGGAGATCCAACATTATTTACTCGAAGCGATGCTGTAGAAGCCAGTTGGAGGTTCTTTACTCCAATACTGAATTTTTGGAAAATACATCCGGAAATACCCGTATATGGTTATCCGGCTGGAACCTGGGGACCAAAAGAATCTGAAGCTATGATGCAGGAACATGGAGTTCGCTGGACTAATCCTTGTAAGAACTTAACAAATACTGATTTGTATTGTGAACTTTAATAAAATCAAATGATAAAAGTAAATAGTTTCCCTTCTTCTCTGGAAGCGGCTCATGCCTTAACAAGAGCTCTTTTGTATCAGATAAATACATCTGGTACGAAAAACTTTCATTTGGCAATATCTGGAGGAACTACTCCTGTTGGGTTATTCCGACTTTGGGCTGAAGATTATAAAAGCATAATACCTTGGGGTAGATTACATCTTTATTGGGTCGATGAACGATGCGTTCCTCCTGAGGATTCTGATAGTAATTATGGGATGACTAAACGTATATTGCTCGACAACGTTTCTATACCCATTATGCAAATTCATCGAATTCATGGTGAAGATATTCCTGAAATAGAAGTGAAGCGATATTCTTTTTTAGTAGAAAAATTATTAATAAAGGAAAATTTGTGTCCTGTTTTTGATTGCATTCTCTTGGGGATAGGTGTTGATGGACATACCTCTTCTTTATTTCCTGGCCAGAATTACCTATTAAATTCTCCCGAGATTTATGCTGTAAGTGTTCATCCTCAAACAAGATTGAAACGCATTGCTTTGACTGGTTTGCCAATTCTTCATGCAAAAAAAGTATTCTTTTATGTGTTAGGCAAGAATAAAACAGATGTTTTAAAAGAGGTGATAAAAGGAAATGATAATTATCCAGCAGGTTATATAATATCCAGATTAGATGCTTCAGAACTGTTCACAGATAGTCTATAACCGTATAAAAAAGAATATTCCCCGTACCTGACCTCTGTCAGACGGGGAATATACAAAAACTAAACTAGACTTAACTAAACTAAACTATTCTATATTGAGTTCTCGCAACTCCTTAACTGAAACGGAAAAATCCGTATGGTTTTTGACGCGTTTTAGAACTAATTCTCCAACTTTTTGTGCGTCTTCCCGGCTTTTAAAAGCTTTCTCTTCAGAAATTGCCGGAATAAATGGTTGATCGATCAATATTCGATTTCCCTCTTTTATTTGATAACCATACCCTCCTTTAACACTTACTACTTCTAATAATAATTCTTTTCGATTCTTAGACGAATCTATTGATTTAACTACCGAAAATATAGTAATAATGGCGAGTATACTTATAATTGTATAAAGAATTATACTCTTAGTCTTCTTCTTTTTCATATGGTAATAATTCCCACATATCGTCAAAATATAGACTACTACTACCTCCTGTTACAACAAATCCTTTTGTTCCAGTAGAGAATCCAACAGCACCTGCGCGAGCTGATCCTTCAAATGGAGTGTAATCATCGTCGCTATCTCCAGACCAAAGATCTGTTGATGGATCATAAATCCAATAATCTGTTTTAAGTGTACCAGATGTACCTGATGTTAGATAAGCTTTACCATCAATAACAAATGTTACAGCTCTTTCACGAGCAATACCTGCATAATCATCATCATAATCTTCATCATCATTATTATCAGCAATGTCTCTTAGAGCAGTCCAAGTTCCTTTTGATGGATCAAATTTCCAGAAGTCATCACAGTAAGAACCATTTGATTGACCACCTACAACGTAAGCGATATTGTTAATTACGAAAGCACTACCTCCACGGCGTTTTTGTCCACTAAAGCTATTTATTCCGTTAGTGCCATCCATAATCTCCCATTTGTCATTTACAGGATCGTAACGATAAAAATCTTTCAAATAGTTTTTATCATATCCAGTACCTACATAACCATAATTCCCGATTGAGAATGACAATGCGTAATATCTGCCAGAACCTGCAAAATCAGCTTTTTGAGTCCATTTATTAGATGTTGGATCATATTCCCATGTGTCTTTTAGATATGCATTCCCATTGTATCCAGTGGTAATATAACCTTTACCATTTACAGAAAAACCTACAGCAGCGTTTCTTGCCGCACTTTCTGGTAAACTAGCTCTCTGAGTCCAGCTGTTAGATGATACATTGTATCTCCAAAGGTCGTTCAAGCGTTCATCACCATCGTATCCACAGCAAACATATCCGTCTCCATCAATCATAAATGAAGCAGCATCATTTCTTGCCACACCATCAAAATCGGAACGTTGTTCCCATACACCTTGCGTATATGTATCTTCCTCTGTACAAGCAGAAAAAGTCAAAGTGGCGAAACAACCTATTAATAATAGTTTTTTCATCTTTTTTAAATACAATAATACATTCATAATGTTGTTAATTCTATATTTATTTCTGCGGCCAAAAGTAGTTTCATCGATGCTCTTAAACAAAATTAATCGACGAAATGGGAAATTTTATCGTCAAATCGAATAATATTATCGATAAAAGACGTAAATTGCGGCCGTTTTTATAAATGGGCGGAATTTATGCTATTATGGGTGAAATTGCCTATTTGGTCGATTGTATTTTATTTATATAGGTTTTGCTGTTTTTTTTGCACTTAAAATACTTTAGAAGTGAATATGAAAAAGATACTTTTTTTAATATCGATAGTTTCATTATTGTTTTGTATATCTTGTCGAAATGAATCTTCAACTTTAGGAGATGAGTGGGTTGAAAGTGATTTGAAAAATGTTGTTACAGATACTTGTACAGTAAAGCTAAGTACTGTTTTTCTGGATTCAATTAATACATCCAATAAAAACATAGCTCAAATTGGGTATTATAGTGACAATACCTGGGGTAAAATATCAGCTTCTACTTATATTGAATATTCCCCGGCAACATTTACTCCAAATGAAAAATACACGTATAGATTTGACTCTCTGACTATTTCAATGAAATGTAATGGAGATTATTTGGGAGATACTCTTTCAAAAGTAAAAGTGCATTTGCATGAGTTGACAGAAAATTTAGTTTTAGATACATATACAAAGTATCTATATAGTAATTCTACTTTTTCTTATAATTCGGAACCATTCTCTACTATAAATATACAGCCAACTCCTAAAGGAAAAAAGACTCTAGAATATAGACTTTCTGATGATTTAGGAAAAACCTGGTTTAATAAAATATTAGCAAAATCTGATGATTTTAAAAATTCAGATGACTTTAGACATTATTTTAAAGGTATTGCTTTTGTTCCAGACGAGACAAGTAATAAATCTATTATGGGATTTGGAATAAGTGATTCCAGTATGTGTATTACTTTATATTATCATGAAATCGGACAAGAATCAGTTGAAGGAACTGTGAAATTTGTTCCAACTACTCCTAACTTTAATAAAGTAAAACATGACCGCTCTGATACTCCTTTGCAGGCTTTTAGTGATAATCTAACTGAAATCGTTTCTGATAAAATGTCTAATTTGTCATATGTTCAGGGCTTAACAGGCTTATATACAAAAATTGAGTTTCCTTATTTAAATAATTTATTAGAAGCTGGGAAAATGGTTAGCATTGAATCTGCAAAGCTTTATTTATACCCAGTAAAGGGCTCTTATGGGCTTAACAATCCTTTGCCATCTTCTTTAGCTCTTTACCAATCGAATGAAAATAATGTAACAGAAGATCAGATAACAGATTTATTAGGATCTTCAGTTCAAACAGGTAGTCTTGTAACTGACGAGGCACTTCATGAAAATACATATTATTCTTTTGATATTACAAGCTTTTTACAGAGTAATTTAGGAAAGGTTGGTTATAATATAAAGAATCTGCAACTTGTTTTGCCTGAAAGTAAGATAAATACATCTTACCAGAGTGTTATTTTCGGTGATATGAAAAATCCTCAAAGTAATGTGAAGTTGTCTGTTCTTTATAAGATTTATAAAACGAATTAATATTGAATTAATAAAAATGAATACTTCTAGAATACTTTTATTATCTTTATTTATATCTTTTTCTCTTAATATCTCTGCACAAAATAGTACAAATTCTCCTTCTTCAATGTTTGGTATAGGTGATATTACTATTGGAGAAGCTGGCAAGTATGTTGGTATGGGAGGAGTTGGAATAGCTCTTCGTTCTGATAATTTTCTAAATGGTTTAAATCCGTCTGCTTTAACTGCAATGGATAGTGCAAAGTTTGTTTACGAAGCTGGGGCTAACGTCTCATTTGAGAATTATAAAACTAGAGGAAGAAGCTCATCTTCTGTTACGGGTAACATTCGTAATCTAGGTATTGGTTTTAGAGTTATGCCTTCATGGTATGCAGCTGCAGGTTTAGCTCCATTGAGTAGTATGGGATATGCTATTACTGTAGATCAACCGGTTGAAGGAACAGAAGGAACTATTTCTTCTTTGTTTGAAGGAAGTGGTGGTTTGTCTAAAGTGTACCTATCTAACGCATTTAAATTCTCAAAGAATTTTTCTTTGGGATTTAATCTTTCTTATATAATGGGTAGTACTACTCAGTCTGAAGTACAAGGAAATACATCGATTAAAGATATTTCTTATAAAAAAGCATTTTATGCAGATTTTGGTTTGCAATATAATATTGCTCTGAATAAAAAGTGGAATATGAACTTTGGTGGTGTGTATGGTTATAAACAACAACTAAGTCTTAATAACGATCGAACTGTAATTAATTCATCGAGTAGTGAGACATTGATTGAAAAATTGCATCCAAAATCTCAATTTCTTCCACAATACTTTGGAGGTGGTGTGGCTATTAATAATAAACGTTTGACATTATCAGCTGATTATAAATTTACTCAGTGGTCTGTGATGGTATCTGATAATTCTACTGTTTCGTATTGTGATCAACATTCTCTGAATATTGGGGCAGATCTACTTTCTGGTGAGTCTTTTACTAATCCATGGCATTATATGGTAGGAGCTGGTGTTTCAAATTCTTACGTTGTACTTAAAAATAAGAAGCCTATGAACTATCACGTTAGTGCTGGTTTAGGCATTCCTGTAATGACTGGTAATTTAGTTTCTTTTGGAGTTAAATATGAAACTCAAGCTGGAGCTGGTTCAAGTGTTCAAAAGAATCAAATGTTTTCAATCTTCTTAAACTTGACATTTGCAGAACGAACTCCTCGTTCAAAAATATATTAAAATATAGATTTTAAAGGTCTTTTAATAGAATCGCGCAGTTTTCCATTTTGGCAAAATTGCGCGATTTTATTAATGTTTGCCAATGATTTCCAAACTCATTATCTTTATCAATTTTAAAATCTTCTGAGCCATTAGTATCTATACGATTGAGAAGTAATTCGATATTAATTTTATTTATATCAATTGATGGCTGATATAATATATTGTCGCTTTTTGTATCTTCAGCAACCTCATGGATTAGATTTATTTCTTGTAGAAGGCTCAGAATATGATGAGTTAATCTAATTGGTATTTTATATTCCAAAGATATTTCTTCAGCACTGTATGGCTTTTCTCCTTTTTCAAACCGCTTACAGATTAATGACATGATAAGAATTGAGATAAAATCTCTATATCTTCTGCTTATGTTTTTAGTATCTTTCTCGAAATTAAAGTTTTTGATATTTTGACCTGCGTATGTAAGTTCTGCCCCGAAAAGTATAATTGTCCATGAAATCTGAAGCCATAATAGAAAAAGCGGTATTGCTGCAAAGCTACCATAAATTGCATTGTATTTTGTTACAGAAATCTGTCCGTTAATATATAGAAACTGAAAAGCTTGATAAGCTGTTCCTGCAATAATACCCGAGAATAGAGCATGTTTGAACTTAACTTTGGTGTTCGGTATAAAAATAAAAAGCGCCGTAAACATAAGCCAGGTTAGAACAAATGGAATTGTTCTTACTAAAAATTTTAAAATAGGAGCAAGCATAACAAAGCTTTCCATGCTTTTTAGCATTGTGCTCGTAAAAATAGAGAGACCTCCCGACACAACTATTAATATTGGTAAAAGAAGAAACATTGAAAAGTAATCTGTAATTTTTCTATATAACGTTCTTTGTTTTTTTACTTGCCAGATATTATTAAATGTAAGTTCTATATTGGCTGTTAAATTAACAACAGTCCAAAGTAAGAGGACTAAACCTACACCTACAAATATTCCGCTTTTTGTTTGTTTTAAGTAGGAATCAACAAAGCCTAGTATAGTTCCTGTTGCTGTTTCCTGACTGCTTAAACTACTTCTAATCTGTTCTTCCATCATATTGTCGAAGCCAAATCCACGAGCTATGGCAAATAAAATAGCTAAAAGAGGAACTATTGAAAGAAGTGTGCTGTATGTTAGTGCAGAAGCTTTGTCGGTTAAACGGTCTGTAGTAAAACGCCGTACTGCAAGAATTATCGTTTTTACAATATTGTAGAGAGAAAATTTTGTATGAGTTACTTCTGCTTCTGAAACCCGCCAGATATCATAAGTAATAAAATTGAAGAATGCTTTTATTTTCTTATTCATAGCTTTAATCTGTAGTTATCAAAGTTCATAAAAAAGAAAAAAGCAGTCGACCTATAAGCCGAGTTCTGTTCTTTAAATGTAAACAAATAAAGCGTCTGTCATTTATCTGGACTTAATGTCACCATTAAGTTCTAGCGGTCTACCCTCCGGCTGGGGCGAGCAGCCCTCAATAGCGTCGGTTTACATGACCTTACAACTCCTAAGACGTACGGCTCTTATGTTACCACAAGACCGGTAGGCTCTTACCCCACCTTCTCACCCTTACCTCTCCGAAAAGAGGCGGTTATTTTCTTCTACGTTACTCTACCCTCGCGGACAGCTTTCTGTTAGGAAGTAGGATGCTCTATGTTGCCCGGACTTTCCTCCCGTACAAATAATGTACGTGCGACAAACCGGTCGGCTGCTTTTCTTTTGCAAAAATAACGAAAATATTTGAGAAGTCAGCTCTAATCGTTTTATATTTTGCTTCATATTTATTTCTTTTTAATTCATCTCTCACTCCCTCACTAATATAATTCAATTCATTGTAAATTAGTATTATAGGAAGTGAGGGTAGCATTCTGAACTATCACAAGAACCATCACAAAATGGTGTTACCCTCACCTTTTCGATCTCTATTAGTCATTTTTAAATGAGAAATTTTGCTGGAATTGCATACCTTGCTCTTATTTTTTTAGTTTTCGAAATGTATGAAACAGCAAAAAAAATGATTCGAAAAAGTGAGGGATGCTCTCAAAAGTGATGGTTAAGTGATGGTAAAGTGAGAGATGAAATTATAGTAATTACTTTTTATAAGTCAATTAATCAGGTAGTTACATGCAAAGAAGTGAGGGGGTGATGGACTTTTCCAAAAAAGTTCGGCGTGAGTATTAAAACCATTCAAGAATAAATTTCAGCCATTCACTAATGGATTTTATTTATTGAGGAATAATTTGTGTAATTTGCTTTAGATAGATAATTGCAAATTGAATAATTTAATTACTCATTTAATATTTCTATTTAGACCCCCATGTAAAATATGTTTAGACGGGGGGCTAAATGAAAATATGAATAGGTATAATTAAAATCTTAATAAATCTAATAAAATGTATCTGTTAATAAAAATAATAATACCTTTGTGTATTAAGATAATCTTTTAATGCTTCTTAAAATGAAAAAACGTATTGTTCTGTTTCTCATTTTATTTGCTGGAGTTGTAATGTGCAATTACACTTTTGCTAAAGACCTTCCTAAACGTATAAAAAAGGTGATAGAAACCGTTGAGCAAAAGTATGCTCCTGATAAACGGAATGTTGTTTTTGATCTTGAAGTAAAAAAGAAAAGAAAGAGACTTACATTATATGGCACAACTTCGATACCAGAAGCTAAAGCCGAGCTTATATCTCTATTACTTGAAAAGAAGTATAAGATTGTAGATAACTTCCGACTGTTGCCAGATAGCATTTTAGGTGATAATATATATGGTATCGTAAATGTCTCTGTGGCAAATCTTCGTAAGAAAGTAAGTTTTGCTAGTGAAATGATGACTCAAGCATTATTGGGTACTCCTGTTAAGATACTGCAAGAAGATGAATGGTACAGAGTACAGACTCCTGATAATTACATTTCCTGGGTGAACTCATCTAGTATTATTCCTATGAATAAAACAGAGTATAATTCCTGGAATGCAGCTAATAAGATTGTTGTAACGTCTCATTATGGGTTTACTTTTGAAAAGCCTGATTTAAACTCTCAAACTGTATCTGATGTTGTAAGTGGCAACATGCTAAAATGGGAAGGCGAGGAGGGAGAATTTTATAAAGTTTCATATCCTGATGGAAGAACGGCCTATTTACCAAAATCTGCTGGAATACCAGAAAGTGAATGGTTAAATAGAGATAAGATAAATGCTGATAGCATAATAAAAACAGGGATGACATTTATGGGAATTCCTTATATGTGGGGTGGAATGTCTGCTAAAGCGATTGATTGCAGTGGTTTTGTAAAAATGGTGATGTTCCTTAATGGGATTATTTTGCCTCGTGATGCATCTCAAATGGCTTATGTAGGAGAAAGAATAGATATTAGTACTGGATTTGATAATCTGAAGCCTGGTGATTTGTTGTTTTTCGGACGAAAAGCAACTGCTGAACAAAAAGAACGAGTAATACATGTGGCTATATATATAGGTAACAAGAAATTCATTCACTCGCAAGGATATGTACATATAAGCAGCTTCAATCCGGATGATAAAGACTTTGATCAATATAATCTTAACAGACTATTAAGTGCTGGTCGCATTCTTGGTCATATTGGAACAGCGGATATTACAACTCTTAAATCTAATCCATTTTATCAACCTCAATAATACAAGACTTATGAGTCAGGACAGAAGACAATTTATAAAGACCGCCGCATTAGCTGCTATTGGCTCTGGGGTAGCTATGCAAGGTACACTAGCCGGCGAATCAATTAACTCTATTTTTTCAATTAATAAACATTCTCATTCAGGTAAGATGAAACTAACTTTTCGCCCATATGATTTGAAGCTGAAACATGTTTTCACTGTTGCAACTTATTCCCGGACTACAACGCCGGATGTACAAGTAGAGATTGAATATGATGGAGTTATAGGTTACGGTGAAGCATCTATGCCTCCATATTTAGGAGAATCTGTAGAATCTGTTATGGCTTTCCTTAAAAAAGTAAATCTCGAACAGTTTAATGACCCTTTCCAATTGGAAGATATATTGGCTTATGTAGATGCTATTATGCCCGGAAATACGGCAGCGAAGGCGTCTGTTGATATTGCACTTCACGACTTGGTAGGAAAATTATTAAATGCACCTTGGTATAAGATATGGGGACTTGATAAAGAAAAAGCACCTTCTACTACTTATACTATAGGTATTGACACTGCAGAAGTTGTTAAAGAAAAGACGCTGGAAGTTGCAGACCAATTTAATATCCTTAAAGTAAAGCTTGGACGTGAAAATGATAAAGAGATAATTAATGCCATTCGCTCTGTAAGTCAGTTGCCTATTGCTGTCGACGCAAATCAGGGTTGGAAGGATAAGTATCATGCTCTGGATATGATTCAGTGGCTGAAGGAACAAGGTATTGTAATGGTTGAGCAACCAATGCCAAAAGCTCAGCTTGATGATATTGCCTGGGTTACTCAACAAAGTCCACTTCCTATCTTTGCAGATGAATCTCTTCAGCGATTGAGTGATGTTGCAAAATTAAAAGGAGTGTTTACCGGCATCAATATTAAGTTGATGAAATGTACCGGGATGCGCGAAGCGTGGAAGATGGTAACTTTAGGAAAAGCTTTAGGTATGAAAATTATGGTAGGGTGCATGACTGAAACATCTTGCGCGGTTTCGGCAGCTGCACAATTCTCTCCGGCTGTTGATTTTGCAGATTTGGATGGTAATCTTCTTATTTCTAATGATCTCTTTAAAGGGATGGAAGTAGTAAAAGGTAAGATAACCTTAAATGATCTTCCGGGTATTGGAATAAAAAAACTATAGATGTATGAAGAAAGCAAGTTGGCTGGCTTTGTGTGGGATCTTTATGTTTACAGGATGTGTTTCTTATTCTGAATCTATGGCTGGTTTTGAGCAAGAAAAGATGAATCGTACCCGAATCGATTTTTCTAAAAACAGAGATCAGGTCATTGATTATATTCGTAAATACATTCCCGATGTTAGTGATGAACAAATGCTTAAATGGGAAAAGGAGAAATCACTTGAATGTATGACTATTGATGGGAAAAAGATGTATTTCTATAATGCAGCACCTAATCTTTTTCGTATCAATAAGGAAGCTGCTGCTATAAAAAATGCCAAAGATGGTGTAACAGTAGATGGTAAAGACAGAGTGAATTTAACTCATGTACCTTTAGTTGTGAGTACGGTTAAGGCAAAAAAAGAAAATATTGTTCTTCCGGTAAGAATGCATGTAAAATATTCATTGACTGTCCAACCTAATGCTGTACCCGAAGGAGGAATTATTCGATGTTGGTTACCTTATCCTCGGACTGATCAACCCCGCCAAACTGATCTAATACTATTCAACACAAGTGAGGATAAATACATAATAGCCCCTGCGAAGTACAAACATTCTTCAATATACATGGAGAAAAAGCCGGAGAAAGATAAGGCTACAACATTTTCTGTGGAATATGAGTATACTTCATCTGCGGAATGGCATCGGTTGAATCCAGAAGATATATTGCCTTATAAAAAGAATACTACTTTATATAAGAAATATACAAGTGAAAGAGAGAAACATATTCTTTTTACCCCACGTATAAAAGATCTTGCCACGCAAATTGTGGGTAATGAACAGAATCCACTTTTGAAAGTCAAGAAGATATATGAGTGGATTAATCAGATTCCATGGGCGTCGGCACGTGAATATTCTACTCTTGATAATATTCCGGAGTATGTGCTTGATAATAAACATGGTGATTGTGGGCAGGTGAGCTTACTTTTTATTACCCTAGCCCGCTATAGTGGTATTCCTGCAAAGTTTCAAAGTGGATTTATGATGCATCCGGGAGGGAAGAATATGCACGATTGGGCTCAGGTTTATTTTGAAGGAGTAGGATGGGTACCTGTCGACCAATCTTTTGGGTTATTCCCTTCAGAGAATCAGAATGAAAAATACTTCTTTATGACGGGTATAGATTCATATCGGATGATTGTAAATGATGACTATTCCAGTTCACTTTTTCCTACCAAAAAATATCCTCGAAGTGAAACTGTAGATTTTCAACGCGGAGAGGTAGAATGGGAAAAAGGAAATCTTTATTTTGATAAATGGAAATGGAATTTAGAAATTGAATATATGGAATAACTTTTGTCATCCTCTTTTTGTCGCATTCTTCATCTAACGAATGTAAATTTGTCAGTTTCTGTCGTTAAGTGCTGTTAAGTACTTTATTTCTCTGTTAAAAGATAGCAAAAATGAATGACATGTTGAGTAATTGACTGATTTTTGTTGTTAATTTAACGTCGATAAAGTTAAACACAAACGAGATATTAACAAATTTAATAGTTAGAATAATATGAAACAGAAAACGAAAAACATCTTAGGTTTAGGACTTGTGATCGCTCTCAGTTCTGGAGTTGCAGCTGTAACAACTTATTCTTTGGTTGCTCCTAAAAAAGCAAATATGGCATTTGAAGAAATGTTTCCACAGAACCCCAATGTTCATCGTGCCAGCTTCAATGCTTCTGATGCTGCACCGGTAGATTTTACTTTTGCTGCAGAGAACTCGGTTCATGCTGTTGTTCACATAAAATCAACAATCAATGCTAAAACTACAACTGTAGATGTGCAAGATCCTTTTAGTGACTTCTTTGGCGATTTCTTCGGAAATGGTAATGGAGGACGTCAACAGAGACAAGTACAACAACCTCCCAAAGTTGGTATTGGTTCTGGTGTAATCATCTCAAACGATGGATATATTGTTACTAATAACCACGTAATAGACAATAGTGATGTAATTACAGTGACTCTTAATGATAAACGAGAATTTAAGGCTCGTCTGATTGGCGCTGATGCTGCAACAGACTTAGCTTTGATTAAAATAGAAGGAAAAGATTTCCCAACTCTTCCAGTTGGAAATTCAGATGACTTAAAGGTTGGTGAATGGGTGCTTGCCGTAGGTAATCCTTTGAATTTATCTTCTACTGTAACAGCTGGTATTGTTAGTGCAAAAGCACGTAACCTTGGCATGGGAGGCGGAGGTATTGAATCCTTTATTCAAACTGATGCTGCGATTAATCAAGGTAATAGTGGTGGCGCTTTGGTAAATACACGTGGAGAACTAGTGGGAATTAATTCGGCTATCTATTCTCCAACAGGATCTTATGCAGGTTATGGATTTGCTATTCCAACTACAATAATGAAAAAAGTAGTGGCCGACCTTAAAGAATATGGTACTGTTCAAAGAGCTTTGTTAGGTGTCAGAGGCGGGGATAATAGTGCTGAACTTGCAAAAGAAAAAGATTTGGGAGTAATCAATGGGGTATATATTGATGAAGTTACAGATGGAGGTTCTGCTGCTGATGCTGGTCTGAAAGCAAAAGATGTAATTGTGGCTATCAATGGTAAAGATATTAAATCGATGGCTGAGTTGCAGGAAACAATCACACGTTTCACTCCGGGAACTAATATTAAGGTGAAAGTTGTTAGAGATAAAAAGGAGAAAACCTTTGATGTAACATTAAAGAACTCACAAGGAAATACCAAAGTTGTGAAAAATGCAGATATGGATATTTTAGGGGCGGCTTTCAGAGAATTACCTAGTGACTTGAAAGCGCAACTGAAACTTAGCAATGGTCTGGAGGTTACAGGTGTACAAAGTGGTAAAATGAAAGATGCGGGGATAACAAAAGGATTCATTATTTTGAAGGTTAATGGTCAGCCAGTTAATACTACAGCAGAATTTGAAGACTTGTTTAAAGCAGCTACTCAGTCGCCAGAACAAGTACTCTTTATGACTGGCATGTTTCCTTCCGGAAAGCGTGCTAATTATGCTGTAGATTTATCAACGAAATAGAATACGCTTAAGATTATAGACTGTTTACACAGGTTTGAACGGATTATATTTAATTCTGAACAAATCTGTGTAATCTTTGTTTTTGTACTATAAAAAATCAAAATAGCCTTCTATATTTCGTTAAATATGAATATTTTGTTGTAACTTTGTCCCTTCAAATTTGTTTTATAAGCATGAGACAATTAAAGATTACCAAAAGTATCACTAACAGGGAGAGCGCTTCTCTTGATAAGTATCTTCAGGAAATCGGTCGTGAGGACTTGATTACTGTAGAAGAAGAAGTAGAGTTAGCCCAACGCATTCGTAAGGGAGACCGTGTAGCATTAGAAAAACTAACACGAGCTAACCTCCGTTTCGTCGTATCCGTAGCTAAACAGTACCAGAACCAAGGTTTGAGTTTGCCTGACTTGATTAATGAAGGCAATTTAGGACTGATTAAAGCAGCTGAAAAGTTCGATGAAACGCGTGGATTTAAGTTCATTAGTTATGCCGTATGGTGGATTCGTCAATCTATTCTTCAGGCTTTGGCAGAACAGTCACGTATTGTTCGTCTTCCTCTTAACCAGGTAGGCTCCTTAAATAAAATAAGTAAGGCCTTCTCTAAGTTTGAGCAAGAAAATGAACGTAAGCCGTCACCTGAAGAATTGGCAGATGAGCTTGACATTCCCGTTGACAAAATCTCGGATACACTGAAAGTGTCAGGACGACATATTTCTGTGGATGCCCCCTTTGTTGAAGGAGAAGACAACAGCTTACTGGATGTATTGATCAATGATGATTCGCCTATGGCGGACCGTTCTCTTGTTAATGAATCTCTTGCAAAAGAAATTGATAGAGCTCTTTCTACGTTAACCGACAGAGAAAAGGAAATAATCCAGATGTTCTTCGGTATTGAAACGCAAGAAATGACGTTAGAAGAAATCGGCGATAAGTTTGGCCTCACACGTGAGCGCGTTCGCCAGATTAAAGAAAAAGCTATTAGACGATTAAGACAGAATTCGCGTAGTAAATTGCTCAAATCCTACTTGGGATAAGTAAGAAATTCAATTTCTGAGAAAAAGTATATAAAGCCGGTCAGCCAAATGGTAAGCCGGCTTTATTTTTATCCCATTTTACTTTGGCGTTCTCTGCTTTTCGTTATCTTTGTGTCGAAATATTAAAATATACTTGTATATGAAATTTGTAAAAATCGTATTACCAGCGATAGTGATGCTTTGTGTGCTCTCATCGTTTACCATTTTAAAGAAAGAAAATAAAGCTGTTTATGCTTTTGGTGTTTCTGCTTCATTTGTAGATTCGGTAGTTTATTATACGGAGATTCAAACACTCGACAGTGTAAAGCTTACCAACGATGGTTTCCTTCCAAAAAGAGAAGCATACAGTGCTCAGCTTAAAAATCATCTCGAGAATAAAGGAGAAGACAATCGCACTTGCATGATTTATTTTTCAAACAGTAAGAAAAATATAACTAAAGAGTTTGAAAAGCTTTCAGATAAATACAAGAAAAACAAATCTGTCTTTTTTAAGAAGATCGAGAAAAAAGATTTTCAGTTTAAAAAACCTGAATAATAAGTATTCTTAATCATACGGATTGTCTATGAAAAAGCTCTTTTTACTATTATCAGTAATATTGATATTTAGTGCATGTCATCATAATGATGATCCAACTCCTGCTACAGCAGTGAGTCGCACGGTACTTGTCTATATGGTTGCTGACAATAGCCTTACTGCAAACGTGGAAGCTAATGTAGATAGTATGATTGCCGGGTTTAAAGCTACGTCAAATGTAGGTAATCTGATTATTTATCTGGATGACGCCAATAAGGCACCGCAATTACTTAAACTGCAAAAGAATAGTGATGGCTCAGTTTCTGAAAATATTATTAAGACTTATTCCGAGCAGAACTCTTTGGATGTTTCAGTGATGAAAGGAATTCTTTCAGATACTTACGGTTCCTATCCGGCTGATAGTTATGGGTTAGTTCTTTGGTCTCATGGATATAGCTGGATTCCTTCTGCTGCTACAAAAACAGTTACTACTCGTTGGTTTGGACAAGATAATACTACAACAGTTCAAGGGGATTCTAATAATTTTATGGATATTCCTGATTTGGCCAATGCTCTTACAGCGGCTCCTCATCTAGACTTTATAATGTTTGATGCCTGTTTTATGAGTAGCGTTGAGGTTGCTTATGAATTGAAGGATCAGGCTGATTTTCTTATTGCTGCACCAACGGAGATTATTGATTTGGGTTTTCCTTATAAACAGATTATTGAACCAATGTTTAGTTCTCAAAAGAATTATACACAGATTGCATCGCGGTATTATAATTATTATAATGCAATGAGCGGGGAATATAAATCTGCCACAATAGCAGTGACAAAGTGTAGTGAGTTAAGTAATTTAGCTGTTGCAACAAAGAAAATCATTGCTGCCCATGCAGATACTGTTTATAAATTAGTTCCAAGCAGTATTCAATTATATGATCGCGAAACTTCATCCTATCATTTTGCTTATGATTTAGGCAATTTTATAGAAGACGTTGCTACTGCTGATGAGTGGGCTAGTTATCAGACGCAATTAAATGCCACAGTTGTCTATAAAGCCACAACAGATAACTTTATTAATTTAAAAATAGACTCAAACCATTTTAGTGGCTTGGGGGCATATATTCCTAAAGCAAGTCAAACTACTTATGTTGGTTTTTTCAAAACTCTTTCTTGGTACGATGCTGCCGGATGGAATCAGACAGCTTGGGGAAACTAATTAAAAGCACAAAATATTTAGCATATCATGCAAAAACTACTATCGCTTCCTCCTAATTTAGTTGATTGTTTTCACGAAATAGAAGGAACGGATCATAAAGACTGGTTTTGCACTTCAGATCCTGTGGGGGCAAAACTAGGTTCGGGTGGAGGAACCACCTGGTTGCTGGCCGAATGCCAGAAAAACGCTGCTCCTGAAATTGATTTCAGCCAGTGGATATCTCGGGAAAAAAGAATACTACTTCACGCAGGAGGGCAAAGTCGTCGTTTACCCGGTTATGCACCTTCTGGTAAGATACTTACTCCCGTGCCGGTTTTCAGGTGGGAGCGAGGACAAAAACTGAAACAAAATCTGCTTTCACTTCAGCTACCCCTTTATGAGCAAATAATGAAAAAGGCACCGGATTCACTTCATACCCTCATTGCTAGTGGAGATGTGTATATCCGTTCGGAGAAATCTTTGCAACCTATTCCCGAAACGGATGTGGTTTGCTATGGATTATGGGTGGACCCTTCGTTGGCTACTCATCACGGGGTCTTTGTTTCTGACAGGAAGAATTCGGATAAGCTGGATTTTATGCTTCAAAAACCATCTCTGAAAGAGCTTGGCTCATTGGCTAAAACCCACATGTTCCTGATGGATATTGGTATTTGGATGCTGAGTGACCGCGCTGTTGAATTATTAATGAAGCGTTCTCTTAAACCAGAAGGTAATAAGCTTAAATATTACGATCTTTACACTGATTTTGGAATGGCTTTGGGTAATAACCCGCGCATAAAGGATGAAGATCTCAATGCACTTTCAGTAGCAATCCTTCCTCTTCCGGGTGGTGAGTTTTATCATTACGGAACAAGCAAGGAACTAATATCTTCTACACTGGCTGTACAAAACCTGGTGAGAGATCAGCGTGAGATTATGCAGCGAAAGGTAAAACCTCATCCAGCCATGTTTGTGCAGAATGCCGAGATTGGTATTTCGCTGACAGCAGAGAATTCGGAACTATGGATTGAAAATAGTTTTATAGGCAAACAATGGGCATTGACTCATCAGCATATTATTACCGGAGTTCCGGTGAACGATTGGAAAATGAAACTTCCTGCAGGAGTTTGCGTTGATGTTGTTCCTATTGGTGAACAAGATTATGCTGCCCGTCCTTATGGATTGAATGATGCATTTAAGGGTGATCTGGCAAAGGACGAGACTTTGTTCATGGGAAAACCTTTTATGGAATGGCTTTCTGCCAGAGACATAAATCTTTCTGATGAACTTTTTGGAAGAACAGACGATCTTCAGGCTGCTAAGTTATTCCCGGTATGCAAGAATGTGGAAGAACTTGGCAAGGTACTTCGCTGGATGATTTACCAGCCGGAGTTAGAGGAAGGAAAGAAGATATGGGAAAAAGTTGTTCGACTTTCAGCAGATGAGCTTTCAGCTAAAGCCAATCTTAAAAGACTCTATGCTCAGCGGGAGGAATACCGGAATAAGAACTGGCCCGGACTGGCTGCAAATTATGATAAAAGTGTGTTTTATCAGCTAAATCTGGCAGATGCAGCTTCTGAATTTGCCAAACATAATATCGCATTACCGGAGATTCTTGCTGAAGATGCTCCTCAAATGACACGTATACACAACCAGATGTTCCGCGCACGTGCATTGCAATTGCAGCAAAAAGAATATAAAGCCGAAGAACAAAAAGCATTTTCTCTGCTTCGAGAAGGATTGATAGGCTCTTTGGCTGAGAAGAAACAACAGCCATTTCTAAATATTTATCCCGATCAAATTGTTTGGGGGCGCAGTCCGGTTCGGATTGACTTGGCTGGAGGGTGGACAGATACACCGCCATATTGCCTTTATTCGGGTGGAAACGTGGTGAACATTGCCATAGAGCTGAATGGCCAACCACCTTTGCAGGTGTATGTAAAACCAAGCAAGGAGTATAAAATTATACTTCGTTCCATTGATTTAGGAGCCAGAGAAGAGGTTTCTACTTATGAAGAGTTGAGTGATTTTGCTAAAGTTGGCTCACCTTTCTCTATACCTAAAGCAGCATTAACCTTAGCTGGTTTTGCTTCTGCGTTTGCTTCAAAATCATATAGATCACTGGAAGAGCAGCTCAAAGAGTTTGGCTCGGGTATTGAAGTAACTTTGCTTGCTGCAATTCCTGCCGGATCGGGTTTGGGAACCAGTTCCATCCTTGCCTCTACGGTATTGGGAGCTGTATCTGATTTCTGTGGATTGGCATGGGACAAGAATGAAATCTGTCAGCGTACACTTGTTTTGGAACAACTGCTAACTACCGGTGGTGGATGGCAGGATCAATATGGTGGAGTGCTGCACGGAGTAAAACTGTTGCAAACAAATAAAGGTTTTGACCAATTGCCTTTGGTGCGCTGGTTGCCCGATTATATATTTAATAATCCGGAGTATAAACCTTGTCATTTGCTTTATTACACAGGCATAACCCGCACTGCAAAAGGAATTCTTTCAGAGATTGTATGCAACATGTTCCTTAACTCTACTGAGCATTTAAGTCTGCTTGGTGAGATGAAAGCGCATGCACTTGATCTTTATGAAGCTATTCAGCGAGGTAACTTTGAAGAAATGGCTACATTGGTGGGTAAAACTTGGAATCAAAACAAAGCTTTGGACTCCGGTACTAATCCGCCGGCTGTAGAAGCAATTATAAATTTGATAAAAGACTATACCCTTGGATATAAACTTCCTGGCGCTGGTGGAGGTGGCTATTTATATATCATAGCCAAAGACCCAAAAGCAGCGTTGCGTATTCGTGATATTCTGGCTGAACACCAACCCAACCCTAATGCAAGGTTTGTGGAAATGAGTCTTTCTAACAAGGGATTGCAGGTTAGTCGTTCTTAATCTGAATAATTCAAATAGAAATATGAAGGTTCATTTATCTGCAGTTAAAACAGATAGATGAACCTTTTTTTTATTAGAACATAAAAAGGATGAAAATGTATTTGTCACCTGCACCTATTTCTTTGGATAGGCTATGCTTAGGCCACTTTACGAGTGGGAGACAGCCACACTGCCCTTGTGAAACCTCTTGTAATTTGAATAATGTCCGGTTATAAAAATAAGTTTCCTCGTTTTGTTTTCTCAGACTTCGGTTAAATATTAATTAATCCTTGTACAAAAGAATGCATTGTTTTGTACAAAAGAAATAATTCTTCTGTACAGAAGATTGTATTCTTTTGTACAGGAGAAATAAAATGTTCCGTTATGTATTTTATTTCTGATTAGAAGAAATTAAAAAACTCTTCAAGAGATTATTGATAGGCAAAGTCGTTTTAAAGGTATTATGGAATTGATGTTTTTAGTATAGATTGTATTTTGTCAATGATATAGTGCAGGTGGTCAAAAGAATTTGATTTCCAGTATTAAACGTTCTAGATTTGTGCAGAATTAAATGAAAAACAATGATGTGCAAACTAATTAATTTACTGATACTGATAAGCACTTTTCTCAGCGCACAGGCATGGTGTGCAGAAACAAATAGTGTTGTGGTGGGTAAAGTTGTTATTGACAATAAACGTCCTCTTGAAGGGGCTCAGGTTGTTCTACTTGCTCAGAAAGATTCTTCTTTTGTAAAGGCAACGGCGAGTGATAAAGATGGCAATTTTGTGTTCAGACATGTCAATGCCGGTCGTTACTTTATTCAGATATCCATGCTGGGATATAAAAAAGAAATAAGAAACGCTTTAGTGCAAGCTGATAAACCAGTACTTCTGAATCCGGTTCTTTTGGAAGTGGAAGCAAAAAATCTTGGAAATATTGTTGTAATGGCCCAAAAGCAGGCAGTAGAAATTCTGACCGACAAGACTGTTATCAATCTTGAATCGTTTGTTCTGAATTCCGGTGGAAATGCGTTTACAGTGATGCAGAATCTCCCTGGAGTGATTATCAGCAATAGTGGCACGGTTTACCTCAATGGAAAGAGTGGCGCAAGGATATTGATAGATGGAAAGGTCTCTTATCTGGAAGGTGCTGAATTAGTAAATTACCTGAAGTCGACCCCTGTTTCTTCACTCGAAAAGGTGGAACTGATAGCAAATCCGTCTGTAAAATATGATGCAAGCGGTAATTCTGGCATAATTAATATCAAAACCAAGAGGGCAAAACTGATGGGTTTTAATATGATGCTTAATTCCAGTTATGAGCAAGGCAAATGTGGCAGGGCAAACAATAATATTTCATTTAATCACCGAAACGGAAAGTTCAATGTGTATGGTATGTACGGCTATTATACAGGTAACGATTTTGTTGATTTGAAGATTTCGAGAGAGTTCGACCGTCTATCTGCCGGATTAAACACCATCTTTAATCAGAACTCATACCGCAGCCGGAATGATGATAACCAATACTACAATGGTGGCATTCATTATTTTGCATCTCCAAAAACAACCTTTGAGTTGTCTGTCAATGGATATTCAGCCCACAGGGCGGAAGACGGCGTAATTAATTCACGCTTCTACACGGATATAAGCAGGAGTGATTCAACACTTCGCTCATCAACAAATAATCATGATAAAAGAAATAATCTGAGGTCGGGTTTAAGCATGACTCATAAAATAGACAGCATTGGCAAAGAACTTAGCACTTCAATAGATTATCTTCATTATTTCGTGAAAGAAGACCAGTTGCACGATGATTTGTTTGCCAGAACCAATGGCAGTTCTTCATCAGAATCATTATCGAAAGGTTTTAAGAAAGGAAGCATCGGAGTGTTCTCGGGTCAGACAGACCTTTCTTATCCCGTATCAGATAAGTTGTCCTTTGAAACTGGGCTTAAAACAACCTTTGTGAATGTAGATAATTCCTCGGAATATAACAATAAGGTGGGAACAGAGTGGCAGCCCGACTATGGATTAAACTGCCGGTTTCTATATAAGGAGAATGTAAATGCAGCTTATGCGAGCGGTAAGATTTCAAAGAATCAGTTTCATCTGGAGGTAGGAGTACGCATTGAAAATACAAATATAAAAGGCCATCAGCTTGGAAACGAGGAAAGAAGGGATTCGTTATTCAGAAAGTCGTATACCAATTTCTTTCCAACAACTTTAATAACCTATAGCTTTAGAAACTCAGATATGATAAACCTTACGTATGGACGAAGGATAGATCGTCCTAATTATCGCGATCTGAATCCTTTTATCTATATTTTTGATGCTTATACTTATGAACAGGGAAATACAGCACTGAAACCTCAGTTTTCAGACAATATAGATTTATCGTATATAATAAGGAAAAATTATTCTATAAGCTTGTTTTATAGCAATATACAGCAGGCTATTGTGAAATCTTATATGGTGAATGAAAACAGTAAGCGGGTGTATGTGATGCCAACCAATATGGCCAGTTATAATTCTTACGGTTTAAAATTCAACATAGGTCGTGTTTCGTTCAGTAACTTCCTGAACTCTAATATCTATATGGGCATGACAAGGAATAATTATAAATGGGTAGAAAATAATGCCAATATTAGTAATGGGTGTACTACTTTCCTTGTTAATATTAGTAATAGAATAAGCTTGCCAAAGGATTGGTCGGCCGAGTTGTCCGGCTTCTATAACGGGAAAATGGCTATGGGACAAATAAATGTTGCCCCAATATGGAAAGTCTCGGCAGGTATTCAAAAGAGATTATTCAAGGGAAATGCAACACTAAGCATTTATTCGAATGATATATTTAACTCATGCACCACAAAAGTAAGCGGATTGTTTAATGGTAATCTGGCTAAAGTAAATGAAAGAAACGACCGTTGTGCCATTGGAGTTTCGTTTACTTACCGATTTAAAAAAGGATATCAGACGAAAGATTTTAAGAAAAAAGGAGACTCATTTGACTCAAAAAGAATAAATTTGTAGTATTAACAGACAGCCTTAATCAATTAAAATGAAAAAACGTAGTATTTGGTTCTGGATCTCTCCGATGATTTTTGCATTTACTGTGCTCACTGGTATAAGGTTGGTGAGCGATACTCCAACAGGATATAAATTCTGGGAAAGGCCTGTGGGTTTTAACCTGATAGAAATTACTGCAGTAATCATTCTTGCTTATATATTTCAGCTCATTATTTACTTTTTCCTGAAAAGAAGTAACAGTAAGACAGGCAAACTAAACTTTCGGAAACTACTTTTAGAGTATTTATATATATTATTGATTGGAATTTTGGTTGTTAACCCTGGCTTGGTTATTATTCATTACTTTACCAATGACCCTCCCGGTCTTGATGATTTTGTCATTGCTACAATTATATTTTCTCTATGTTTGATAATTATTTATTCCATTTATAGGGGAAAACAGATTCTTGATGCTTATGTAGCTGAAAAATTACAAACGCAACGGGTTAAAAATATGCAGATAGAAACGGAACTGAAATTTCTGAAAGCTCAGTTTCATCCTCATTTTTTATTTAATGCGCTCAATACAATTTATTTTCAGATTGATGAAGCCAATGAAACGCCACGTAATACAATTGAAAAGCTATCTGAATTACTTCGTTATCAGCTGTATGACGTAAATCATCCCGTTAATATGGAACAGGAATTCAACTTTATATATACGTATATTGACTTTCAGAAAATAAGGATGAAAGATTCTCTTCAGTTGGAAGTCTCTTTTGACCCTCAGCTAAGTAGTAAGAAAATACATCCGTTGCTATTGTTTCCATTAATTGAAAATGCATTTAAATATGTGGGTGGAGAGTATTGGATTAAAATAGATGCGAAGTTAGAAAAGAATACTCTTCTTTTTGAAGTGACTAATGCAATTCCTGATAATGTGGAGGCAAAGGCCAAGAAGGGGGGCATTGGATTAGAAAACTTAAGAAGGAGACTTGATATTTTGTATCCCGGTAAATACAACCTGTTTACTTCAAAAGCTAATGATATATATGTAGCTAAATTAATAATTGAACTGTAGCATGAAATTAAAATGTATTATCACTGATGACGAACCAATGGCAAGGAAAGGACTTCAAGGTTATGTTGAAAAACTGGACTTTCTGGAGTTAGTGGGGGTGTGCGAAGATGCGATACAGTTAAATAATATTCTGAAAACTCAGTCTGTAGATTTACTTCTGCTTGACATAGAAATGCCATATATGTCTGGAATAGAACTGCTTTCAAGCCTGGTTAATCCGCCCAAAGTAATCATAACCAGTGCGTATGAGCAGTATGCCATCAAAGGATACGATTTGGAAGTAGTGGATTATCTGCTTAAACCTATTTCTTTTGAGCGTTTCCTAAAAGCCGTAAATAAAGTCTATGATTTAATATACAGTCAGCAAGTTACATCTCAGGCTTCCGATTATTTCTTCGTAAAGGCTAATCAAAAACTGGAGAAGATATTCTTCAAAGATATTCTGTATATTGAAGGAGTGGAGAATTATGTTTCCATTCATACACAGGCTGGAAAGATAATAACCCACTCAACTCTTCGCTTAATACTTGAAAATCTGCCGGTCAATCTTTTTATTCAGACTCATAAATCGTTTATTGTTAATGTTGAGAAAGTGTCTACAGTGGAAGGAAATATGCTTGGCATTGAAAAATTCAAGATTCCTGTATCGAGAACATACAAAGAGAAAACAATGGAAACTATTCTCAGAAACAAATTGCTTAACGAAAACTGATTGACATATAAACAAAAAATGATAGGACATATCACATGCCCTATCACTTTAATCTATTAATCTAATTATTTTAATGCAGGTCTATCTGCGTTAAAAGCTTTTATCTGTATTTATATCTGGTATTATTTGTTTTTATACCAGTCATAAATCATGGAAACTCCTTCTTCAAGTTCTACTTTGTGAGTCCATCCCAGACTGTGAAGTTTGGAAGGATCAGTCAGCTTACGCATAGTTCCGTCCGGTTTGTCGGCATTGAATACAATGTTACCGGCGAAACCAACTTTCTCAGCAACCATATAAGCAAGTTGTTTAATGGAAAGTTCTTTTCCTGTGCCAATATTAATGTGACAATTGCGCACTTCCTTGTTGTTTCCTTTAAGGTCGGCAAAGTCAACATTCTCCATAACGAATACACAAGCATCCGCCATATCTTCACTCCAAAGGAATTCGCGTAGGGGAGCACCCGTTCCCCAAATCTCTACATTCACTTTTCCGTCTTCAGACAAAGTAATGCCGTACTTATTTAGTTTTGCAAGAATCTCTTCCTGGTTGGCATTTCCATCCACACCTTCCACCGGAGCAGTATTAAAATCCTTGCGGATCTCATCCCAGTTTCCGGCCATAAGCTGCTTGCCAAGGTGAGCTTTTCTGATTAAAGCAGGCAATACATGGCTACGTTCCAGATTAAAATTGTCATTCGGACCATAAAGATTGGTAGGCATAACTGCAATATAGTTTGTATTGTACTGCAAGTTAAAGCTTTCACACATCTTTAGTCCGGCAATTTTAGACAATGCATACGGCTCATTGGTATATTCCAGCTCAGAAGTAAGCAGGCAATCTTCCTTCATTGGCTGAGGAGCATTACCCGGATAAATACAAGTACTACCCAGAAACAGAAGTTTCTTAACCCCTGTGCGGTAAGCATTGTAAATTACATTATTCTGAATTTCCAGATTGCGGTAAATAAAATCAGCTCTGTAAAGGCTGTTTGCCACAATACCGCCCACATGTGCGGCAGCCAGAAACACATATTCAGGTTTTTCCTGATCAAAGAATTCCGTTACAGCAGCCTGGTTACATAAATCAAGCTCCTTATGTGTACGAAGAACGAAATTGGTATATCCTTTTTTCTTCAGATTATTTAAAATAGCCGACCCTACGAGTCCGCGGTGTCCGGCTACAAAAATCTTTGCATTCTTTTCCATCATTATTTATTTGCGATCATCTTTCTAACCTTTTCCATATCATGTTGTACCATGATCTTTACCAATTCAGGGAATGGAGTCTGGGTAGGGTTCCATCCAAGCAATGTTCTTGCTTTTGTTGGGTCGCCCAATAATTGTTCAACTTCTGACGGACGGAAATATTTAGGATCCACTTCTATCAATACACGTCCGGTAGCTACGTCAATACCTTTTTCATCAACTCCCTTGCCTTCCCAGCGAATCTCAATTCCTGCTTCCTTGAAAGCAAGCGTACAGAATTCACGTACGGTATGCATTTCTCCGGTAGCAATCACGAAATCTTCAGGAGTATCGTGTTGAAGAATCATCCACATACACTCTACATAGTCCTTTGCATAGCCCCAGTCGCGTTGTGAATCCATATTTCCCATGTAAAGCTTGTCCTGTACACCTTGTTTGATACGGGCAACAGCCAGAGAAATCTTTCTGGTTACGAAAGTCTCGCCACGACGTTCACTTTCGTGATTAAATAGAATACCGTTAACGGCAAACATACCGTAAGATTCGCGGTAGTTCTTTGTAATCCAGAAACCATATTGCTTGGCAACACCGTATGGGCTACGAGGGTAGAATGGTGTTGTTTCTTTTTGTGGAACTTCCTGTACCAAACCGAAAAGCTCGGAAGTGGAAGCCTGATATATCTTTGTTTTCTTTTCTAATCCGAGTATGCGTACAGCTTCAAGCATACGAAGAGTACCCACTGCATCAGCTTCTGCTGTGTATTCAGGTACATCAAAACTTACTTTTACGTGGCTCTGAGCAGCCAGATTATAGATTTCATCAGGTTGAATCTGTTGAATAATGCGGATCAGTGAACTGGAATCGGTCATATCTCCGTAATGAAGATTGATGGTTCGTTGTTGCTTCATATCTCGTACCCATTCCTCAAAATACAGATGCTCAATTCGTCCGGTGTTAAAAGAAGATGAACGGCGAAGTATTCCGTGCACTTCATATCCTTTTTGCAATAAAAATTCTGCTAAGAAAGAACCGTCCTGACCGGTAATCCCTGAAATCAATGCTTTTTTCATACCTATTATTGTTAGTTTATTGATTATTTTTGATTTATCTATGTCAACAATATTATTAATTAGTGCAAAGATAAGCTGTTTATCAATTAAAAGAAAGAAAACAACTAATAAAAAGAACACAAATATCTCTTTTATGTTTACTGCATTACGTTCTAATTACTAAATAATAGATGATTATATCATTTGTGTAATATGTGTCTTGTTTGTTTTTTAATTGAAAAATACTGAAATATTAATTGGCAATTTTAAAGCTTATGAGTTGTATGCTGTATATATTTGTCTTTATTACTAGTGATTTAGCATTTCTTTATTTTAAAGATAACTATTCTTAACTGTGCTGAAATTTAGATAAGAAATCCCGCCAATACATTTTATAATGTAAAGGCGGGATCAGCAGTTTAGTTTAAGTCTGGAAATTAATTGTTAAGTCTGTTGTAATGACAAAGTATTAGTTTGCCTTCATTATCACGAAGGTGCATTCCGTTTCCCTCACAGTAACGAAAGAGCTTACAGGCAGCACATTGGTCTTTTTTCATCCAACCACGGTTACGAAAGTCTTCAAAGTTGTTGTTCCATACATCCATGAAATCGTCGTGATAAATGTTCCCCTGACAGTAATTACTTCGAATGCTAGGACATGCAGAGATAGAACCATCTATCAGAATGGAGGCTACGCTGACTCCTGCTCCACATGCGTAAAAATTATCTCTTACCTCTCCTTCATATTTCCCCAGAAAACCTTCACAGGCATAGCTAACATGAATTTTTCTTTCCTTACGGGCCTTTTTGATAAACTCCATCAAGCCTGTAAATTCTTCATCGGTTAGTTGAAGTTCGGGATATTCGGCAGCACGTCCTACCGGGAAAACTGTAAATATTCGCCAATCCCTCACTCCAATAGAAATCATATAATTTTTGAAAGCGTCTAAGTCTTTATAATTTTTGCGATTTACGCATGTAACTACATCCCAGCTTAATTCTTTTTCTGAAGCAATCATCTTAATTGCATTTGTGGCCTTGATAAAGCTTTCAGGATGCCCACGCATCCAGTTGTGTTCTTCTGCAAATCCATCCAGACTAATTGTAATGGAATGAAGTCCTGAAGCCAATAAACCATCCAATCGTTTGCGGGTGAGAGCAAGTCCGTTGGAGACCATTCCCCAGGGAAATCCTTTTTTATACAGAGCTAATCCGCAACTTTCAATATCATTCCTCATTAGTGGTTCGCCGCCGGTTATGATAATACATACTTCTGCCGGATTTATATGTGGAGCAATAGTATCTATTGTGCTGAGAAAGTCCTGCAGAGGCATATCATCCTGTAATGCTGTTTTCTTGCAATCACTTCCACAATGCCGGCAGTGGAGATTGCACCGTAAAGTACATTCCCAGAAAAGCTGTCGAAGAGGGTGAAGTTTTACTTTGTTGATTCTTATTTTGCGGGCAATCTCTAAAGCCAATAGTTTCCTAATGCTTATATCATTTCCCATTTTCGGTCAGTTTTATTGTTACATTCTTTGTGGCTTTTCCTTGAAACCATCCAGATTCATCGCTTAGATCGCTTCTCTTGAAATCAACATTTACTGAATCTTCTTTATAGGAGCCATTATCGATGCCATCAATATCTGTGCAGACAAGTTTGTATGTTACATCTGGTTCAACGATTTGCTTTGTGAAGGTGAATTCTCCTTTTATATCAGACAACAAAGTGTCTTGAGGCATCCAATGATTTCTTATGCTACAAATTATTCTTATTCCTTTAATAGGCACCCCCGATTGATTTTCAACCTTGCCTTTTATAGAATGTTGTGCATATGGCATTCCATACATACATGGTTCTTCTCCTCCTGCACCTACCGTGCAAGCACTAAATCCGAGTAATACTAATAATCCGGATAATGCTTTATTGGTGATGCTTAGTAATGTTGAGTTCTTCTTCCTCATCGCAAAACTTATTTAAATTATTTTATCCATTAAACGAAGTGAAGTATATAAATACTGCTTGATAAGAGTAAATAATTCAAATTAAATTATTATTGAATGCGCTTTCCTTTTTTTACTGTATATCAGAATAATGAGAGGATACTATATTGTTTTTATTATGAGTAATGAATGCTATATATTTAGTAATGTTGAGTTCTTCTTCCTCATCGCAAAACTTATTTAAATTATTTTATTCATAAACGAAGTGGAGTATATAAATACTGCTTGATAAGAGTAAATAATTCAAATTAAATTATTATTGAATGCGCTTTCCTTTTTTTACTGTATATCAGAAT
>Ga0183099_1000253_pt1 | contig 44843 bp, 29 predicted proteins | sample Biomet1_FD_127788 | JGI IMG/M metagenome (GOLD analysis project Ga0183099, IMG submission 127788) | Microbial communities from bioreactor (seeded with anoxic lake sediment) at LBNL, California, USA - Biofuel metagenome 1 | ecosystem: Engineered > Bioreactor > Anaerobic > Unclassified ... | reverse complement strand
TATAAATCCAATAAAATCAGACTCAATCTGAAAATCAATATCATCAGCATGCATATTATATAAAGGAGTACCAGACAAAGGAGGCATAATTCCATCCATGAAATTCTTTCGTCCCTGCAAATTTGCATGGCAAAGAGGAAATTTTGCATTGGCTAAGCCTTCTGATAGCTTCTCAGTCGACACATTCTGGCCATATTTCTCCATAATCATCATAAGGTTAAGCTGGCCGTAAATATCATCTTCCTGAAGTGATTCTTCAACCATCTCAGGTTTCCATGAAATTTCTCCGTCAAACATTCTCCCTACAGCTTTGAACTCCATTTCATGACCACATGTCACTCCTATCATCTTTCCGACCCAACCTCCTGCAACTTTATCTTTTAATTCCTTTCTGGTTATTATTCTATATTTATTGCCTGCATTAGAAGACAATAAACATAGAAAGAATAACAAAAAAAACACATAGATCCTTTTCATTTGTTATCTCTATTTGTTTTTGTTCCTTCTTTTAATATTTCCACCATTTTATATTTGAGTATATTGCTCTATTTTTGAATTACTGAATTTAGATATTTATCAATACCCGTTTTCAAATAAGGCCAATATTCATGCTGTTTTACATGAATAATATCGAACAAGAAATACCCATTTCCTGAATTAATACAAGCATCTACTGTATTAGTAACAGCAGTAGTCACATCTGTTCCTGCCGGAACAGTCCAGTTACCCACATCAGGGCCTCCTGCAAACTTAACATCTCCCATTAAAATCTGTTTAGCATTCTTACAGAACCCTTGCACAGTCCACTCGCCACTCCCATAAATCTGATTAGCAGCGGCATAGGCACCAATCAGCATAAAATCAAAGTGATCTGCATAACCATAGTTTTTATAATTGGCAGTAGCCCATTGAGGATACTTAGCAGCCGTATCAAATTTAGGACTTGCCCAATTTACTCCTGAATCATAATAAGTGGAATACCATCCACCTACATACACTCCAAACTGAATTTTAGAGTTGATTGATTTTACTGTAATACGAGCTTTTGAAACAAAATCATGTATTGTTTTTGCACGAAATTCCAGCCACTGTTTAAAATATTTAGGGAGAGTAGAAGGAAGAGGATAAGCCCCCGTTCCAGGCACTACTACATCACTAGGAAAATTTGTTATCTTCTCACCGATATACTGTTCAAACTTCAACTTGGTATAATCAGAGAAGTCACTAGTTAAATCGTCAAAACGACAACGATCGAGGAAAATGCCGTCTACATTATATTTAGCCAGATCTCCCAATAAAGTGAGGATAAAGTTCTGTACATCCTCGTTCACTGGATTCAAGAACTTGGTAGTATAAGCATCATCCGATGCATCCATAATATTGGTAACACCCGTAGTAAGATTAAGTGTTGTGGCCCAATCTTTCTTTGAAGAATCACGGTAAAGCAAACCTTGAGGGTCGCCCAAGCCATAAAGATATCTATTACCTCCAACAAAAGTATTAATAGATGCATGGACTTTCAATCCCAACTCGTGTCCTATATCAATAAATGCCTGAAGGTAATCCCAGCTTGCAGTACGTTCATAGAACTTATATTGACTGCCCTCCCATATATCAAGTTTCTTAACTTGATTTACCATACTCGTTTTAAAAAGTACATCTCCCATGGTAGGACGCACATCAACAACAATATCCGTAAAACCTGTATTCTTCACTTTAGCCAGATCCCGACGAATATTATCCTGACTATTTGCATAATCAGGAAAATTAGCAGCAGCATCAATCCAAATATAACGAGGCTTAATTATTGTATCAACTGACACATTAGTCGAATCTGGCCATTCCCATTCAGGCGTACCTTTCTTATCACCGCAACTAAAAAGGAAAGACAATGTTAACACTGCCAAGCCAAACACGGATGTATTCAATAACTTTCTCATACCTTATAACTTTGTTGTATAATCACTTAAGCGAAACTGCTGTAACCACGGAACGTTGTTTTCCATCGCTGGGTTTAATTGTTTCTTTCCCATTAATTAAAAGACATGAAGAGCCACCTCCATCTAAATTCAAGGCCTCTGTACATCCCAAACTTAGGAGAATTTTAGTTTCTTCATCTAGAGTAAAACCTATAACACCTTGAGTCATATTTCTCCCTTCACAGACAAAGAAAATCATTATGCCACTTTTAGTTATTCCAACAGCAGTTCGAGGATTATTAGATTCCGGTCCAATTCCACTTTCGCTATCAAATAATTCTTCAATATACGAATTAATATATTTCCCATCTTTAATCAAAACAGGACCAGCACCAATAGCTGTTTTAGCTTTCCATAGCGTAGCTCCTTCAGGAGAACTGGCCGATGGCATTTGCAAAGGTGATGCACCCGACTTGTTTTTTGCCGGTGAAGGATAAGCATAAGTCACATTATTATTTGTATAAATCCAGTTAACTTTATAACTACCGTCATCCATCAAACCAAATACACCACGGGTAGGATAATAAAATACTGTAGCATCCGAACGATATTCAATCTGATTATTCGGGCTGACCACCTTCCCGTCACGACACAACATACTTAACGAACTGCCATCCCAAAAATATCCGCCATTCATAACAATCGGGGCCTTATCAACGCTATAAAATTCAGAAGGTGTTTTATAGCCTTTAGCCTCACCAAGCACACTATAAACAGCTCCTTTACCCATATCAGCAACGGCAATATATGCAATCGCACTTTTACCTTTCAACGTAGCCGGAGATTTATATACTCTGATGTAAGAAGGTAAGTCTCCAAAACTCGTCTGTAATGTCCACCCTTGTGAAATAATCAGAGAATCGGGATTAGACGTATTCGTTTCAGGATCATCCCATTCCCAAGCAGGAGTATTACCACTATTTCCCTTACTACAAGAAGAAACAGCATGGATAAACATTATAAATCCAAAGACTATAAAAAAAATCAGGAACTTTTTTTTCATATTTTGTGACAATAAAGAAAACCAGTGTTCTTTTTTGATTAAAAGAACACTGGTTATTCTAATTCATGTTATTTCTTTATACAATCAAATTGATAAGCACCGAGTACCTTGCAGTTATTATCTATATAATACAAATGCAGGTTATAACCGTCAGCTGAAGGAACAAGCAGTACATCACCCGTTGCAGACACGCCATCACCAGCTGTTAAGAACGAAGTTACAGTTGGTGAAAATACTAATGCACCCGAATTATTTATATTGCCTGAGAACTGACTTGTACTTGTTACATCATACAGATAAATCTGAGTATTGATAGACCACTGTGGGAAGTGAGACACACAACCCAGGACCATATAACGAGCACCATTAAATTGTTTAACATCCAAACAGTTATTATTATACGCCCATCCACTGCCATCACTTTGAGATTGCATATTTGCATCCGACGTATTTGTAGTTCCATTCATAAAATGCAATACATCTGCATCATAGAATGAAGTAAAATAGCCATCAGTTACATTAGTAGAGGCATAAACTATATCAGCAACTGTGACTCCTGCACTCCATGCACCAATGCCTGACATTGTAATAACTTCAGGATTTCCTATGATTCCTCCCTTCACAATCCAGCGTACAAAGCTGCTTGATCCGCCCCAGTTTTCAAGTTCTGCACTAATAATCGCATCAGAATCAAAACTGCCTTGTACAGAAACCTTAGAACCTAAAGTCGAACCAGTAGCATTGGCATACGATAGAAATAAAGTAGGAGCCTTAGTTACTGAATTTGTACGATAAATATTGAAGGTACCTCCATTATCAGCACGGTCGCAAATCAAAAGATTACCACCAAGATCGTTCGTTATACAACCTGTAGCTTTTGCAGAACCCAAAGTAATTTGTCCCATTTTTGCACCTGTTATGCGATTAAAATAAGTTGGAGTAACACCATTACCTGTGCACAGTACCAAATTATTACCAACAACAGCCAAAGATGCATTATTAGTTGATCCCCAATCAATACCATTATTGGTAAAGTCAAATTCAAAGAGCTTCTGTTCACTTCCATTGCGGAATCCATAACCTACTTTCTCTGGAGCTGCCTTAGTTATAGTATACTCTTTCTTCGTAACTCCATCATGAGCTGTAACAGTAAGTTTAGTTTCTTGATTGAGATTCAAAGCTGTTACGCGTGGATCTGGAGAGATTGTTGAGTGCGGTGATATTTTTAAATTCACTTTAACTGATGAAAGATCCTGAGTTGTAATTAAAGAAATAGTCCTACTGTCCTGATCTATTACGCCCGTTACTCCTGTAATTCCATTTGCTTCATCATCGGGAATAGCAAAATATGTAATATCGCAACCAGTGAGTGATACAATCTTGCCGGTAATGCAGATTTGCTTTTTCTCACCACGTCCATTAGTAAAAGTATAATAATTCTTTTTTGTCAAATCAACTACTCCCAATTTAGGTTCAATGAAACAATTACTATCAAATTCACCAACAAGCCTCATTTTAGTTATAGTTGTGGTAAGATCACTTTCTTCAGGATAAAAATAAGGCACCTGAACAACTATATCTGAAGATAAGTTGGTTACTGTTGTTTTAAATGCAGCTTGTTGATCATCTTTATAAGTTCCCACAGCAAAATATGCTGTCACGCTATTCAATCCTTCGCCTTGTGCTGTTGAGGTTAGTTCATCAGGTGCTTGGCAACTAATAAAAACGGCCATTACCCCAACCAATAAAATAAATATATTCTTTTTCATTATGATTTGCTTTTAAAAGTTTATCTCCATTCCTCGAACTGCTTAACTGCTGAATTGTTATCTAATTCATCCTGTGGAAGTGGTATGCGGTAAAGTTTTTCCGGGAAATGACGGTCTTGCTTGTCACAATCCACATAAGTATAGGTAAATGTACCATTAGCATTCTTTTCAATTTTCAAACCATGCACACGAGATTTTTCATAAGTTGAATGTGCCAATTTCCATCGACGCATATCCCAAAAAAGTTGGCCTTCATAAGAAAGTTCCACTTTGCGTTCCTGGCGGATAGCAGCAATTAGTTCATCACCAGTCTTTGCTTTATAAGGAAGCCCTACTCTTGTTCTGATCTGTTGAATAGCATTATTCGCTTTATCTAAATCTCCAGTATGGTAACAGGCCTCTGCATAATTAAGTAATACTTCTGCATAACGAATAGCAATCCAAGGTTGCGTACTTTTTGCATTAACCGACAAATTATGTGACTCATCTACAAGTTTCCTCAAATAGTAACCAGTAGTGGTTCGTCCTGCAGGAGCTGGGTCGTCGCTATAAGAACACCATCCATCTAAACCGCCTACAAATGGTTCTATAGAACGTCCTTTCCATGAGGCACCATTATATAAAATGGAAGCTTTAAAACGAGGTTCAAGTTGATCATAAGGAGGAGTATCTGTAGTGCCTGTAGTTGAATGCCAGTTTGACCAGTCAGGAAAACCACCCGTAGCAAGTTCATAAGATTCGACCATCTCCTGAGTTGGAGTACCTAATCCACCTTGCACTACCCCCGGATCGCCTTTAGGTGAAAATTCATCATCAAAATTATGGTAAGGACTATTTAAATTATAATCATATTCAAGAATGGCCTCTTTATTCCCGCCATTTGATCCAGTTTTAAAAGCATCAGCGTAGTTCTCTGCTAACTCATACATATTAAGTTTAGATACACTGTCAACAGCTACTTTAGCAACATCCCATCTTTCAGCATATAACATTGCTCGTGAAAGAAATGCATAGGCAGCACCTTTAGTTACACGTCCATAATCACTTGCACTCCATTCTTTTGGAAGATTCAATCCTGCGTATTTCAGATCACTCTCTATCAAATTCCAACCTTCCGTTTCAGTACTTAGAGGAGTGCTTCTTTGAATTTTATCCAAATTTTCATCATAAAGAATAACAGTCTTGTAACGTTTTACCAATTCGAAATACAAGAAGCCACGGAAAAAACGAAGCTGTCCTTCAATATGAGCCATGGTTCCGCTATCGAAAGAACTATACTTCTTCATATTACTCAAAGCTTCATTTACACGGCGAATGCGTGAATATAGATTAGCCCAATCTCCTAAATCATACGATGCCCAACTTGCCGTCATTGTGCTTGCATACATAAAAAGATTACTCCTATTCATATGCGTATAATTAGTCATAGAGCCATATTTCAGTGTTTCTGTAAAGCCTTCTGTAAGACCATCTATAGATTCCCCCAAATCAAAACTTCCATAAATACCAATATTCTTATAAAAGTCATTTACAGCTAGATTAGCATAATCTGCATTATTCCAGATCAATTGGTTAGAAACTCTGTCGGTAGGAGTAGTTTCAAGATAGTCTGTACATCCAGTAAAGGCAAATGAGCAGCCCAGTGCTACTGCACTTAATATTTTAAATTTTAAACGTTTCATATTTTTATTGTTTAGAATGTTAGAGTAATGCCTGTCATAAATGTCCTCTGTTGAGGATAATATCCATTGTTTACACCAGGAGATTCTGGATCAATTCCTTGAGGAAGTCCTGAAAGAGTCAGCAAATTAGATCCTTGAACAAATACTCTTAATTTATTAATGCCCATTCTATTCATTATAGGCTGGGGAAAAGTATAACCAATCTGGACAGATTTCAAACGAACATATTTGCCATCACGGAACCAAAATGTAGAACCCAAACCATTGTTGTTATGTGGGTCATTAACAGTTAAACGAGGATATGTTCCTCCTGTATTATCAGGCCTCCAAGCATTCTCTACCAAATAACGTGGCGAATTTCCACCTTCTTTAAATGTTTGAGTAAAAATTGTGTTATCATCGTATCCATTAAAATAAGTACCTGTTAAAGAAACATCACAGATGGCACCACCTACCATTTGTACATTGAAATCAAATCCACACCAGTCACCAAAAAGATTGAGGCCACCAACTAATTCAGGACGACTGGATCTACCTACATACCCTCTATCCTCGTATCCTATATTACCATCACCATTAAGATCTACATATTTAATATCCCCAGGACGAGCTCTGTCGCCACCAAATATTCTTGGAGAGTTATCAATTTCCTCTTCACTCTGAAAAAGTCCGGCAGCAGTCCAACCCATCTTAGCCCCATAAGCCTGACCTGTAACCTTTTGATAATTGGGCACATTAGGACTATCTGGATAACGCAGCCAACGGCTCTTAGCATAAGTCAAATTAAAGCTGGCACCATAATTAAATGCATGCTTACCTGTTCCTATGTGGTTTCTGTGACTTAACAGTATCTCAAGACCTTTTCCATCAATTTTATTATAATTTTCATAAGTAGGATAATAACCACCCATTGAAGAAGGATAATTTGATCCCATACTTGTAAGTATATCGTATGTATAGTTATAGAATAAATCAAACTCTACCCCCAATAAGCCTTTCCACATATTCAAATCAAACCCTGCGTTATACGACAAGGTACGCTCCCATGTAAGGTTTGGATTTGCAATTACTCCAGTAGCCAATGAGTTCAGACGTGTTCCTCCCAAAACCACGGCATCTGAATTAGTATAAGTGCTAAGAAAAGAATAAGCAGGAACCCCATCATTACCCAACATACCAGCAGAAGCTCGAAGTTTTAAATTATCAATGAAATCCAGATCCTTCATAAAATCTTCATTTGACATTCTCCAACCTGCAGAGAATGAAGGGAAAAAGCCCCATCGTTTTCCACTCACATTACCCGAAAACCTATAAGATCCATCATAACGTCCGGTAAACTCTGCCAGATAAGTATTGTCATAATCATATTTTGCACGGAACACATAACCAGCACTTCTAGTATGATTACTTGATCCGGCAATAGGACTGTTAGCTGCTTGAGCAAAGTTTAATTCGGGTAATTCAGCAAAATTAAGATCCTTTCCATATGCTGAGAAATTATTACTTCTTCTATCACGAAGTTCAAGCAATACCATTGCATCAATATGGTGTTTTTTGGCTATCGTAGTCACGTAATTGATACTTCCCTGTCCCACCAATTGTGTGTATTCAGCATCTCCCTCTCCTAAAGTTATATAAGTGGTACCGCGTGGGTCAATCACCTTTTGATAAGAGATATCAGGATTGGTTGTATCTGGTTTTTTAGCTATCATCACATAATATGGAGTACTGAGATTCTTATTACGTGAAGTCTCAAAGTCATATGCCCCTGTAAACTTAACATTTAAACCTTTTACCCAAGGAACATTATATTGCAACGTAACATTGCTCTGTAGATCAAGGGTATTTGTTTTATATTTACCGGATTTATTAATAGCAGCCAACGGGCTGTTAGGCTGATTACCATTATTTGGAGTACCTACAGGAAGGCCATTATACTCTGCAGGAAGATAAGGATGACTAGCAATAGCCTGTTGGGCTATTGACATCCAATATCCAGCATTTTCGCCTGTATCCTCACCCGAACCTCCAGCTGAAAAAGCCGGATTGTTTTTACGACCAACCTGGCCAGCAACACCTACAGTTAATTTCCAATTACTTGCAATATCAGCATCAATATTAGCACGCAAATTGTACCTATCATAAGTATAATTATTTATATTACCCTCTTGTCCAAGATAACCTAGAGAAGTAAAGTATTTTATATTATCTGTACCACCTTGAGCTGTAACGCTATGCTGTTGATTATGTCCAGTGCCAAATACCTTTTTTATCCAATTAGTATTTCCCCATCCATCAGAGTCATCGCCATTAGTCATCTTAGTAATATCAGCTTGTGTAAAAATTGGTTGATTGCCATCCATTTCTAGTCCTTTGTTATAGTAGTATGCAAAACTTGGTCCATCAAGGAACTTAGGGAAATTGGCATTTTGAGAAATACCATAAGTACCGCTATAGGTAATCTGCGATTTGCCTTCATGCCCTTTCTTAGTTGTAATAATAACCACACCACCAGCACCCTGCAATCCATAAACCGCTGCTGAAGCACCATCTTTTAGAACAGAAACCGTCTCTATATCATTTGGATCAATGTCGTTAATTGAACGAGGCATTCCATCTACAATATAAGTAACGCCATAAATAGAACCACGAATAGTCAGGGCTGCCTGATCCTCTCCTGGCTGGCCAGAGGTTTGTATAGACTGAATACCAGGTAAACGGCCACCAAGTAAACTGGAAACATTTGTAGATGGAGCTTTAAGCAATTCATCTCCTCTAATTTGTGATACCGAACCTGTTAACGAGGATTTCTTCTGGGTTCCATATCCCACTACCACAACTTCATCTATTGTTTTGGTATTCTCTTTTAGAATTACTTTCAAAGTAGTTCTTCCCTTTAAAGCTATCTCTTGTTTGTCATAACCTATAAAAGAAAAAACAAATGTTACATTCCCGTTAGGGGCTTTCAATATAAATCTACCATCAATGTCTGTGATTGTTCCATTTGTTGTTCCTTTAACAGCTACAGAAGCACCAACTAAAGGCTCATTCTGAGTGCCCAGGACAGTACCGGTAACACTCACCTGAGCGTGCATACTCATCAAAAATAATGAGCATATGAAAGAAGCTAAAAGCCTCCCCCCCCATTTTACTTTTTTTTTCATATTACAAAATTTTAAGGTAAATAAAGATGTTATATTCTTTAATTAAGGTTTTTTATATTCGAAAATGCTCTCGATAACGCTCGTACAAGTGTCTGGCTTGCAGATAAGTGGAATTTGGGCTCATAAAATGAGAGAACTCAAATGTGATGGCATTTTCCATACCTGCTTTCCGTGCAGCTTCTAGTTTTAACAAAAGTTTCTCCCACTTAATGGGAAGAAAGCGAATGGGCATATCTCGATCGAAAGACTCGATATTTGTCCAACATTTCATGCTATATTTATCAGCCAATTTCTTATTGATCACTAGATAGTCATATAATTCATGATAGTCAACCTGACCGTCTTGAAATGCCAGGATGTCTACTGCATCTTTTACATTGCTCAGAATTTCGTCCCATTCTTCTTCATGTTCTTTTACTGAAAGGGCTTTATCACCAGCCATAACCTGATCCGTTTTCACTCCATGAATATACGGTGAAACGAGTGTGGTTAAGTTACCCGAAACTTGTTTGGCATGTTTACCTACCTGAGCATATATTTTAGACATATTCTTTGTCCGGCGACTAATTTCCTGTGAAAGATACCAACCTTGAAAGGATCGGTGATGTCCATATTTCTTCCAAACTTCATCAATCAAATGCATGTTCAGATCTATTTCTTTTTGAAACTTACCTTCTATCCAATATTTTCCGGAATCATACATTCCAAAATAGAACGCCATGCCATGCTTATCAGCTAAAGTCAGAAACATTTCCACAAGATCAACGGGAGGATAATACACATCTTCATCTTTAAGAATTGAATCAAAGGGAGCAGCAATCCAACGTCCCAAACCGGAACGAATCATTACAACTGTATTGATTCCCATTTTCTTCATAGCAAAAAAATCTATATTCCAATCCTTTACTCCCCAGTTCTGGTGAGGAATATCCCAACTGATTTCATCCAGAAAGGTAGCGCAGATAGGCATTCCCTTCATCACGTTTGGAGTAACAAAAGAATCATTGGCAGTAGTTTCAAAAGCCGACTGAACAGAGTCAATCATGTTGCGTGAGGCAAAGAGTTTTTGACCTGCCAGCAAAGAAGATGCAGCCAGTATTCCTTTAAAAAAATTTCTACGTTGACTTATCATGGTATTTAAAGTAAAACAGTTTTCATAATTAAGTTCGCAATAAGAATTGTTATTTATTCTAATCGCTCCAATACATGCCAACATTGGTAAAGTCCGCAGGGATTTTAGTGTAAACTGATATACATTAAATTAGTTGTAATTTCCCCGTAGGTCTACATCTTTTTTGTTAAAAGGATCTAGCAACCGGTCAATCAGCACTGCCATTTCTCCACGTTTTATTTCTGTATTCAGATCAAAAGTTTTTAGTCCACAATCCAAATAAGCTTCTCGAGCCAAATCAATCAACTCACCATTTAAGGTTATCTTCTCAGTCTTAACAATGCTCTGAATCATATCTAAAGCCTCCTGCAAAGTCATTGTTTTTCTATTTATATCATAAACAGCCGATGAATAAACATCCTTTAAGCCATCTAATTCAGAAGTGAGTAATATGGTATCTGCACGCAACCAGGTTTGGTTAGACCAATCCACTGATTTACCCACTCCCTTAAGAATTCCTGTAGCCCCAATTCTCTGATACGGTTTGAACAACGGACTGCTTACTTCTACATCCAGAAAAGGAAGCAAGTATCCTCCGGCATCCAAAATTACATTCTGAACATTGCGAACAGAAACTTCTCTAATATTTTTATGTTCCTTTACAGAGAGAGCAGCCAAAGCTCCGGCAGCCTGGCCTATCTGTAACACAACAGGCTGCAAACGTGTAGTGCCATTTACAAGATTAGAGACAGAAATAGATTTTTCTGCCACCACTAGACCATCAACCTCTTTTGGAATCAATGTACCTAAAGGTAATCCAAAGGAAGGAATTGGATAAAAAGAGAGGTTAGGTAGTTCATTATATCTATAATAGCGGGCATGATGATGGTCCACAGGATAATCTCCCACAGCAATGCAGGTTCTGTATAATTTATCCGGCTGACTATAAGGATTGGCTATATCATTCAATATAAAACGTACCTCGCCATGAATCCGTCTCGATTCCCTATGATAAGGTATGAAAGGAAGTTTATCAGCAGTAGGATATTCATCATCCGCCAGCCCCAAAGTTTTCAAACCTAACTCCTTTTGCATGAAATAAAGGAAACACATCGTGTTGCTTTTTGCATATTTTAAAGCCTCTGCACGTTCAGCGGGAATCATTTCTACAAGGTTAATATAATAATCATTCCCCTCTGTAGGCCAGTTAATCATGTACTTATTATTTGGGAGCTTCCCATAAGTGAGCATCATATCCTTAGACAATGAAGAATCAGGTCCTTTTGGTTTAATACAAATCGGGTTGGCACAAGAACACGCAAATTGAGTAGAATCATATCCTTTCGGGCGGGGAATTGTAACATCCTTTCCATAATCTTTCAGGATGGCAACATAAGTGATATCTTGTACAATATTGTTTTTCTTCTCGGGAGCAATTGATTCTTTAGTATCCGTGCGACTTTCCATACCTATATCATATTTCACTCCGCACAACTTAGAAATATCCCCCAACTCAGTAGCATCAATCAAGACTTTCGCTTCAACCTGTTTCACTACATTTCCTGTTTTAACAGTGATTATCCAGTTTTTTCCGTCTTTTTTTACATTTTCAACCATGGTTTCTTTCCAGACTCTGAGGTTGTGTTCTCTGTTAGTCATTCCATTCAGAATTCTATTTCCCACGGAAGGTTCAAACAATACATTGCTCACCCAACCAGTCTTTAATGCATCCAATCCACCATAATAATCAGCAAGAGCTTGCTTGAATTCTCCCCAAAGTCCTGCGGACAATTTATAATTTCCATCTACCGCACTAACACCGGCAGAAGTTAGCATGCCACCCAACCAAGGAGTTTCCTCTACTATCAAGGCGTTTACACCCATTCGTGCAGATTGAATCCCAGCAGCTACACCACTTGCACTTCCTCCAACAACAAGAACATCGATCTGAATTTCAGATAAGCTTTTGCATGAACTGAAAAATAGTATGCAAACACTAAAAAAAGTTGTTATTATCAGTTTCATAGTAATGAATTAGATTGGAATTTTATTTGCAAACAACAATTACAATGTTATATTTACAGATCACAAATATACAATATTTTATTATATATCAAATATTTAATCTATTTTTTTTAAAATAACACGTTATATATAATATAAAAACATATAATTTATTTGAAAATAAAAATATAAAACACACTTTTATTCATATATAATAAATGAATAAATAAACCTTATAAAGAAGAAAATCTTTGTATTTTCGGTTATATATATGTATTTTATTTAATTTTATATAATATTAAATAAATGATATTCTAATTGTTTTTTACAGTCCTTAATTGGCAAGGTAATTATTAGAAAATCAGCAACATAGCTTTATTCGCAATTGAACGATGATGGCCTTTTTTGTTTTATTAGCGGATATCCCAATAATATTCCCTGATTATTTGTTTCTTTTGTAGTATGACTAAAAATAATCTGAATTATACGACAGAAAAAGGTGACGGACTACCGCTTCCTAAGCGCTATTGGGCTATTCTGGCCATTGCACTTGGCGTGTCAGTTTCTGTACTTGATGGTACCATTGCTAATGTGGCACTACCAACCATTGCGCAGGACCTGAATACTTCGCCCACGAATGTTATTTGGGTAGTGAATGCTTATCAGCTAGCAATAACAATCTCGCTGTTGTCTTTTTCTTCTTTGGGAGATATTTTCGGTTATCGTAAAGTGTATATTTTCGGGCTTTCTCTATTCACTTGTTCATCTTTGGCTTGTGCTCTTTCCGATTCTTTTCTCACATTAACACTGGCTCGTGTTTCTCAGGGATTTGGTGCCGCAGCAATTACCAGCGTAAACACAGCCTTGCTGAGAATAATCTATCCGCGACGTTATATAGGAAGGGGGATGGGAATAAATGCACTGGTTGTTGCTTTTTCTTTGGCAGTGGGACCTACCGTAGCTTCGTTGATTCTGGCATTTGCACACTGGAACTGGCTGTTTGCCATAAACATACCTATCGGTATACTGGCTTTATATATTGCATTCAGGCATTTGCCATATAATCCGCAAAAAACCGACAAGCGTAAGTTTGACTATCTGAGCAGTATTGCTAATGCAGTAACTTTTGCTTTGCTGATTTTTACTTTGGAGGGAATCACTCACGAACAGCAATTGCATTTCATTATTATGGAACTTATTGCACTATTAATTGTGGGATTTTTTTTTATCCGCAGACAACTGAAGCAGAAAAACCCACTGTTACCTGTTGATCTGCTTCGTATTCCTATATTTACGTTATCTATAGGAACCTCTATTTGCTCATTTACTGCTCAGATGCTAGCTACGGTTTCACTTCCATTCTTTTTCCAAAACACGCTGGGATATGATAGTTCCGAGATTGGTATATTGCTTACTCCGTGGCCTTTGGCAATTATAGTAGTTGCCCCCATCGCCGGTCGCTTGGTAGAACGTGTTCATGCCGGAATCCTTGGAGGAATAGGTTTGGCAATCTTTGCTGCCGGGCTGCTCCTACTCTCTTTTCTGCCTGACAACCCAACAAGACTGGATATAATATGGAGAATGGTTCTGTGCGGAGCTGGATTTGGATTATTTCAATCGCCCAATAACAGTACTATTATTTCCTCTGCTCCGCAGCACAGAAGTGGAGGAGCAAGCGGTATGCTGGGAACTGCCCGCCTACTGGGACAAACTCTTGGCGCAACACTTGCAGCAATGATGTTTACGCTGGCCCCGAATAATAGCACTCAGGCTGCATTGTTGCTGGCCGGAACATTTGCTATAGTTGCAGCTGTAGTGAGTTGTCTGCGGTTATCACAGCCATCACCAGCAGCTTTAAATACAGAAAAGTAGTAAGCCTCATTTTTTAATAGAAATTAACATTCATAACACACGTACTAACAAACAATATCGATTGAAAAAGTTCTTAAAAGCGTACTATTATGGACTTATGATATATTGTACATTACATTTGGATGAACATCCACCAATAGCATTATAAGAACACACACTATATTTATATACTCCAACAACTAGCTTTTCGTTCTCTTCATAAGTTGTTTGGCAATTCTGATACATGTTATATTGATAATTTGCAATCAAATTATCATCCCGGAATACTTGAAAGCCAACTATATTGTCTTTGTCGTAAGGGGCATTCCAAATTAGGTTAATTTTATTGGATTCATCTAATTTTATTGTGAGATTTTCCACTGGAGAAGGGAACGAAAGATATGGTAAAGAACCATTTAAAACATAGTATGAGTACGCCTCATCAAAGTATTTATTTACTTTATAAGGACTGTAATAATAGCTATAAGTGAACGAAACATAGTTACTCACGTATGGTTTTACTATCTGAAGCTGGTTAATAAAACGGTCTAAGGTAGCAGATGTCCAGAAGCGTTGATCAAAGTTCTCGGCATTCGACCAGAATAACAATCCAGGCTTGGTTTTTACAGCTTCGGCCAACTGCTTAAACCACTCCCCTGCATTATCAGTAGTTAATCCGCCAGCTCCCATACAATCCTGCGGACAAAAGATGTCTCCTTTCCTGAAATGAACTCCCGCAAATACTTTCTCCCACATTTTTCGGTAATTAAAGGCATTATCTCCTACCTTGTAATTCATAAAAGGAGATAGCATGACCGGCATTTGGGGAGTAAGATTGTTCAAATAATCTATATTTATATTTAAAGCATTGATAAGAGATAGCTGGCGGTTGTAAGTTGTGTAATTGAGATTATCAATTTCCCAATCCCAGTACCATCCGTACAACGTATCCGGATAACGGCTTTTATATTTGTCAACTAATTCTTTGGCTATCTTATTGCCAAATTCCATTTGTTTAAACAGCCAGTCTTCTGTGTTATCTGACCACCACGACCACCATTTTTCATTCGAATTTAAACCTACAAAAACTTTAAAGCCAAACTTCGATGCATTTCTCAGGCAGTTTTCCACTACATCTTTTGTGTAATAAGACTGGGCATAGTCGCTTGGATAAATAGTTCGCGTTACATTATTCTTATCTGTAACAACTGTTGGTGAAAGAATAAGATAATGCATGCCAAGCTTTCTGAGATTAGTTAGTTCGAGAGCCCAACGATTATCATCCCAATCTGCAATCAGATAATAAGGAATAAATGTTCCATCAATGATTGCTTTTTTTGAATCAGGAATGTTTATTGAATCATTAGGCGATGGATTTGTCTTTTCATCATTCGGGGATGAGCAAGAAATAGCAGACACACTAATTAAACAAACAATTAATAAAGTACTTATACTTATTAAATGCTTAAACAAACTCTTTTTACTAAATTGTGATATGCTATTATCTATAATCATCTTCTCAAAGTTTAGTTACATTCTACAATAGAGATACCTTTACCGGTTCCAATAAAAATCTTGTTTTGATGCACTTTTATAGTTTGTACTCTGTTATCGACCAATGGGCTATTCTCAACAGTATAAGTGGTCCATTTCTTTCCATTGAAAAGGCTGACTCCTTTATCAGTACCAACCCAGATAAATCCTTTTTGATCTTCTGCTATACTAAGTATAAGATTAGAAGGTAAACCGGCGTTCTCTTTTTTATATATAGTCCAGCTCTTTCCGGTAAACCAGGCTAAACCATTTGTTGTGCCAATCCAAATGTTATTTTTTGAATCTGCACATAATGAATAAACATCATTAGCCGGTAACTTACTATTTTCTCTATTATATAATTTAGAACCAGTCAATTCATTGTAGACTGTAATGCCATGATAGGTTCCAAACCACTTATTATTTTTAGAATCACACGCAATTGAAGTCACCGTATTATCTCCCAAACTAATTTGCTCCGGCTTATATGAAGTCCATTTACTATTTTTTAAAGAAAGCACTCCACAGTTCCAATCGCCAAACCAAACAGTTCCTTCCCGGTCGGCAGTAACAATATTTATTGCACCTGCGGGTTGAATATCCTTTATTGTAGTCCAAGATGCCCCATCGTCACTTTTACTTAGACCACCTCCCCAGGCTCCTACCCATTTTGCATTTTGATTATCTATATAAAATGCTTGGATATATGCATTCTGATTACCAGCTGACTCCCATTTGCCATCAATCATTTTATATAATCCACACCAGGTTCCAGCCCACATATTGCCAGCTTTATCAAACTGAATGGCACTAATATCGTTTTTAGGAGAAAAAGTATCCGAAATTCTAAGAGTTGTCCATTTATTCTGTGAAAAAGAACAGACTGTTATGAACAAAAATAGTAATAAAAATATTTTTCTATTAGTTTTCATCTTCTAGCGTATTAAATTAGTTCTACAACTATTCCTGAGCTTTAAGCCAATTCATATAATCGGTATATAACTTTGTTGAACCCGGATGACCAACAAAAGCTGAAGATCCCGGTTTATTCATTATACCCATATATTGATAAACCAATATATTTTCAACAAAAGGAGAAATATCCTCCATTTGTTTTAATATTCTGTTAAAATCAGCTGGAATCAAAGCACTTTTATACACGTCATATTCAAATTCAAAGATTTCCATATCAGCCCATAATCTGGCCCGGCCAGCTTTGGCATGAGCTTTATATAAGCCTTCATAATACTTTCCGGCATATCCAACCTTGGTTTTCTTTACTCCTATTTCATCTTGATAAGCAATAATATCAACATCAAGTCTTTCAAGTTGCCGCACATAGTTATCGTCTAAACGAATTGATTTTGTTCCATACGGAGCTACCAGATTAACAGAATGAGGAGTTAATTCCTTTGCTACTTTATTGCATCGGTTCACATAGTTTATAGTAGTCTCATCAATTGTATTCCACAGCCCGGATTCATTGGGATAATACCACCCATAGAAACTTTTATGATGAGAATACTTTTCAGCAATCTCTTCCATTGCAGTCTCACGTAACTTAAGAACGTCTGAATCAGTCATCAGTTTATTTCCATCTTCCCAATTACCCCAGAAATCATTGCTGACAAAGAATTTAATGCCGCATTCATCGGCTGCTGATAAAATAGTTTCCAATGGATCACTGCAAGCATAATCATATTGGGGTTGAAGCTTTGAAGGATAGAATGTTTTTCCAGCATTGGCCACAGCCATCAGAACAAGATATTGCATACCGGTTTCGCTAATCTCCCAAACCTTTGCTTTCCATTGCGCTTCTGTAAATTGAGGTAATACAGAATTCCAATATTTACCCTCTGGGGCATATCCGTGAGTAAATTCAAACCAAGATCCCATAATAGGTTTAATCTGAGGAGTCCTTTTCAATTCAGAAAATGGATTGGCAAATGCATCACTACCTATTAATAATGATGCAGATGTCAGTCCGCAGGTTTTTAAGAAATTACGTCTATCCATAGCTATATTTTCATTTATTATTCTATATCAACAATCGGTCTCTGACCATTCATATCCGCTTTTGCAACCACTGCAGTAACAATTTTATCTTCATCAGGAAAAAGAGTCACAAAGTTGTCACTCCAAAACACAGGCAATACTTCCTGATGAGTAATAGGATTACGAAGAATCAAATGATTAAAGAACGAGAGTTGCTTTGTTCTATTATTTAATCTGAGAGTTATTTTATATTCCTTATCAGTTTCTTTAATATCAATATTCTGGCTTAGTCTAACTTTTGGCAAAACAGTTAGCGGTGAGAAGTCTTCATGCTGAGAACAACACCAATACAAATTATCAGATATCAAGTGTCCGGAATTATCTTTCAGCTCAAGCTTAACAAAATAAATTGGAGTAATATTGTTAAGCTTAGGAATAATCTGGTTCTCTTTATAGCTACTGGAATCAACAGAAAGCGTATCAGCAAATGACCATCTTGTATTCATATTACTATCTATAACTTTTGCATTCAATATTAAACCATGCAGAGATTTATGCGTAGCATTAATAACTGATAATCCGAAACTATTTGCATTCATTTGAATGTGAATAGGCTCCATCGCTTTTTTTGCAAAAAAGTACGACGCATTGGGATTAAGATACCAATCATAGATTTGCCAGCCCACATCGGGCCAACATGAATTCAGTTTCCACAGCATTACTCCACTTGTGATATCCCACATTCGGTGATTGGCCGCCTCAAACATAGACCGGTAACTATCTGCATTAACGTATTGAGCTTTTATAGCATATTCTTGCGCTGTCACTGGATTACCATATAATGTACGAATAGCATTATCATAGGATCTGAAACAATAATTAGGTCCATCCCATGCACCATGTTCAGCCCATATATTATCCAAAGGATATATTGGATTCTTCTTGTTTTTCAATGAATCTGAAACTACCGTAGGTATAAACTTACGTAAACTGCTATAAAGAGGTATTGAAGGAACTCCTAATTCATTGCGAAACATCTGCAAATGAACTTCCTCTACTTTATTAAAGTAATATGATGCAGGATTCCAGTTGTAATCTGGAGCTCCATCGTCAGTTGTACCAGTTGGTAAATCCGCTTTCATGTATGGAGTTAATTTATCAACATCCCAGTCATGACTTGTTGTTGGTATGAACGGGCGAGTTGTATCCAATGACTTAACAACCTGTCTTGTAGAGTTATATAAATCTTCATCAACAATGACCTCATTAGCAGTGAACCATGCTATAACACTCGGACTATTCCGATATCTTTTTACAATATCCTTCACCTCTTCAACAGCCAGATTATGGTCTAAAGGATAATGAGCCGTTTCCGTTCCGGGATACATTCTCCAACACTGAAAAAAGACTTCCCAATACATCAAACCGTATTTATCGTAACTTTCAATAGTTTCATCTGAAGGAGAAGGTGCATCCTCATTACCTACAATATTCACATTCGCTTCTGCCAGTAATCGTGCCTCGTCAAAAATCCTCTTTCTGTCAGAATTCAACAACACATCTGGTTGCAACCATCCTCCTTTGCAGAAAACACGTTTGCCGTTTACATAGAATATTCGCCCGAAGTCATCTCCTATTTGTTTTAAATCGGTTGTAATTTCACGAATTCCAAAATTAAGTTCTTTTGTATCCGAGACTTTTCCTTCTGTCTGAAAAGATAGTTTCAAATGGTGAAGATATTGCTCTCCATATCCGTTGGGATACCATAAATAAGGATTTTCTACAGAAAGAGCCTGATAGTCTTTAGGATCAAATTCAATTTCTTTTATCTCATCAAGGTTAAGGTATACTTTCTTAGAAATCTTAATAGAAGGCATATATCCTCCCAAATGTTTTGTATAAGAAGGAAAGTCTATATCAGTTAGTAAATCAATCTTTGCAGTCAGCGTTCCTTCTATCTTTTGATTTGAAGTGTTCTTGACTTCTGTTTTTAATTGTATATCCGCTCTGGATGTATTATGCATCGGCAAAGTGGTTATCACATATGGATTTTCAATAGCAACGTCTCCTGTAGCATCAATAATTACATCCTGATAAATACCCATATTACGATCTCTCACTACAGGTGCACAATCCCAACCACCAGACATTTTCATTGTTTCATCTTTGAAAATATCAGTAGCATGACCTCGTGTATTTCCGAACACCTCAAATTGAATTCCCGGATCAGGAGTTCCCGGGTTGTCTACCTGATAGATTTTGACTGCAATACAATTCTTTTTATCGACTTCAGCAAATGGAGTTATATCAAATTTAAAACGACGAAACATTCCAACTACCTGATTATGGTCAGCAACTAAATGACCATTAACCCAAATATCAGCTCTATAATTAATGCCTTTAAATGTAAGCCATATTTTCTTCCCTTTATATTGTTTAGGAAGTACTACTTCTGTTCTATACCAATAAGGATCTTTCCAGGGATTTTGTCCACCTTTTAAATAACTGTATTTTGAAAGTCCATGCTTAGAATTAAATGAATCGGAAACATCGGGTATCAAGAAATTATTCATCCCCACTCTTGGGTCCGGATAAACTCCGTTTTTCACGAAAGTATTTAATACAGTTGAGGGTACAGATGTTTTGTACCAGTCCTGCTGCTGAAAATCAGGAGAAGAAACATCTTTATCCTTCGTATTAACTTCTATTGAATTTTTAATATACCAGTTATTCTTAAGCACTATTTCCTGTGCATTAACAACTGAGCTGATTAACGTAAAAATTATAATAAGTTTTTTCATAGATTGATAGCCATTATTAATGGGCGTTTTAAGAAAAGACTAATGCGGCGGCTCCTGCAAACCCAGCATTATCTCCTAACTGAGCTTTTGCAATGCGAATTGTTTCTGCCGGAACAGGACAGATATGTTTACGCAGCATCTTTTCCACAGGAGAAAGGAATAAATCCATTGAATTAGTAATTGAACCTCCAAGAACTATCACATCAGGATCAATAAGATTTACAGACCATGCAAGTGCATAAGCAAGAGCTTTGCCAAATTCATCCCAGGTTTTTATAGCCGAAGCATCTCCTTTCCTTGCTAAATCGGCAACCTCAACAGCAGAGCAATCTTTCCCTGATCTTTTTTTAAAGATACGGGTAATTGCATTGCCTGATACATAATCTTCAATAATTCCTTTTTTATAGGGTGATATCCAGATTTCGCCTGCTGTTTCCGTAGCTCCTATCCATATTTTATTTTGTTTGATTATTGCACATCCCAATCCTGTTCCCAAGGTTATTCCAAGCACACAATCAAAACCTTTTCCTGCTCCCCATAACGATTCTCCCAATATCATTGCATTTGCATCGTTATTCATAAATACGGGTATATTAAAGTGTTCTTTTATCGTTTCTCTTAAGGGATAAAAATCCATTGTTGGAAGATTAGGACACTGCAATATTTTTCCATTCTTAATATCCAAAGGACCAGTAACGCCCATCCCTATTCCCTGAATATCCAGATTTTCATATTGGGCTATATGAAGGGTATAATTTATAGACTCAATAATTCGGCCAACTATAGCTTCTTTCTGTTCACTAGCTCCTGTTGGGATTGTGATAGATTCTCCAATTATTTGACCACCAGAGCGAACCAATCCTGTTTTAATTTTGGTTCCACCAATATCTACTCCAATAGCTACTTTATTATTTTTCATCTTACTGACCAATATTTGTACTTCATATTTTAGACTCTAAATGAACGATTAATAAAAAGTTATTCTATATCTGTTAATTCTGTATAATCTTTACGGCAGCACAATCTCTATAGGTTCTTTTTTATCCCACTTCTTGACAATAGACATTCCATTTGCCATTTTTATAGTTACGATTTCAAGTGAATCTTTACGACTAACTTTAATATTAAAACTACGATCAAAAGCTTTAATATTCCTTAGTTCCATCATGTTCCAACCTTGGGGTAGCCATGGAGTCATAGTAAATTCATTCAGTCCGGTTGGATAGATTCCGAAAAGACCTTCAGTAACCGCACGGCAATAAAGTGCACTTTCGGCAGAAAGGTGACGTTGATCACCCTCCGGCCACGCTTCTACAGGATATGGTACATGTTCACCCAGCAATCGGATGGCGGAATAGTAACTGAAGCATTTCATGCATTTATCAGTTGCTCCACTGACAAACAAACCTCTGAATGCATAGAGCGTTGAGCGATCCCAAAATGTTTTACTGCCCGATTCTGTCAATATTCCGTTCGACGTCCACAGGTAATCGGAAAACAAAGCTTTAATGGTCTGATCCTCGCGTTCAGTAATCCCCATCACCAATGGAATGCAAATCCATGCCCGCAATTTATCATTGTTAATATGATAACGATAGGTGTCAAAGCCTTGTACATTGGCTCCGAAGTATTTCTCAATTGCGATTCTCAATATTTGTGCTTTTTCTCGAAAAAAGACCGCCATTTCTTTGTATCCCAATTTTTCGGCCAGAGTAGCAGAGGTCAAATAACCACCATATGCTAAGCAGTTGGTAGAAAGATTCACTTCTCCAGCATAAAAGCGACCTTCGAGTTCATCGTTATCGGAAGCAATCACATTGTCGGAAGTTTTCTTACGTTCCAGATATTCGAAGCACCAAGTAATAAGCGGCCACAGTTCCTTAGCAATTTCTTTTTTCCCGGTAGTCAAGGCATAACGGGATGCGCCATAGGCTATCATAGCCTGATCGCCCCGGTCTCCCGCTCCGTTCCATATATCTACTCCTTCAGCAATAATGGAACTAGGTATAGGTTTATATTCATGATTTATATACTTGGCAAAAAGTCGGAAACAGTTAATTGCTGATTCATTTCCATTGATATTGCCCAAAAAGGGAAAAATGGGCTGGCATATTCAGCTTGATCATTGGCCCAGATGGCGGCATAGTAGGATTCGCCTCCCGGTCCGTGCATTAGACCACTTTTAGTGTCGTAAATACTTTCGGTAGCACGTATCTTGGCAAAGTTGAACGCACGGTTAATGGTATCATTGGGAGTTTCGAGCACCAGATTATTAAATATTCCGTTCACAAAGTTGTCCCGTTTGTTGAGTTCAAACTCAGATGAGTAAGAATAAACCTGTTCCCATTGCTTCCTTCCTGCATAAACGGCTGCAAAAGTAAATTCTTCATTTGGGGCTATCGAATACTCACCTATTTTATTTATCTCCATGCTTATAATGTATTTCCCATAAACACATTTAGTAGGATCGGTTTCTACAGATTTCGTATTGTTTTTAATCTTCACCGAACAGGGAATTTTCCCCTTATTCTTCAGGGTAATAATTTCAATCAAAACAGGTTTATCTACAGACGGGAACAGGGTCCGCGTTACTTCCAATGAAGTATTGGTAGCACTGTTTACCTTTAGTTTTCCTTTTAAACTAAAAGACATGGGATATTCTTGCAATTCGGTGTTATCAGCAATTATTTGTTGGGGATGTTCTTGATAAAAATCTAAGACTAAACTGGCATGGGTATCGTTTGGAATAGTCCTCAGCATAGGAAATATCAGTTTTTTCTTTAACTGCAATTCCCCTTGGTCGGAAATACCATAGTGAATAACAACAGAAATCTGCAATCCACTCATTTCAATATGATCAGTATGAGCTGATTTATTTTTTACATTCCAGCAGATGTCTCCATCGTTAGATAAGTCCCAACGTTTAGTATTTTGGGCAAATAAAATTGTGCTAAGCAACATCAACAGAATTATTGAATTGAATCTTTTCATCTATACATTTTTTATTTAGGCTACTTTATAGTTTCTCAACTTACTGATCAATTTTAGTATCACATTTTTCAGGCAATTATCCTAATTCAATAATATTATATTGGAGCACCTATTCATTTAGTACCAATCACATTTCCCTTTCCAAAAACAGACAAAGCAAACACAACAAGAAAAACTATTTCCGATGCAAAAGTGGCTATTAAAATAGCTATACATGTTCTTGCACTTAAAACATTTTCTCTTTATTAAAACAATCTTGCATACTCTGAGTCAATTTTTGATTAAACGTTATTCAATAACTGTCACTTTTGCTCCGCGAGTAAACACTCCAGGTATCGTATTATTTTCTATAGCCCATTGATTAACAATTAATTGTAATGGAACAACAGCCGGTATGGCAAATAAATCACTTTCTAAAAATGGAATTATTATATTAAAAATATTCCTATCGTTAAATATTGGAGCTTTATTGGTTATAAAAATAACTTTCCCTCCATATTTTGAAATATCTTTTGCCATAGATATAGATTGAGTGTATGTTCCACCAGATGGAGCAAAAACTATAGCTTTAAAACCTTCTTTGACCATTTCCATCGGACCATGTCGGAATTCACCTCCTAATATCCCCGAAGAAGGAGTACCTGTTGCTTCCATAAACATCAAAGCACTTTGCTTTGCTGTTGCATAAACAGACCCTCTTCCTATCAACTGAATAAATGGCGCGTGAGCAAGCAATGTCATAGAATCAGGCAACCATTGGTCACAATGATTAATCAGATAGTCTACGACATATATCATCTTTTCAATTTTATGAACTATTTTATCATCAAATTTTCCAACTAAAGCTAATGACAAAAAATATATAACCAAGTAACTGGAAACAAAAGTTTTTGTTGATGTCATCTCTTCTTTGCCCGCTTTGCTCAAAAGGGAAATTTCTGTATATTCAGCTAAAAAGCTTTTCTCTTCATTACATACAGAGATTATTGTTACATCCTTTGAGAGCTTCTGAATAAGATTTACTATTTCAAAACTTTCTCCGGATTGTGAAATACAAACCAACAAGCTTTTACTGTTAAGTAATGAAAACTGATAATGTAATAATTCCCCTGCATTAATTGCAAATGAAGTTATACCATGCTTATTAAACAAACAAGTAGCAGCATAGGAAATAAAATAAGAACTTCCCATCCCAGTAAAAATAATTTTATCATATTTACCTATGTTCCAAAGATCAACAACACTTTTCAACTTTTCAGCCCCATCACCTTGTAGATAATAATGCAAAGTATCTCTCAACGCAACCGGTTGTTCTCTTATTTCTTTTAGAAATTCGCTCATAAATTCAATATCTATAATATATAAAACTAATACCTATTGACGATAAAATATAAACAGTCTGACTAATAATTTTTATTTAAGTAAGCAATCATGAGCTGTATCATTTATACAACCTCAACACTAAAGATTGATTCTTTTCTAATTTACTTTTTAATACCTTATTTGTTTTTCCTATTTCTTTATGGGTATACAGATCTTTCATTTTATAGACATTCTTATTTGAAAAAGAAATCTCAAAATTATAAATACTGTCTTTGATAGTTTGCCCATTCCAGTCAAAGTTCAATTCAGCAGCATTATCCGAGCAATTAAAAAAACAAACAGCCCATTCATTATTAACTAAAGGCTTAACCCATATTTCAATATTGCCTTGAACTGTTTTATACTTAAATCCTTGAATTCCAAGAGAATCCTGACTCAAGGCTATAATATCTTTGTTTTTTACAATTTCCAATGTTTCTTTTGATATAGTTCTCAGATCATTCCCTAAAATTAAAGGAGAAGTTAATATTGCCCAAAGTGCAAAATGTGTTTCTTCTTCAAAATGAGTAAGTCCACCATTACCAATTTCCATCATATCCATGTCATTCCAATGGCCAGGACCTGCTACTTTTCTAAGCATATCCTGATCTCTCAGATTTACTATTTGCATCACTCCATATCTGTCTTTTGAACCATCAAAACAATTATTAATATCACCAGTCGTTCTCCAGCTATGCCCAACCTCTTTGGCCCATTTCCAAGGTTGATTATCCCCCCATTCACAAAGGCTAAAATAGACTGGACGTTTTGCTGCATAAAGGGCATCTCTCATGGTTGTGTAAGCTTCCTGTGCATTCATCAGTCCTGCATAGCACCAATCATATTTTAAATAATCAACTCCCCATTCAGCAAACTTCAAAGCATCCTGAAATTCATGTCCTCTACTTCCAGGATATCCGGCACAAGTTTTATCTCCAACACAACTATATAGCCCAAATTTCAAACCTTTAGAATGAACATAATCGGCCAATTCTTTTATTCCATTTGGAAATTTCTCTGTGTTAGGCACAAAATTACCCTGAGCATCACGTCGCATGTCCATCCATCCATCATCTAGTAATATATATTCATAGCCTGCATCTTTTAGTCCAAGAGTTACAAATGCATCTGCCATATCTTTTACTAGTTTTTCATCTATTTTTGTACCAAAAGCATTCCAACTGTTCCAACCCATTTGCGGCGTTTTACCTAAAGAGTCATTCTTTTGCGAAAACAAAGAAATTGAAAATAAAAAAGCTAAAACTGATAATACTATTTTATTCATATCATGCTTTATTTTTAATTAATAAATGATATTGCAATTTTAAATATCGGGTATAAAGAATCAATGTCTTCAAGTTGTGCATATTGAAATAATATGCACAACTCTTTAGACATTAATTATGAATTAAAAAAAATCTACTGATTATTCCTTCTCATAAATACGGAAATTATCAAAATACATAGCTACTTGCTCAACAGGAGCAAAGTCTTCTACACGAATATTTAAAGAATAACTTGTGTCAGTTCCAGTATATCCTAGTGGGATTATTTTTTCTAATGGAATATTTACTGTTTGCCATATTCCCATATTCTGTACAGTAAATGATTCGCCACTCATTGGAGTAGGTGCCACAGCCCAATAATAATAAACAAAGAAATTAGTAGTTTTTATTGGTAAATTCATATTGAGTTCAAACTTTAGCGTATATTTATCTGGATGTTGCATCATATCTAAGGTATAATTTACATCACTTGTGAAAAAATAGAACCAACCTAGTCCACTAGGATAAGTAGCCTGATCAACTTCAAAACGGAGATATTTACCTGATGTAGGTTTAGGATTTTTCCATTCTCCAACCCACTGTTGACCAGTTGAGCTAGTATATGGGAAATCTGAGTCAAAAGTAGTAATAACATTGTGTTTATCCTGATAATAACCCGGACATACAGCCTCAGCATTATATTTCTTATTAATTGCCTTAATCCTTACATTAGGCTGAACATCTAAAGGAACTTTAGCTGTAATATAGCTATCAGTAGCTTTAATTACAGGACTCTCTTTCCCTCCAAAAGAAACAACCGTATTTGAACTATTTACTTCATAAAGAGATAAAAATTTTCCATAAATTTTAATAGTATCACCAGGTAAAGTATATTCATTAAACATACTGGTTAGCTGAAGATTTGGAATATTGACATTGAAGTTAAAAGCAGTTTCTCCGCCCTGCGTCTTCACAGTAACTTTATTAGTGACTGTAGATGGCAACTTTACTGGTACCTGTACATACAAAACGTTATTCTCGTAATAGATATCTTTCAAATGCACTGCAACATCATTAAACAATACCGAATCTGTTTGTGCAAAATTATCTCCTTTTATTGCAATCCAATCTCCCATACTTCCGCCAGTAATAGGAGTTGCCATATCTTTGATTGTAGTCACTTTGCTAAAAGTTGGTGAATCAGGAAGATTATTATCATCATTTTTGCATGATGTAACCGACATGGCAAGTAATGTTAACAATATTAGCATTACTCCTTTTGTTATATTTATCGTTTTCATATATAATCTATTTTGAATGTTAATTATTACCAACCTGGATTGTTCGTTTCAATATATGGGTTTGTATTTACTTCATCAGCAGGCAATGGCATTAAAAGATGTTTCTGCTCGCGTCTTTTTATAACTCCATTTTCATCAACTCCACCTATGGAGTTCATCGTTTGGAGATAAATACCCCAACGCAACAAATCAAAACGACGTATACCTTCTGCAGCAAACTCTTTAACTCTTTCCTGAAGAATATAAGACCGAAATGATTCCTGAGTCCAAGTAGTTACAGCACCAATCTCAGAAACTTTCTTGCTCTTATTTCGTGTATTAAGTTTTTCAACCTGTTTAATAGCTTCATTCGATGGTCCTCCATTAACTTCATTATCAGCTTCAGCATAAAGCAACAGCACTTCGGAATAACGCATAAAAGGCCAATTATAATCAGTTCTGTTTCCATCAAGAGGCACTGTAATTTGTCTAAACTTCATTAATTTAGATCCATATAAATGCGCATCATATCTCAAAATATCTGTTGGTTGATAACCATCTAGTCCTAGTCTTACCTTAACACTGTCTTTAGCAGGATAATAGCAATATTCAAGTTTACCAGTAGCTTCAACATAATTAAATGGGAATCTATGTATTACCCCCCAAGTTATACGTTCATCTGTATCATCAAAAAGTTGATACCAATGATCACGTTGTACATAATAACCAGAAGATAAAGTTCCATCAGTGTAAATATATCCTGCATAGTCAGTAGCTACATAATTACTTAGTGTTGAATTACCTGCCAATGTCTGTAAAGAGAATATAAATTCTTTTCCATTTTTACTAGCTGGAGACCATAACTCTTTTTGAGACGGATATAGATCGAAGTCGCCTAAATCAATAAGTTCTTTTGCTTTGTCCATCGCCAGCTTATAATATTCTTTAGAATCAAAACTTTCATAACCAGCTACCTGATCTTTTTCGAATGTTTGTTTGGAAGGATATGGAACCCGTACTTTATTTCCATCATCATCAAATTTAAACGGAACTCCCTCCATTACGGATATCTTATTCCCTTTTGCCATAGAAGCAGAACCTATAGTACAATATACTTTAGCCAGCAATGCTTTCGCAGCGCCTCTGGAAACATGGCCTTTCACATATTTTGCATCCTTAGTAGAATACATTCCTTTTTCAGCAATTTTTAATTCTTCAATAATAAACTCATAAACATCCTTAATAGGAGAACGTGGTATATATAGAGGTGCTCCTTCTGATACAGATGTTTTATATAAGCTCAAATCTCCATAAAATTGAACCAAATTAAAATAAGACCATGCTGTTAAAAAAGCTAGTTCTCCACATGCATTATCTTTGACATCCTGAGCTATATCCATCTGATTGATTAAGTAAGAATGGTATTCAGCCCTATGAATACATTGATAATAATATTTATAGAAATTAATATTAGAACCATCTTCATAAAAATTCCCAGCTCCTAAAGTTCCAAAGGCCCATGTTGGTCCAGTTTGATAATCAGTATCAAAATTAACTATATTGTGGTAATTCCCCCACTCGAAGCCAAAACTCAATGCATTGAATGCACCGGAGACCAATTCATTATAACTCTTTGCTGCAACTAAATTTTCACCTGAAACAAAAGTATAAACTTTTTCATCAAGCATGTCAGAACAGGAACTACCCGTTACGAATATAAAAGTTGCTACTATGTATTTTAAAATATTATATTTCATTTTATATTATTATTAAGATGAATACTATATGTATTAAAAAGTTATTTGAATACCCAGATTAATAGTTCTAGCACTTGGATATGAATCCATATCTACACCTCTACGAGACGTGTCACTACCAAAGGTGTTTACATCTGGATCATACCAACGGTATTTTGTTATTGTGAAAAGGTTATTAACAGCAAGAGTTAAGTTCATTGCTTCAATTTCCTTTATTGGATGTACCAAACGGTAATTAACGCTTAGGTTTTTCAAACGTAAATAAGATCCGTCTTCAACATATCTGTCAGATGCTTTCAGGCTTCGAGTATACGTGATATCTGCACGTGGAAATTGTGCATTAGTTCTATTTTCTTCAGTCCATCTATTATCCCAAACAAATTTTGGCATATTTGTTGTTGAAGCCATATCGTAATCTTTCAAATTTACATTCAAAATATCATTTCCTTTAGTTCCCTGGAAGAAGAAGCTTAAGGAGAAATTCTTATATGTAAATGTATTTGTGAAACCATATGTGAAATCAGGATTTGTATTTCCTATAATGGCTTTATCAGTGGCATCAATAACTCCATCTCCATTATTATCTTTATACTTAATCTGCCCAATCATACTTCTGACTTTAGCATCAGTTGCATTTTTATATAATGGGTTTGCTCTAACCTCTGCCTCATTGTCAAAGTATCCGTCTTCTTGATAACCATAAATAACACCAATAGACTTTCCGTTTCTCCTCAGAAACATACTTTCCAATCCCCAACAAACATCTGAAAATTGATCAGAATTCAATCCGCTTATTGTATTTCTATTGAAAGATATATTTGCATCTAGCTTCCAATTAAAATTCTTTTTATCAACAAGGAAAAAATTTCCAGCAATTTCTAGACCTTTATTTTCCACGTTTCCATAGTTAGAAGCTATGGAAGAGAACCCAGTACTCATTGGTATATATACATATTGTAATAAATCAGATGTTTTCTTTCTGTAAGCATCTATCACAAAATTTACGCGATTATTAAAGAATCCCAAATCGAGACCTGCGTTATATTGGGTTGTATTTTCCCACTTTAAGTTTGGACTAGCTGGTCCTCCCCATCTATCTTCAGCAAAGCCATTGGTTAGAGCCCCATCATTAGGATACTGCTGTATAGTCATTCTTGACCGGGTTGCATAAGCATTAATCCCTTGATTTCCTGTTTGTCCATAGCTCAAACGTAATTTCAGCACATCAAAAATACCTAAATTTTTAATAAACTTTTCTTCTGACAAACGCCAAGCCAAAGCAGCTGAAGCAAAATTAGACCAACGATTATTAGCTAAACGGCTAGAACCATCTCTACGGAAAGATGCTGTAAACAAATATTTATCCATTAAAATATAATTTACACGTCCCAGATAAGACATTAAAGAACACGCTCCTTTATCAGAAGTATTAGGATCCTGAACAAGAGCTGCTCCCATGTTGTATTCTTCATTAAGATCATTTGCAAATCCATGTCCGCTCATTCCTTTTGAGCCCCAGTTAACGCTTTCATATGACCAACCAAGTACAGCATCAACATGATGTATTTTAGCAAAATCTTTATTAAATGTCAACATTGATTCTGCTGTAACACTTTCGTAATATGAATCAGTTTGAGAAGCATAACCATTAGTTGGCGTTATACCTCCACTAATGTATCTATTATAATATTGATTACGTTTATCCTGGCTGTATCCATAACCTAAGTTTTGTCTGAAACTAAGAAATTTACTAAATGTTATCTGAGCATATGACGAGTTGTATATGTTCAAAGATTCTAATAAATTTTTTGCTTGATGAACATAAAGGTAAGGATTGGACAATCCATTTGCATAATCTTCTGAGTAACCAGATGGTTTATTAGGGTCAAAAATAGTTCTTGTAGGATTAAAAGATATTGCATCATTAACAATTCCAAAAGTTTCAGTATTGGTTCGCGCCATACGATTCTTAGATTTTGAAGCAGTAAGATTATTACCAAACTCAAACCAGTCTGTCACCTTTCTATTAATGTTAGATCTTATGCTATAACGTTTATAATAAGAATTAACTATATTCCCCTGCTGATCTAACATTCCTAAAGAAAACATATACTGTCCTTTCTTATCGCCACCAGACACACTCAAATTGTAGTTCTGAGTTAGAGCTGTTTGAAATATCTGATCTTGCCAGTTAGTTCCGTTATTCATATAGCCATCCCTATAATCCTGTGGACTTGGCATATAAGTACTATCAACTTTAGATATTTGACCTGTTGTTGGATTTTTTTCTGTAACATAACTATAACGTCCGGGAATAGGAAACGGCAAATTATTTTCATCTACAAAATCTTTTCCATCATAAATGTAACCATTTCTGGTTCCTTCATTTCTAAATTCAGCATAAGATGCAGCATCCAGTACTTTAATTAACTTTACTGGTCTAGATATTCCATAATTTGCGCTTAGTTCAACTTTAGTTTTACCTTCATAGCCACTTTTAGTCGTAATTAAAATAACACCATTGGCTCCACGAGAACCATAAATTGCTGTTGAAGAGGCATCTTTTAATACTTCAATAGATTTTACATCGCGTGGATTAATCAGATTCAATGGATTGTTGGTTTGTTTAGTGGCATAATCAGTACTAGGGGCTGAACCTGCATTAAATGGTACTCCATCAATAACATATAGAGGTTCTGAACTTGTAGTAAATGAATTTGCTCCACGAATCTGAATACTAATGCCAGCACCTGGAGCACCATCAGATTGACTAACCTGAACGCCTGCCATTTTCCCTTGCAATGCCTGGTTGATGCTTGAAGGATTCGTTTTTAATAGTTCTTCACTTCTCACTGAAGATACAGAGCCTGTCAAATCTCTTTTTTTTACGGTACCATATCCAATAGCAACAACTTCATCAAGAGTAGTGGCTGTTGTCTCTAATGTAACATTAATAGATCTGCGCCCATTTACAGACTCTTCTACTGTTTTGCAACCAATAAAAGAGAATTTCAAAACAGAACTTTTCAGATTCTTGACACTAATTGTGAATTTACCATCAATATCAGTAATAGTTCCATTTTTTGTTCCTTTTTCTGAAACGCTTGCACCCATAAAAGGTGTACCAGTTTCATCAAATACGACTCCTTTCACAGTCCCTGATTGAGCATATGCTGTCAATACAGAGACACACATCAACATAAAAAGTAAACCTACTTTCAGATGTTGGAAAGATCCTAATAATTTTTTTCTTCTTTTCATAGTGATAATTTTTGAACGTTAGGTAAGTACAATTTTCATCTTTTTAAGAACAAGGTTCATAAAAAAATAAAGAATAATCTAGGTTTTAAATTACATGTTAGTTTTTACTTTTATTGATTCTTCACCATTAACATTATAGGATGACACCTCATACAAATTATTCTGAGAACCTTTTTTATCGATAAATTCAGTACCTGAATCATCTATATTTTTGTTTTGAATATTTGCCACAAGTACACCATCTTTATATACATAGTATCCTATTAGATTACTTTTATCTTTAGGAGATTTCCATTTCAAAATGACCATTTCATTCTTCTTTATTTTGAGCACTAAATCAGAAGCTGGTTCAGGTACAGATATTTTGGGTAATTTCCCTGTTTTATAATACTCAGCATAAGCATCATGATATTGCTTATTCACCTGAAATGGACTATAATAATGGCTATAAGCAAATGTGATAATTTTATAAACGTAAGGATCTACTGTTTCCATTTGCTGTTTGAAACGAGATAGTGAAGCATTTGTCCAGAACCTATGATCAAAGGTTTCCACATTTGCCCAAAACTTTAAACCAGATTTTGTATTTACAGCCTCCCGCATTTTACTAAACCATTCAGGTAGTTTCTCTACATCCAGTCCACCTGCTCCTACACAATCCTGAGGCGAAAATATATCTCCATTCTTAAAATGGGTTTTAGCAAAAACAGATTCCCACATTTTACGATTATCATCTGCTGTACCTACTTTATAATTTACATAAGGAGAAAGCATAAAAGGCATATCTGGAGTTACTTTGTTTAAGTGATCTAAATTGATATTAAGAGCATTGGCAAGAATCTCCTGATTTGCAGGTGTTGTTGCATGTAAATTATCTACTTCCCAAACCCAATACCATCCGTACATAGTATCTCCATATTTATTCTTATAACGAGAAATTAATTCGTCTGCAATTTTATTTCCGTGTTCCATTTGCTGATATAACCAATCAGGAGTAAAGTCTACAGACCACCATCTATCATTAAAATTTAATCCGACAAAAACTTTCAGTCCACATTTCTTTGCATTGCGAAGACATATATCAATGAGATCTTTTGATGGTCTTTCATTTTTAGTACTTAAAGAACTAGGATAAAGATATCTGTTCTTTTCTTTTTTATCTGTAAGCATAGCTGGTGCAAAAATCAGATAATTCATACCTACATCTTTAAGCAATTTCAGTTCTTGTTGCCAGCGGGTATCATCCCAATTTGCGACCAAAGACTCTTGAATAAAAGTTCCTTCAGCTATTGGATAAGAACATGCTTGTCCTTTCTGTTCAAAGGTGTAATTATTTAATTTGTCAGACCATGTTTCAATGTAAGTATTGTAACTTCTGTCGTTTTCATATAGGTTGATTATCCGTCCTCCCCTTTCCAGTACTTCATCATAAGCTGATCTATATCCTGTTTTCCGTCCAAATGAAAGAGATATTTTGCCATTAACATCAACTATATAATCATTATTATGATCATGTCCCACAAATACGCCTAACACATTTTTCTTCTCAATAAAAGAAGAGAACAGCCCCGTATTCAAATTTGCAGAACATACATCTTCCTTTTTATTCCCAATATAAGGAGCAATATACAATGCTTGAGTATATTCAGGCAATGGTATATGAAAGAAGGCAAGTGATGGAAGAATGCGGCCAGTTTTTTTTGTAAAATAATCACTTTGATTTCGATACCAATCAATCTGATCGTGCTTTATCCAATCATAGCCTCCAAAAGTTTTATCCTTAGGATAATCGTGAGAATCAAAAAGATAGAGAACCCATTTATCTTGGCTACCGTCTGAAGATTTAATTGGAAGAGTACAATTTCCTACACCAGAAATACCGTTATCAGCATTATATGTTACATTATAAGGTATAGTTTTTAGTATATCCAAGGCTTGTGATTTAGTTATATCTGTTTCAGAATCATGATTTCCAAATGTTACAGCAAAAGGAACTTTAGCTTCGACCATAGGTTGAGTAACTTCTCTCCATCCTTCAGAAGCCCCTCCGGATACAACAACATCTCCTGTGATAATAACAAGGTCGGGATGCTCCAATCTAATTAATCGGCTCATCAATTGCCGTGTACTATCATTAGCACTTTCATATTCTTTTCCTTTAATCCAATGAAGATCTGTGAACTGAATAATTTTGAATTTACCATCTTTAAATTTTAAAGTAGGCGCTTCTGTTTTATTTTCTTTATTATTACAACTAAAAGTTTTAGAATAGCTGTTTTGTGAATAAACAAAACAACATAATAGTAAAAAGATAACAAATAATCCTTTTTGAAAAATAATAATATTTTTTATAATCCTTTTCATTACATCTAGTTTAAAAATTCCAACTACGTAAAACTTATGATATGATTGAACAGTTACAACTAAATTGCAAAACAAAGTGCAGCATGTTAAATCATAATAACTAAATAAACAAAAAACCGATTTCTATTTTATTCCAGTTGTTCCAACACCTGCCAGCATTGATAAAGTCCGCGTGGCACGTGAAAACAGCCTTTCCACTTTCCACCTTTGAGAGGAAGAAGAACTTCACCGCGACGGTTAAGGTAGCCAAACCATTCCGGGTATTCAGGATCTTTAAAGTGTGTCCATACATAATCGTGTACTTTCTTAAACCATTCCAGACACTCTTCTGAGCCGGTCAGCTGATAACCTTTAAGCAGAGAAATCATAGTTTCAATGTGAACCCACCAAAGTTTCTGATCCCATTCTAATTGCTGAGTAGGATGCCCCAGACGATCCATAAAATAAAAGATACCTCCAAACTCTTTATCCCATCCATAATTTAGCATAGTAAGAGTTATGTTTTTTGCTTTCTCAATCAGGTCGGGGCGATTAAGGCGTTTACCCAAATCCATAATGAACCACATAGCCTCAATGGAGTGTCCTGGATTAATTACTCTTCCGTCAAAGGAATCAGAAAGTTCACCGTCCATGGTTACATTTTCAATAATGATTCCTCCAAGTTCGGGACGATAAAAGACATCCATCACTTCATGAACACATGTTTCAATGGTCTTATCCAAGAAATCTTTATCCAACAAAGGTTCTATTTCTAATGCTAGATTACAAAGAATCATTGGCAGGGCAAAGTTCTTCAAATCGCGGGTTCCCGCATGTACTTTGTTCCATTTACCTTTAGGATTATCTACTTTAGAGAGGATAATATCAAATGTTTTTTTGGCTATATCTGCATATTCCTGATTTCCTGTAGCCAAACTCAGTTGTCCGAAAGCCATTGTGGCAAAAGTATAGGAGAAAATATTGTAGGGTTCTATAAGTGGATTCCCTTGTCTATCAAGAGAAAAGTACCAATTATAATTGCCATCGTGACCATATTTCTTCAGGAACTCACCTCCTTGCACGGCACAGTCCAGCCACTCCTGCTTTTTCTCTACTTTATTATACAGCATGGAAAACATCCACACTTCACGACCTTGAAGCCATATAAACTTGTCGGTATCAAAAACAGAACCGTCTCTGTCCAGACAGCTAAAATAGCCACCAAACTCTTTGTCTTGTGAGTTTTCGAGCCAGAAAGGAAGAACGCTGTTCAAGAGTTCATCTTTGTATTGTTTTGCCAAACTTTTAAAGTCCATAATATTGTTTTTTAATGTTCTTTTATTAGATATTTAAGGTAATTATTCAGTTCATATTCAAAATTAGAACTACACCTTTTATTTATTAAGTCTACAGTATTTTATAAATAAGTGTAGGGTATTCTATATTTAAGCGTACACTTAAATAAAAATATAACCTTTAATATGGTCTTACTTATCCCACATCTTTTCTATCTCTTCTAATGATTTCCCGGTTGTTTCTGGCACAAGTTTCCAAATGATCAACATGTAAGGCACACACATCGCGGCAAATAAAATAAAAGTTCCTGCCGGAGTGAGATTTTCGAGCATCCAGGGAGTTAGCTGACCAATAAGATAAGTTCCGATCCACAAAGAAAATCCAGCAATGGACATAGCCAATCCACGAACTTTAATGGGATACATCTCGGAAAGCAGCACCCAGATTACTGCACAGATAGAAGCAGCACAACAGAAAATGTATGCCAGAAAGCAGACAAGAAGGAATACATTCGGAATGCCTAATTCTTTTCCTTTTATAAAGTAAAAGGCTATAAAAAACAAAGTAACTATCATGCCGGATACACCATAGTAAACAAGTTTTTTTCGTCCCACTTTATCAATGATCGACATTGCCAGAACTGTAGTCAGCATATTTACCAATCCTACCAATACTTGATAGAATAATGAGTCGCCACCCGAAAGTCCACTACTTTCAAAGATTGTTGGCCCATAATAAAGTACTGCATTAACTCCCATAAATTGTCCCAGGATTGCAATTGCCACTCCAATAAGCACTGCTTTGAAGATTCCCGGTTTTAAGAGAAGTCTCCATTCAGATTTGGTTTCCGATTGAGATACTTGTCTGGTTTCATTCAGTTCAAACTGCACATCTTTTTCATTTCCATAAATACGTTGCAAAATAAGTTTAGCCAACGACTCTTTCTTCTTAAGAATTAACCAACGTGGACTTTCGGGAATAAAGAAAATGACAATAAAGAATAGTAAGGCAGGAAGAGATTCCATTCCCAGCATTCCTCTCCATGCTTCTGTATGGAATATTTTCAGCAATGCTGGATTACACAGTTTCGCTGCTCCATCCAGAGAATATTGTAACAACCAATAATTTACCAGATAAGCTCCCAAAAAACCTACAGTTACCGCCAACTGATAAAGAGAAACAAGCCGGCCTCTATATTTAGATACAGAAACTTCAGAAATATAAAGTGGAGAAATGATTGAAACCACTCCAATGCCTATTCCACCAATGATACGGTAAATCACTAATTGATTAAAATCACAGGAAATGGCACAGCCAATTCCTGAAATAGAGAATAGAATGGCAGAGAGAATCATGGTCTTTTTTCTTCCAAAATGATCACTCAAAACTCCGGCACAAAGAACACCAAAAATTGAACCTACCAGTGCACAACCTACGAACCATCCCTGTTGAATGGAATCGAGAGAAAAAAGAGAAGTAACCTGCGCAATAGTGCCGGAGATAACCGCCGTATCGTAACCAAAAAGGAATCCTCCCAATGCGGCTACAACCGACAAGAAGATAACATACCCAATATTTACTGTTGATTTCATCGTGTTTTATTTTATTTCAAAATATTCTTTATAGCGGTCGTAAAGGTGTCCGGCCTGAGCATATGCTGATTGCGGACTCATAAAGTGAGAAAATTCAAAGGTTATTCCCTTATCATATCCAGCACGCTTTGCTGCTTCCAGTTTCAAACGGAGCTTATCAAACTTGATTGGGAAAAATTTAATAGGCATGTCGCGATCGAAAGATTCAGCATTTGTCCAGCATTCCATGCGATACTTATCTGCTAGTTTCTTATTCACTGCAAAAAAGGCATCAAGTTCATCATAGTCAATATGACCATCCTGAAAAGCACAAGCATCTACTACATCGTGGATTCCATCAAAGATCTCATTCCATTCCTTTTCGTGCTGTTCAACCGATACAGCTTCAGCCTTGGTTAATCCTGCACCAGCCATTCCCATAACAGCTTTCTTCCCATCAATCCAAGGAGAGATAAAAGTAGGCAATCCGCCAGAAACATCTTTGCATTGTTTACCCATTGTATGAAAAGCTCCAATTGCACCTTTCGTAGCACGACTGATTTCTCCACTTATGTACCATCCTGCAAAACTTTTATACCTGGAACCATATTTGCGCCACACCTCCTCTATCACATATTTATTATCTTCCACTTCCCATGACATATCACCTGTATCCCAATATTTTCCAGAGTCATACAATCCAAAGTAGAACTTCATGCCATACTTCTGAGCCAAGCGAAGATACATATCCAATAAATCAACGGAAGGCATATAGCATCCTTCTTTCTTGAGCAAATACTCTGAAGGATAAGTCATAAACTTGCGATAACCGGAGCGGATAAGGATAACAGTGTCAATACCCATGCTCTTCATATAGCGAAAGTCTAGATCCCATTCTTTTTCTCCCCAATTCTGATGAGGTATATCATGCGAAATCTCATCTAGAAATGTACCGGTTATCTTCAGTCCATTATTTTTGGGTACAATTAATTTGCTTTCAATAGAGCCATCAGGTTTGAGTTCTCCTACCCGGCCAATGTGTTCTTCTTCCTTAAATCCCATCAGAGAAGGGATCACCATTGCGGAAGCACCTGCAAGTGCAGCTTTTTTTAGAAAATCTCTACGTTCTTTTCTTTCCATAATATATTAATACTATTATTCTTTTTAAGAAAAATGAGCTTATTCTTTTTTAAACGAGTTGAACTTCAAGACTCTATCCAACTGTAATTACCTCTAAAAGTATCCGCTATAAACTTTCAATAAACCTTAGTAAAAAACTAATGTTAGTTGAAGGGCGAACAAAAGATGTGATTAACTTCGTTTTATTAAAAATATAAAGAATTAGGTTAAACATAAAATATTATTAAAAATAATATTCGCTGCCACAAATATACAAATATTTATTATATAACAAATATTTAATCTATTATTTTTTAATATAAGTCATATTTTACACAATAAATAAAATAAAAAACATAGTAAATGAAAAAGATAAGACATTAATCGTGTTATTTAATAATATAAGCGGCTCATTAAAACTAAAAAAAGGGAACAGCACATCTATATTTAAATGAAAAATTTATTAATATAAATAAAACAAAAAGAATAAATAAGAAAGTCCAGGCTTCATCAATACTTATTGAATGAAATCTGGACTTTTTCAAAGGAATCAATGCATTCTAAAAAATCATACTCAATTTCCTCCTGAAACAATAATTAAAACCAAACCCATAATAAATAAGACAAACATCAGAGTCAATAAAATATTAATTGCTTTAGAAGCTCCTTTAAATTCTTTCCAGATAAATACACCCCACATTGCAGCAACCATAGTCGCCCCTTGCCCTAAAGCATAAGAAATAGCTGCCCCAGCCTTACCTGCGGCAATATAACTACAAGCACTACCAAGTCCCCAAATTAGCCCTCCCAAAAGGCCAACTATATGAGTCTTCATACATCCTTTAAAGTATTGGCTGTAAGTAACAGGTTCGCCAACAAAAGGCTTTTTCATCACCAAAGTGTTGAATACAAAATTGCTACCTAAAATGCCCAAAGAAAAAATGAATAAAGCTGAATATGGAGTAACCATTCCTGATGTAGGTGATTCTAAATGATTTAAATCCATTGCAGAAGCCACAAAACGATAGAAAAAAGACATTAAAATACCAGCACATATAGCAACAATAAGACCTTTCTTTTTTGTTCTACTTTCTTCATCGCTTTTTGTAACTTTACCTGAAGCAACACTATTAAATATAATGGCAACAACAATAAGCGCTACTCCAAAGAACAAAATAATAGGATCGCCCTTAGGTGCTCCTATATAATTAATAAGCACACCAAGAACAAGAGCTAAACCAACTCCAACAGGAAATGCAACAGACATACCCGCAAGAGAGATCGCTGATGATAATAAAATATTCGAAGCATTGAAAATTATACCACCCACAAAGGCACTCCAAAAATTTCCACTGTTTACCTGAGACAAATCTTCGACAAAGCTTCGTCCATATTCTCCGTTACTTCCAAGAGTAAAACCAAGAATAATAGATAAAAGAACTATACCGATAACGTAATCCCAATAAAACAGTTCGTATCGCCATGATTTTGAAGCTAACTTTTGAGTATTGCCCCAAGATCCCCAACAAAGCATAGTTACTATGCAAAGTAATACTGCTAATGAATAATTGTCTACAATAAACATAATTTCTTTTTTTAGTGAATGATTTGATCAGATAAATAAAACTCTGAAATTTTCTTATTTGTTCTCTTCCTCTATAATTTGCAAAAGCAATTCCGGCTCATCGGTCGTAATATAATCGACTCCTTTATCCAGATAAGTTTTGAATTCTTCTTTGGTATTTACAGTCCAGACATTTGTAGTCAGACCTATGTTATTTGCTGAATGAATCAAGTTTAAATCGGATATATATGAATAGAATGAATAATCTATACCTGTTATATTATCAGCCTTTACTTCATTTACAGTTTTGTCGCCAGACAGATATGCAGTCTTAGCCATAGGGTCCAATTTATGAACATGTTTTAATGCATCATAACTAAAACTTATATATTCCACCCAAGCTTGGGCTTTCATACGATGAACTATTGATATAACGCTATCTGTAAGTTCTAATGTCCTTTCGTTGCTTATATCTGAAGATTTAATTTCTAATATCAGAGCCGTTTTATTTTGAATTTTCCCTTCTGCTAAATATTCTTCCAAAGTTGGAATTTTATCCCCTGTTGGTAAAACCACATTTGATAATTCCCGATAAGTAGATTTCTCAATAGATAACTCTCCAATTTTAGAATCATGAGAGATAATGGCAACATTGTCAGATGAAAGCCATACATCAAATTCAGATCCTGAACATCCCAGTTTGAATGCGTGGTCAAGTGAGCGAATAGAATTCTGTGCTACTTTAGCATTTTTCCATGCACCCCTGTGTGCTATAACCTTATTTTTAATAAAATCATCTTTTACAAGCTCTAGTTCAACCGGGCTTCCATTTACTTCAGCCTTAACTGCATAACGAAAAGCGAGGCAACTTTCCTTAATTGTCATATTTCTTTTCAAACGAATTATACCTTCTTTACTTATAGAAAACAGATTAGCTGTATCTTGTAGCAATTTTACTTTTAACTTTTCATTTGACGTTAATGAAATAAAGCGCCCCACATAAGCCCCTTTATCATTAACTGGTATTCTGTAGTTATCAAGAAAATATTGCTTGACAGGCAATTCAGCTTTCGTATTAACCGAAAGAAAAGACAATATTAAGAAACAAAATAACTCTATTCTTTTCATTATAATATGAGTTTTATCCTTTCTATTTAAGAGAACTAATCTTAGAAGAATCTGTATAAACAATTGCATCTCCCAAATAAACTTGTGCTTTAGAATCTGGGTTTAACCAATTAAATGATACTTTATGCATTCCTTCTTTCAATTTGTATATCCAATAAATATCTACTTTTCTGGAATCCTGAGTTGAAACCGGTAATTTTATTGTCCCCATATTTTGTCCATCTACCAATACCTCAACATCTGCAACATACTCGTTATTTGGGCATTGAACAGATCCTTTAAAAACAGCCCCGTTCCCATTAAATTCAACATCCATTTCTTTATTCAAAGACTTATTAACAGAAATCTTTTCTTTAGGAAAATGACCTTCAAAGGATTGCTCATAATTAACAGCTACAGGCTTCTGATATTTTATTATAACATCATTATCACCAACTTTGCCTCCTTTTTCTAAAATCATTGCTAATGCATGATTATAGCTAACTTTATAAGCCTTGTTCAAAGAATAATTTGAATGTGAAAAAAGTCTGTCTTCTACTCCCATTAATGGTCTTTTCCAAACTTCCGGAATCTTACTATAACCAAGCATAACCCCTAAAATACCTGCAGCTGTTGATGGATTACAATCAGCATCTAATCCACAACGAGTTGAGATCTCTATTGATTTTCCAAAATCACCTTGCCCATATAATAAACCTATTGTAACATAAGCACTATTTATTAATGCATCAATATCAAGCGGGACAAAAACACCGTCCGGACATCCAATATCACTACTCCATTTCTTTTCGCATTCAAACCATGTCTGCTTCCAATCATTAGGATATAATTTATGCCATTTTATAACATCACTAATGCATTGATAAAAGGTACTCTTAGCCGGTATTGTTTTTAAAGCCTCAGAAACTACATATTCAATATTATTAGATGTATATGCCAAAGAATACATTGCAGCAACAAAGACTCCTCCATACCAACCATTACCATAAGTCATAATATGGCCTACTTTGTCTGATATTTCAGAGGAAGAATTAGGCATACCCGGAGACATTATTCCTGCAAAATCAGCTTCTATCTGAAAATCAATATCATCTGCATGTGGGTTATTTAACCAGGATCCTGAAGCCGGAGGCATTATTCCATTTAAAACATTATTGCGAGCAACCTGATTTGCATGCCAAAGAGGATAACTGGCATGAGCAAAAGCTATTGCAAAAGAATCTGCCGGAGCCTTAAATCCTAAACGATCAAAGACATCAACAAAAGTCAGGTTAACATAAACATCATCATAAAGTCCGGGGAAATTATCATAATACCATTTAATGCTTTCATTTTTCCATTTTAAAGGAATATAGTCTTGAATCATTGTCCCATTATATAGAAACTCAACCGGCCCTCCATAAGTACATCCTATTGTTTTACCTGCCCATCCACCTTTTACTTTATCCAAAAGAACATCCTTAGTCAGCATTTTTTCACTAGGAGTGCTTGCTTTCTTGTCATTCAATAATGGACATGAAAATACCTCGGTCGAAATAATCAAGGTAAAAACGCTTAAAAATAATCTAATCTTTATCATAGGTTTCATTTCAAATTATTTCTTTTCTATATGGGGCAGATGATTGAGCTCCCATGCGAGTTACTGAGATTGCAGATGCCCGGCATGCAAACTGAACTGATTCTTTAATTGATTTACCTTCCATTAATCCTACAACTAAGGCTCCGTTAAAAATATCGCCCGCTGCTGTAGTATCAACAGCTGTCACTTTGAAAGAAGGTATAATCTCACACTGTGAATCCTTATAAACAAATGCACCTTTTGCACCCATAGTAATTATCACACAACAAACACCCAAATCATGCATCTTCTTTGCAGCCAATAAAGCAGAATCCTTATCAGTCACCTTTATCCCCGTTATAAGTTCAGCTTCAGTTTCATTTGGTGTAATTAAATACAATTTATTCAGTAAGTTGTTTGATAAAGCCTGAGCAGGAGCAGGATTCAGTATGACAGGTATATTCTTTTGATAAGCAATATCTGCTACCGTTTGTATTGTTTCCATTGGTATTTCCAATTGCATTAACACATAATCAGCTTGTTCAATTATACTTGGTAAATCCGGAACATCTGATGCATGAAGATTTGCATTTGCTCCAGGAGCAACAACAATACAATTTTCTGCATTATGATCTACAGTTATTAAAGCCACACCAGAGGCATTATCTGGATCAACCAAAACGTACGAAGTATCAATACCTTCATTTTCGAATAGTTTCTTTGATGTTTCACCAAATGCATCATTTCCTATTTTACAAATGAAAGTAACATCTGCTCCTAAACGAGCTGCCGCAACAGCCTGATTAGCACCTTTACCCCCAGCATTCATAAAAAAAGTTCCTCCCAAAACAGTTTCACCTGGTTTTGGTAAGCTATGTGACTTTACAACCATATCAGTATTTACGCTACCAATTACTAATAGTTTTTTTCTTTTCATAGTATTTTTTCTTAGTATATTATTTCCAGTTATCCGATCTGTATTGAAGCAAAGGCAAACCATTAGAATCAAAAAGGTCAGGTATTCCAACATTAGTAAAACAATACCTAAAAGCAATAGGATGAACTACTTTTTCTGACTCAATAATAATCTGATTTTTTACATTCTTCACTACTTTCGCTGCATAAAACAGTTTATCCTCACCAGCTATTTGGAAACCTCCTGAAGCTTCTTTACTCTTCGTCTTTAACTTATCTAACGACTTTATATTCAATACAATTTTATTTCCATTGATTTTCCATGCTTCAATTACAGGATGATTAAACACTGATTGAGTATGATATTGTTTAGACAAGACATAATCCGCAACTCTTTCTCCTGCTTCCTTTTTATTCTAGGATGAATATCAGCAATATCATCGGTCAAGTCAGCTCTTTAACTTATCTAACGACTTTATATTCAATACAATTTTATTTCCATTGATTTTCCATGCTTCAATTACAGGATGATTAAACACTG